>Ga0247840_10007564_pt1 | contig 15064 bp, 12 predicted proteins | sample LaCruzMarch2015__FD_192404 | JGI IMG/M metagenome (GOLD analysis project Ga0247840, IMG submission 192404) | Freshwater microbial communities from meromictic Lake La Cruz, Castile-La Mancha, Spain - LaCruzMarch2015_17m | ecosystem: Environmental > Aquatic > Freshwater > Lake | place: Spain...
ATTATATCGTACCTTTATTTAGCACGCTCTTTTTTAAATAAATAGTTTTGTATTACAAAAAATTTATCTAATTACACACTTTTGAAAATTTATCCACTTTTAATCAATGCATTTCGCAATTACCTAATAAAATATACACTATAATAGCTATTTTGCATATTGATTTATGTAATATAAATATGGTATAATGTCAGTATTATTAAAAAGGCAGGTGTTGCAGGTGCAATATGATATTCCCCTTGTGGATTTAGGCTTTGGAGATTTGAATATAGTAATTAGTGGTGCAGAGGATTGTGCCCCAGGACATTTTTACGGCCCTGCGGTTCGTGAGTATTATCTTTTGCACTATATAATAAAAGGTGAGGGGATTTTCAGGTACAGAGGACATGAATATACCCTCGGCAAACACAAAGGGTTCTTAATATACCCAAGAGAAATTACATATTATGAGGCATCAAAAACAAACCCTTGGACATATATATGGATTGGGTTTTCTGGCACTCGTGCAATTGAATTACTTGAGCAAATAGGCTTAGGCATCGACCAGCCCATAATCGATTCCCCTGAATGTGAAGAGCTATTTAATTCTATAATGGCAACTTCTGATATGAAATCGGGCAGAGAATTATATCTTTTATCAATCTTATATAGAATCTTTTCTATTCTTACAAAAAAATGGAGCTAACGCAGAAAAATCTTATGCCCGAAAGGCAGCAGGATATATTTCTGCTAATATTGGGCAGGAATTAAAAATTGCTACAATTTCTAAATTACTTGGTCTTGATAGAAGGTACTTTTGCCAAGTATTTAAAAAGGAATATGGTCTATCACCACAACAATACCTTGTAAAAGTGCGAATGGAAAGTGCAAAATCACTTCTTGGCAACACAACCTTAAATGTTTCTGACATATCACGCTCGGTGGGCTATCCTGATGCTCTTGCCTTTTCCAAACAATTTAAAAAATATTATAATTATTCTCCTACTAAATTCCGCAAATCTGTATGTCACACTCAACAAAGCACATAATGGAATTCGTGAATATTTTAAACCCAATTGCCAAAGAAATAGCACCAAGTGAGTTGAAATTTTTGTGCCATAATCATAAATTCGAATTAGAGGAGTAGTATTCCACTTGAAGATTCACTTCCTGCGTGCAGGGTAATTGAGGCAATATATGAATCTTCAAGAACAAACAAAAAAGTTTTTATATAAATGAAATTCAACAACTAATATAAAAAAAGATGACCTAAATGGTCATCTTTTTTTACTTATTACCTAAATTTAATGGCTTTGCACCATCCTGTTCAAGTATATAAATTTTAAATTTTTCGTCCTCATAGTACACTTTTAATGGATGTGATTGCATATAATTTTCCAGCCAAAAATAAGCTTTCGCTTCTATTATTCTTCGCTTTTGCATACTGGAATAGTATTCATCATACCCACTGCTTATTGTTGGAAATGGCTTGTTTGCATCTTCAATAGATATTGGCTTTGCAGAGTTTAGTGGTACTTTTTCAATAAAGAAAAAAACATAATCGGTAGTAAAAACAAATTTTTCATTTGGATGTTCTACTACCCTATTAACAAATTCCCATAGGTTGTAGTGCCAGCCATAACCGAGGCTGTAAGCATACTGCTCGACAGGGGATACTAACGTCCAATTAAGCGCAGGATAATCTTCCTTTATTTTATAATACGCATAGGCAGATTGATTATATTCTGCCTTGTAGCCCTCCATAACTTTAAACTTCTCCATGCTAAAAGTTGCAAGAAGTATATATGCCCCAATAACAAACTGGATAAAATATTTTAATATCTTAAACATAGGCAGATATTCTATTAGCGAAATGAAAAGCCCGTATACGACTACTCCTGCCATTGCAAGAAAGACACCTGCACGAGCATAGTCAACCAATGCAGGGTATCCTACTTCGCTTGTTCTAAATTGGGTATATAATAGTATTCCAAGAATTGAAAAGCATAAAAGGAACTTCATTTTTGCCCGTGTCTCGCTTTTCCTACATATAACAAGTGCAATAGCAGAAAATAATAAAATAACAGCAGAGCAAATTATAATAAGCACTAATGCAGGGTTTTCCTCTGTATATCTAAACATTTCGATTTTCCAGTCAAGCTTGTTTGCTAAAGAAATGCTCTTTTCAACGAATTGAATAGACATAGCGTGAAACTTCATACCAAATGCAAGTGCTATCATAACAGGTAGTAAACCAAGCACTCCTGCAAGCCCCATATAGGTTGCAGTAGAAATAAGCGTTTTAATATTGAAAAATTTGTTAATATAAATTACAGAAAGAATAACATAAGCAATACCCACGAAAACCGCAGCATATAAATGCACAAGCAGGGTTAGCGCAAGAATTTCTGCCGCTAATATTAGATACCTTTTTTTGTTAGTTCGGTAAAATAAGTCAAGATAATGAACTCCAGGAAAGAAAAATACAGAAGCATATTCCTGTGGCAATGCTGCCCTTTGCCTTAAAATATTATTAGGAAGCTCGGTGCTAATCACATAAATAGCAACTGCAAAAAAAGAAACCAAATTACTTCCTGTTATATGCTTTTTGAGTATAAAATATATTGAAAAAACTATCATACACCCAACCACAGGGCCAACAAATCTTAAAATTAGCGCTGGGTCAATAAAAAACATCTTATTTATAGCAGATATTAGTGCTTCGTAGCCATATGGGTATATTCCATCACGATATATTTGATTATTACCTAAGTATTTTATCCAAGCCAAATGAACGTATGGATCAAAATATCCATAGTAAAAGTATGTAAACGCATGAATAAACCTATCGTATACAGCGAAGGTTATTGGTAGAAAAAGCAAAAAGCCATCAAATGGTCGTATGAAAAAATGTATCATTGCGTTGCCTAATTTCAGCTTTACTTTATTGGCTGTTTCAATTAATTGCTTATACAAAAGGTCTTTGAAAAAATGCCTTCCTATATCAATTATGTCAAAAAGTCTTGCTAAAAAGTTACGCTCTTGACAATCGTTTTTTACAAATTCCATAGTTGAGCGAAATTTATAATATATTATTACTAGAAATAAAATAGAAGTTGCAAGGGAAATTGTTTCATATATTTTGAATAGCGCAAGGATATGTACTAAAACTATTATAACAAGATTTGAATGAATAATTGGTATGAAGATTTTGTCCATCCATGAGTCATTTTCTTCATCGTATGTAATAAATATAGACGGAATAATGATGTAAAGAATAGAAAAAGCAAACAATATTTTCAGCAATGATAAAATGTCGTGGATAATTGTTGTCATTTCTTTACACTCCTGTCTAAAATATTATGTACAATAAATGTCCGATTTTAAAACTCATTACCGTTTCCAGCTCGGACTATCATACAACTTTCTACACCTTCAATTTGAGATATTTTATCTGAAAACGATATATCAGCCTTTTTGATGTTTATCTCCACGATAAGCTCGGTAGTGTCACCAAACGAATTTTTTGATTTTAATTTATATGTATTATTTTTAATCTCTTCTAAAACTTCAGCTTCCTTATCTTTTTTATACCGAGTGACAAGAAGAAAAACGCCACTACTATCATTAATCCTTTTGAAAATTAGAAGTGTAAGCCCAATAAATAGTGAGGCGATAACAGACACAGCGTGAAGCCCAGCCCCCGATATAATGCCAATAGCTATTGCCCAAAATAGAAATATAATATCCATAGGCTCTTTAACAGGAGTTCTAAACCTTATTATACTAAGTGCGCCAACCATACCAAGCGAAAGAATAACATTCGAACTTATAGTTATAATTATTGAAGACGTAATAAGCGCCATCATAACAAGAACTACATTAAATGTGTAATTATATGTAGCATTCCTTGAACTTGTTTTATAAATCCAAAAAATAAACAAGGCAAGAATTAGCGTCACAGCCATATTAGTTATAATATGCACTAAGCTTACGCTGTTTATAATGCCCATACCCAAAGCACCATTTTTCAATAAATCCTTAAACGACAGAGCCTCATTCATAATAGACCATCCTTAAAGTAAATTTTCTTTTTCCATTCTACAAAGCTGATATTTTGAAAAGCTGGTTTTATAATTTGCTATGGGGTGAATTATATCCATCAATAATTCAGGCACAAGCGAGGAACATTTTAGTTCAAAAACATTTGCCATTGTGTTATTAAGGTTGTGTAAGCAAATTTTATCATCAAAAATATCAAGTGAATTTGTAGCCCACGCAATATCAGAGTCAAAGGTTAACCGTATATAATCATTTCCAAACTTATAAACATATGCTTCTCTTTTGTAGTCAATTATTATTTTAGGAGTTAAAATGTTATTTTGGCATTCCGTATAAAACTTTTTAACCATTTCCCCATCATACGAAAGTAAGGAATTATAGTTTTTCGCCATTACATTATCATAATCATTAGGAGTAATAATAGTAGATTGCTTAGCACACAGCTTGCCTTTTTTTATCTTTTTTTCAAGCTTTATAAGGTTATTATCGATATTATATGTTCGTATTCTAAATTTATATCTGCCCTGCACCGAGGCTTCTTTGTCGACATAAGCGTTATCATAATAATCGTCAAAATATAAGCTTCTTACGTGATAGCCACCATTAATATCTGCATGAATATCCTTTTTGCAAAGTGATTTTATAATATTATTAAGCTCGATAAAATCACTTTTATAAAGTGCATATTTAATCTCATATCTATAAATTAAATTATCTGCCATATCGATTAATCCACCTTAACCTGTCTGACACCAAAATACTGAGTTCCTTTTTCGTCAACATATTTGTCAAAGGTTTGTTGGCTATATCCAGCTTTATTTTTGATAGTAAGCTTATAATAATATACGCCCGGTGGCAATTTCTCGAAATAGAATTCTGTTAATTCAGAAGCATCCATCTTCTCTACCACATCTTTTAAATCAGGGTCCTTTGCAAGCACGAAATCATAATATATTTCCCCACCATCTATGTTAAAGCTTTTTTCGCAGGAAAAATATCTCTTATCAAAGTTTCCAAATGGTCCAGCAGTAAACACAGGCATAGGGTATTTTATAGATTCATAATATTTTTTCACATTTGCCTCTGGTTCGTTTGATATTCTTTCAATTTCGCTCTTTATCATTTGAGGGTTTTCATTTATATACTTTGAAATAAGGTTATAATAGGAATTAAGCATATTTAATGTATTGTCATGGTTAATTACCAATTTTAGCTCTTCAATTTTTTTAGTCAAAGCCTCAACATTTTTAGCCTTAGAGAAAAACCTTTTATGGAAAAACGAGCTCCAATAATTCGAAAGACCTTTTTGCCAAGAGAAAAGCTCGGCAGCTTCACGATTTGTTTGATTGTAAAAGCCCATTGAACCATCATAATCCCATGGCAGGAAATACCACGTCGAAGAATTTGATGGGCTATATAAATAGAAATTTTGTGTGCTGGTGTCTACATTGCCCATAATGATATTAATTGCAAGCCAAGTTAGATAATTGTCGACATTGAAATATTTACTTGCAACAGCATCAATATCAAGCCTTAAATCATTAACATCGTCAAGCATAGCAATTAGCTTTTTGTGATCCTTACCAGCCTTAATTTCAAGAATTTGCTCGAATTTATCCTTGTTGTAGTTTGGGCTTTTAACATCTACCAAAACATCGTTTAGGTAGCCATTATTTTTTATAAATTCAAAGAAATTAGCTTTGTAAAGATTACCATTTGGGTCTAAGCCATGATTTTTCAAATACTGTTTATCAGGCTCTTCAATATATGTATATAGTCCGTAATTAACAAAGCCTTTATCAATGGTTGCTTGCTCGGACAAATCCTTTATATGTAGCACTACAAATTTGGTACGCATACTCGCAAAATTACTCATAGTCTTAAAATAATCAAACGCAAGCTTATTCCTCATTTTTGTAATATCCAACGTATGCTTATTAAGGTTCACGACCTTTTGACCGTTCCACAGCCCAAGCTTATCATTTAAAGTTATTTTATAAGACTTAGGATTAGCAAGCCTTGTAGATTTTCCCCTAACCTTCATTTTACCATTTGCATCATTTATGCCAAAGCCAAAGCTTCCGAATTGTGGCCCATTTTCGTCGCCATCCTGCAAAATAACCTTCACCTCAGGGGTAAAATCATCTCTATAATCATTATCCTTGTTAAGATCGGCAAGCACAAATTTTTGGTCAGCCTTTGGAACAACAGTCACATAAATATTAGATATTTTATCATCATCATTTTGGTTATAAACTTCCTTATTTTCTGCTAAAGCCACAGCCGATTTTGTTGAAACTCCAAAATTAGTAGTTGGAATAAGGCTTCTCGGAATTCCACATGATGATAGGATACAGCAAATAATTATAAGTGATATTATTTTTAGTAATGTTTTATGTATTTTCATAGCCTGTAACAGTCCTCTCGTATAAATAGCTTTAATTAACAGTAATGCTGCTTCCGTCTGAAGTAAATAGTATATTCCCAAGTGCTTCAGAAGGCCGAGCAGCGCCTGTTATAAATGTAGTAACGCCAGATTTTTTTAATTTGTCCACTACCTTTTCATAAGGTGCGTTATTTTCATAACTTGCCGCTGAAATTATTGCATATTGTGGCTTAACACTATCAATAAGAGCCTGTGATGCGGAAGACTTTTCACCGTGATGTGCAATTTTAATAACATTAGCAGAAAGATTATAACGTTTTAGCATTTCCTTTTCAGAAGTTTCCCCAGCATCTCCCATAAATAAAAACGTCGTTTGTTTGTATTTAATTTTAATAACAGCTGAATAATCATTTGTATCCTTGTATAATGGGCTGTTAGGGGCAAGAAAATCAATCCTCACTCCATTACTGCTATATAAATTATCGCCACCGTATGCCCTATGTAAATCCAATCCTTTTCTTTGTATAATCTCCGTAACATCACTAAAAACCTTTGAATCTTTAGAAACATCAGGGGCGAATATATTATCGGCATAAAAATCATTAAGAACAGCTTCAAGACCTCCGATATGGTCTTTATCTGGATGTGTTGCAAGAACGTAGTTAAGCTTTTTTACACCATTCCTCTTTAAAAATCCAGAGATATTTTTACCATCTGATTTATGCCCTGCATCAATCAATAAGTTCTCACCATTAGGAAACAAAACAAGCGCTGAATCACCTTCGCCTACGTTCATAAAATATACTTTTAACATTCCATTATCAGCGCTTGGATTTTTTATTAAAAGATTTTTTAGTGTATTAGAAGTTAAATATTTTGAAATAGAACTGCCATTTAAAAAAACACCCAAAGACATAAAAACACAAACTATAATTATAAAAATTAATATAGTTTTCTTTGGTATTTTGTTTTTTCCCGAATTATTTAATAACACCTTTTAAAAGCCACCTTAAATTATATTATAAAAATGTAATTATAAAGCTTTAATCTAAATTAAATAATATCACAAGGCACTATATTTGTCAAATATTTAAGCTATTGCAAAAAATAAATTTATTTGACAAATTATGCACAATAAAATATAATATAATCATAATAAATTTGTATAATGTCGCCATATGTAACACCAAATAAAAAGCTAACATTTGGGGGTTGTATTATGATTGCAGATAACAATGAGCACAATGACTATTTCAAAGATATTTTGGGAAATTTCGCAGATGACTCTGGTCTTGATTACGGGATGTGCGAGATGCTTATCAAAATGTACATAACCGAAGCAGAGGTTTTAATTTATAAAATTGACTCTGCTTTAAATATCGGTAGCTACAAAGATGCTATACGGCTTATACATAACCTTAAAGGTACTTCTGCAAATATACGGGCAACGGAAATAGCCTCCATTGCTTTATTAGCAGAACAGGCTTTGCGACAAAATAAAATTGAAGAAGTTCGCAAATTAATTGTTGAATTATTTAGCTTACTGGAAAAGTTTACAAAGTAACTTTTTATGCCCTTAGATTACATAGAATAAGGAGTGTATCGCAATGAATGGTATTGGTAACATAATGATAATAGACGACTCACCTCTTGACAGACTTATTATCACTCAACTTCTAAAAAAAAGATTTAGTAGAATTAAAATCTTTGAAATGGATGATGGAATTGATGCTGCCAAAAATTTAATAAAATATGATATACAGGTTTGCATACTTGACATTATGTTGCCTGGTAAAAATGGCTACCAGATACTAAAAGAATTAAAAGCAAACAAGAATACCAAGGATATTCCTGTGATTATTTTTACTGCGATGGACGATACTGCGAGCATTGAACGGGCGCTTACACTTGGTGCTCTTGATTACTTTACAAAGCCTATTAGCGAAGAATCTATGAAAATATCCCTTCCACTTAAAATTAAAAATGCTATTGAGCTGTATAAACGCAACAAGCAGATTTCATACCTAAGTTATCACGACAAATTAACTGGGCTAAATAACCGTAGGTTTTTTGAGGATGAAATGATAAGGCTTGACAATGAGAATTATTATCCTCTCTCGTTTATTATGGGTGATATAAATGGATTGAAAATTAGCAATGATATATTTGGTCACGAGGCTGGCGACAAATTATTAAAAGCTATTGCATCTGTTTTAAAGCGTTCCTGCAACCGTGGAAATGTAATTTCACGTTGGGGTGGCGACGAGTTCGTGATTATGCTTCCAAAAACTGATAGAGATAAAGTTGAAAAGATTTGTGAAAAAATACATACAAGCTGCAAACAATATAAGGGAAGCTCAATAAGCCTAAGCATTTCATTAGGATATGCAACTAAAAAGGATACCTTTGAAGATATTACACAGATACTAAAAATGGCGGAAAATAATATGTACCACCACAAATTGCTTGAGGGCACAAGTTCTCATAGCTCAATAATCGGTTCACTAAGAAGCACCCTGCAAGAGAAAAACTTAGAAACTTCGGAGCATATAGATCGTCTTGCACTTTTAAGCCGAAAGTTAGGCATTACGCTTGGCCTATCTGAAAATGAACTTGATAATATATATCTGTTAGCCTTATTACACGATATTGGTAAAATTGCCTTAAATGACAGCCTATTGATGAAGCCCGAGCCACTAACAGAAGCTGAATTTGAAATTATAAAAAGCCATTCAGAGATAGGGTACAGAATTGCTAAGTCGATACCCGAGCTTACGCATATAGCAAGCTGTATATTACACCACCACGAGTGGTGGAACGGAACTGGCTACCCTTCTGGTCTTATTGGTGCTGATATTCCTAAATATGCAAGAATTGTTTCAATTATTGATGCTTATGATGCAATGACTAATGCAAGGGGATATAAAATAGCTATGTCGAGCGAAGATGCTATTAAGGAAATAAAGAAAAATGCAGGAATACAATTCGACCCACAAATTGTAGAAGCATTTTGCGAAGCAATGAATAATAAAAATATGGAGGTTTGTTAACTTATGAAAAAGTTTCTTTTTTTACTAATCAATTTACTTCTTGCAATTGTATTCGTATCTTGTAACACAAGCGGAAGTATAAATACTGATATTTCCACCAAAAATAAGCAAAATTCTGCAATTTTAGATAAGGCTGGGGAATCGACAACTAAGAAAATCGGCTTAGTTATGAAAACTTTAACAAACCCATTCTTCATTGAAATGGAAAAGGGTGCAAGAAATGCAGAGAAAGAATTTGGAATAAATTTAATCGTTAAAACTGGTGCGCAGGAAACCTCTATTGACCAACAGATAGCAATTGTTGATGGATTTATTAAGGATAAGATGGACGCAATAGTAATCGCTCCTGGTGATTCAAAGGAGCTTATAGCTATACTTAAAAAAGCACATGATGCTGGTATTGTAATTGTCAATATAGACAATCGACTTGATGCTGATATGTTGAAAAAGGTAGGCTTAACCGACGTTCCATTTATTAGCGTTGACAACGAGAATGCCGCCTTTCTTTCAGCATCTAAGATAGTTAATTCTATCAAAACTCCGACTAATGCTATAATCATCGAGGGAATTCGTGGTGCGGACAATGCTGAAATGAGGAAAAAAGGAGCACTTAGAGCCTTTGCCCAAAATCCAAATGTTAAATTGATAGCATCGGAAACAGCAAATTGGAAGATAGATGAAGCAAGTACCTTATGCGAAGCATTATTTGAAAAGAATCCAAATATTCGCATTGTTTTTGCAGCAAATGATATGATGGGGCTTGGCGTTGTTCACTATCTCAAAAGTGTAAATAACAAAAACGTGCTTGTTTCTGCATTTGATGCCTTGCCAGAGGCTAAAACTGTTATTAAGGAAGGCTGGATGGTGTCAACTATTGACCAACAGCCTGACCTTCAAGGATATACAGGTATTAAATATGCTGTAAAGATGTTAAGTGGTGAAAAAATGCCGAGCGAAACTATGCTTGATGTTAAAGTAATTGATTCTTCTAATGTGCAATAACAGATTTTCTTAAATTTGATTGTGCAATATAAGCAAATCCATTTATTAGGATTGGGTGGTTAGCCGTATGAAGCTTGTTCCACAGGTACTTAAAAAATTTAATAATTTAAGACGGAGCATGACTACAAAGATCTCAATTTACCTTATTCTAATTAGTATTTTACCGCTTATTACAGTTGGGTATATATCATATATTACGACGAACTCTGTAATAAACTCTGAAGTCCGTAATCTTTCTACACACATTATGTCTGCAAAAAAGCAATATCTCGAGCTTATTCTTGATGAGGTTGAAAGTTTGATTGCCAATGTATCAGGCGTAGACGATATAAAAGAAGCTATAATAAACCAGTATAATGTTGAAACGGATTATAACAAGCTAATAACACAAGCCAAAATTGGTTATATTCTTAGTAACTACAAAAATATAAACGGCCTTGTATCCATAGATATATTCGCTGATAATGGTAGCCACTATCATGTAGGCGACACATTGAACATAAAGGAAATTGACAGTGAGCTTAAGCGTTCACTTACCGTAGAGGCAATCGCAGCAGATTCTAACATATACTGGGCAGGTATAAAGGACAATATTAATGTTAATTCTAAAACAAAAAAGGTTATTACAGCTGTTAAGGTACTTAAAATGTTTGACCCCACTACCCTTAAGGAAAAGCCAATAGGTCTTTTAATGGTTAACTATGATGTTAATACTTTGTATGAGCTTTTTCATAAAAATTACGACAGTAGTATGAACTTTTTAATTGTAGATAATAATAACCGTGTTCTTTACTATGATGACTATTCACTATTAGATACAAGCGCAAATGAAGTCTTTACATCGCAGGCTAATAATACCAGCGGTAATTTTATATGGAATATGAATAAGCAAAACTATATTGTAACCCATGAGCACTCCGACCGCACTAACTGGAGATTATTTAGCTTAGTATCACAAAAGCGTATAACAGAGAAAACAACGTTAATTGGTCAAGCTACCATAATAGTTTTGATGTTTTGCTTTATTCTTGTTGGCTTTATAGCATATATGTTTTCTAAAAGCTTTGTAATTCCTGTAAAAAATGTAACAAATCTATTTATGCAAATTAAGCATGGTACATTTAATATGAAAACCCGTCTAAAAGTTAAAGGGCATGATGAGATTGGCGAGCTTAATATGTGGTTTAACACCTTTGTAGATACGCTTGACGAGATAAATCAGAAACAAGAAGACCTTAAAGTCGCAAAAGAGGCTGCCGAGGAGGCAAATCGCCTCAAAAGTGAGTTTTTGGCAAATATGAGCCACGAAATAAGAACGCCTATGAATGCTATAATTGGGCTTAATGAACTATTACTTTCCTCAAAGCTTGATAATTCACAGAGGACTTTTGCTTCTAATACAATTACTGCTGCAAATAATCTTTTAACTATAATTAACGACATTTTGGATTTTTCCAAGATAGAAGCTGGTAAAATGGAGATATTTGAATCTCCCACTGATATTAAAGTTATAGTTAGTAATATTATGAGTATCCTTAATGTCAAGGTGATGCATAAAGACATTAGCTTTACATATGAAGTTAGCAAGTATATTCCAGTTGTTATGACCGATTGTGCTCGGCTTTCACAGGTGCTTTTAAACCTTATAGGTAATGCTATAAAGTTTACGGAGCATGGCTCTGTAAAGGTTATTGTTGAGTTAGAAAAGATTGATGATAACAATTTAACAGCACTATTTAGCATTATCGACACAGGAATAGGCATATCAAAAAGTCAGATTAACCAGCTATTCATAGCTTTTAATCAGGCAGATGGATCTATCACACGCAAATATGGTGGCACTGGGCTAGGGCTTTCAATTAGCAAAAGAGTTGTAGAGGCTATGGGTGGCGAGATAGGCGTTGAAAGCGAACAAAACGTTGGTTCAACATTTTGGTTTAGGCTGACCTTTAAGATTGCAGATGAAAATGACAAACAAATGTATTTAGAAAATATTGAGCACACACAAATTGAGATTATGCAATATGAGGATAATATTGCACCAAATAACCTAAAAATATTATTGGTAGAGGATAATGAATTAAACCAATTAGTAGCTACAAGCCAACTACACAAGCTGGGCTATGAGGTTGAAATTGCAAACAACGGCAAGGATGCAGTTGAGGCTGTTAAATCAAGTAGATATTCGCTTATACTTATGGATTGCCAAATGCCAGAAATGGATGGTTTTGAGTCCACATCAATTATTAGGAATTACGAGGCAACCAAAGGCCAACATACACCAATAATAGCAATGACAGCCAACGCAATGATTAGTGATAGAGATAATTGTATAAATGCTGGTATGGATGATTATCTTAGCAAACCAGTCAACCTTAATGACTTAAAAAATGTACTCGATAAATGGATATAACAATTGGCATTGTTTTGCTGTTACATATATCCTGAAACCGATGCTCCACAAGCGGTACATTTTTTTCAACTTTTTCAGTTGCAACGCTATTTTTAGTTTTTGATTTCAACCCAAAAGTTCCTTTAAATATATCAAATGTATCTTTTAATGTTTCGGCTATATACTCAGTTCTTGGAATAGCCTTACTTTCTGGTGTTTCAAAATCACCGGGGCTTCCCGTTACCAATTGATTGATATTATTGACCCACCTGTTTACTTCTTTTTTATTCTGAAATCCGAAAGCTTCCTGACCATTCAAAAAATACACTTCAAGTTGTGGATATCCATTTCTTTGCTTGGTAACAATTGCTTGAGCTTGCCCGTTGAATATCTTGATTTGATTAATAGGATACGTCTGAACATTCTTGATCTTGCCAAAAACCTATTCTAATCAAAACTATATTCAAATTAGTCAAAATCAACTCATCAGTATATCCCGCCAATCCTCCACCATGACATACGCTATCGCTTTTCATAATAATTGATTCATTTGGTTGCAAATTGTAGTTCATACTAATCCGCAATTAAACCTTCTCCGCAGTCTGCACAGAATTTCTTGCCCTTTTGAACTTTTGCGTTACAACTGTCGCAAGTCACTTCATCGGCATTTCCAGCATCAGGGACAATATTCGTATCAGCGCCGCACGTGGGACAGAACCGTTTGCTTTTTTCTATAACGGCACGGCATCCGTGGCATTCCATGGTGTCGGATGCGGTCGTGTTCGGGGAATTTGGAGCATTGGTTCATCTGACTTACAACCCCTCCGAATTGCGAAGCCATATTCCTCCCGCTTTGAAAAACGTCAAGAGCCTGACCGCCCTTAAAAAGAATAGCCTCCTGTGATTCATTCACAATAAGCTGTGTCCATGTGCCAAGTTCTGAGTTCGGGGATTTCCAAGCAAAAACATCAGGTGAACCACCATACTTTATTACTTAAACAACCGCCATTATTACACCGCTTTTATATCTTTGTCAAAAGGTAAACCTTTTGACAGATTCTATATTTTTAATATCATACATCATTTTCCTCAAACATACATCCGTTCAAAAACCAAGATAAATATTTTAACACGCAAAACACCACTGTTTGACAGTTACATTTTCATTTCAAATTCATCTTCTTGTTTATTTGAAATGCAATTTTCCATCGCCTTAATGTAAATGTCAAGTCTTGTATTTTCAAGATTTGCAATAAACTTCGCAAATGTTTCAATGTCGCCTTGCAACGCATACCTTTCCAATGCTTCAAAATATTTAAGACGACTTTCCTTGGTGATAGAAATGGGTAAATAGCCATTTGCCATTAACTGATAATTCATAATAAGACGAGATGTCCTGCCATTTCCATCTATAAAAGGATGTATTTTTACAAACTCAGCATGAGTCCAAGCTGCAAGCTCCAAAGGATTTGTATTATTCTTGCTAATTAGATCCATATGCGTGTTTCCCTCTATTGCTGTAGAATTGTGTGTATATTCAATTTCAAATGCCATTTCGTAATTTTTTAAAATATCATCAGATAGCAAATATCTATTTTGATTATAATACTCTTTTTTTCCGTTCAATACAGTATAGTTCACGCTTTCACCTCCTACCCTAATTGTTATGAATTCTGCCAGTAATTTGTTCATTTGCGTTCAGTATAAAACTGCAAATAAAATCTCTATCAATTTCAATCCGAACTTTATCTAAAGAATTTTCAATCAAATCTTTATCTATTTTGGGATATTTCAAATTCACAAAACACTCAAGAGCATCGCTATCATTTTTTAAGAATTCCAAAAAGAGTTCTATCAGCTTGTCATTTTTTCGCTCAACATTTTTTGGATAACCTCTTGATATAAGCGAAATATTATTATCAAAGTTTGGCGCTAACCCTAAAACCTTACCAGTGTTGACATCTCTTAAAATTCCATAATTTTTGGTATGCCTGTCCATATTAAAGCATAGGGTGTCTACAAATATCATTGCTACATATTCTATTGCACATTTTTCGGATATCTTCTGAAGTTTTGTGAAGTTTATGTTGTAGTCCTCATCTTCACCGACAATTCCATTTGCTAATTCAAAATTTACGGTTGCGCCCTTTGTGAAATCAAGACTTTTTATAAACTTCCCATCTTTTTCGTAAT
>Ga0247840_10007566_pt1 | contig 15063 bp, 16 predicted proteins | sample LaCruzMarch2015__FD_192404 | JGI IMG/M metagenome (GOLD analysis project Ga0247840, IMG submission 192404) | Freshwater microbial communities from meromictic Lake La Cruz, Castile-La Mancha, Spain - LaCruzMarch2015_17m | ecosystem: Environmental > Aquatic > Freshwater > Lake | place: Spain...
GGCACGTTCACTTTCGGCAAGTTCTGGACGATTAGCATTATCATAAATAACAGCACTCTCATTACGCTTTTTAATCTCGCGCGCAACTAGTTGTTCGATTGTCTCATCGTCTAAACCTTCGTCACGCTTTTTCTGAGAAATTTCTTCGTCAAGAATAGTCGCCTTAAGTCCACGAAGGACTTCACCAGCAAAACGATTGCCGCTTAGTAAAGCGGCTTTTAAATCATCATTAATTTGATCTTTTAGAACCACTTTTAACGAAGTCCTAATCGAGTCTTGTCTAATTTGTCTGCCTTGCGCTCTTTACGAATAATTGCCTTTTTACGACGCTCTGGTTTAGAAATTGGTTTAGCAAATCGCATAGCAATTTTAGCTTCTGCGAGCACGCCACTCTGTAAAATTTTGCGGTTAAAACGACGAATAATATTTTCGTTTGATTCTCGTTCATCTTTTCGTATAACTTGTACCATATAAAAAGTATTGTAACAGAGATATAAGTTGTACGCAACTACTTTATTATTTCAATATGTAACAAGCGACTCTCAACCGTGCGTCTGTCTTGCCATTCGTTAATATCTGGATGATACCAAATATTCAACTTTACGCCAGGTTCGATAAAAAAATAATCGGGTGCGTTGAAAGCTAAAAATTGCATTTTTTGACCCGAAGAATCTTGTAATTCTAATTTTACGTGCTGAGAATCACCACCCAACTTGCGAACATTTTTAACCGTTAAATTGTCACTTCTCAGGATTGGTTGCGGGTTGCCATTACCGAATGGTTCTAACTGAGTAATCAAATCAACTAATTCCTCTGTTACTTCGTTCAATTCGGCTAAAGTATCAGCCTTGGGCAGTAATAACGATTGTTGATTAATCAGTTTCTGATCTTTATAAAATTTATTTACTCGTTTTCGAAAGGCAGTGATATTTTTGGTTGGCAAAGTTATACCAGCTGCCAATTTATGCCCTCCACCCGTTGTAATAATATCTTTACTATCCTTAATCGCATCATTAACGCTAAAATCACCGAAACTACGCGCTGAACCCTTTGATTCATCGCCCATTTCTTGTAAGACAAACGCTGGTTTTTTATATTTTTCGAGTAATTTAGTCGCTACAATTCCTACAATTCCGTGATTCCAATCAGTACCACTGACAACCAGCACTGAATCTAAATCATATTGTTCGGCTTGAATAATCGCCTGTTTCATAATTTTATCTTGATCGATTCGTCTAGATGTATTTAATTCATCTAGATATTGAGCTTTCTCAAGTGCTGTTATCGAATCGTCGGCAATCAACATATCAAGCGCATGTTGTGCTGTTTCTAATCGTCCCGCAGCATTCATCCTTGGCCCTAAACCAAAACCCAAAGATCGAGTATCTATTTTATTGACGTCAATCCTGGCAACAGTCATCAGAGCTTTTAACCCCAATCGTTTCGTTTGAGATAAAACTTTTAGCCCCCAATATACATTTGTTCGATTTTCATCGACAAGTTGCACAATATCGCATACTGTTCCAAGTGCAACTAAATCAAGTAGCCATTTTTCATGACCTTTAGGCAACCCTTCAAGTCTTGTTTGTAAAGCCTGTACAAGCTTAAATGCTATGCCTACTCCTGCTAAATCGTTGAATGGATAAATGTTATCATTATCAGTGCGTTTTGGGTTAATTACCGCTATTGCCGGTGGAAAAGTTTTAGGAACATCATGATGATCAGTTACTATCACATCAATACCCAACTCATTTGCTCGAATAATCTCTTTTTCGCTCGAACTACCACAATCTACAGTCAAAATTAGTTTAGTTTTGCCAGCCGCAATTTTTTCAATTGCATCAACTGTAAGTCCATATCCTTCGACAAAACGATTTGGAATAAAAATATCAACGTTTTTAAATCCAAACCTGCTAAATGAATCTATTAGTAATGCCGTTGCTGTTAGACCATCGATATCATAATCACCGTAAATTGTGATACGTTCTTGTTTCTGACGTGCTCGAACTAAGCGCTTTACTGCTTTGTCCATATCAGGTAACAAAAACGGATCATAAGCTGCTGAATAATCTGGCAATAAAAAAGCTGCCTTTGACTTAGAGTTAAGACCTCTGGCAGCAAGAATCCTATCAAATAATGACATTACTAAAAGTCAGAAGATGAACGCTTAGGACGACCTGCTTGTTGTTGCGATTTAATAACAATTCCTTGTAACTCTTTGAAAATCGGAAATTGCTTGTTCGTAGAATATATTTTAGTATTTCCCTGTTTTTCGCTGGTCAAAAAACCAACTTTTTCTAGACGCTTCAACTCACGTTGAATATTACCTGGGTCTTCTTTGATGAGCTTCGCAAGCCCACGTACATGAGTACGAAAATCGGGATATTTAGCATAAACCACTACAATTTTGCGTCGCACTCTAGATGTAATAAAAACGTCTAACATAGTCTCCCTTAAATTTAACCTAACCCTTTTCTATGGATTCTATCGTAGCACAATATTACAACGCCTTGCAACAACATTTATTTCCAATTCAATATAATCTGATTAATTTTAGCAATCGTATCTTCATGAGACGGTATATCATTTTGGTCATAATAGTGATTTATACCCATAAAATTAGATTTCACATCCAAGACATGTAACTCATCAGCTAATATGTGCATTTTATCAACAGCTTGGACTGTTGAAATAGGTGTAGCTATAACTAAACGTTTAATTCGGATAGGTTTTAAAAAATCAACTGCCACATCAAGGGAAGCTCCTGTATCTATTCCATCAGCAACTAAAATAATAACCCTATCACGAAGCATAGCGTTGTCTATAAACCCACCGTCACCAAGTAATCGATTAAATTTATAAAGCGCTTGCTGTTTCTTTTCCTCTAAATAACCATGGTATTCGTTAGTATAATCTTCCATTTCACCAGCTGACAACATTCCGTTATAAGTAAACCCACCATTCTGTGAAATGCCACCAAAACTCACGCCTTCACCTGGAACATCAATTTCTTCTATGAGTAACATCGTCAATACGCAGTGAAGAATCTTTGCAATTTGTTCACCAACAAGCACAGCACCATCACTCAGTGCAATTATTGCACAATCTTCATAACGATATTTTACTGCTAGCTCAGTAGCTAGAATCTGACCAGCTTGCCCTCGGTTCTCAAAATACATATGCTTATTTTAGCAGTTTATACTCGACTTACGCAAAAACTCCTCAATATTCAGACAGTATCTGCCCAGCTACAAACAATTTTTCCTCTTTCAATGTATCCACAGGTACATTTCTATCGGATAAAATCGTTTTCGCTCGACCATATACAGCCTGACTAATAAGGGTTTTACGTAAGTCGAGTATACTAGTACTTATGCACTATTACGAGGTGGCACCAAATCAAATTATTCGTGTTGATAGCGAATATTTTACTTATTCTTATAACTCATTGTTGCCAATCGGACAGATAGTGTTAATTGAAGTTGGTAAAAAACGAATGATTGGAATTGTCTTACGAAAAGTGTCAAAACCATCTTATCAGACAAAATCCATCATATCGATAATCGAAAAAAATCCCTTACCACATCAACTAATTGATCTAGCATTGTGGATGTCAAAATATTACGTAACGTCATTGGCCACTGTTTTTCAAACAATAATTCCTAGAGGATTACAAAAAAAACGTCGTCTGTCATCTAATCAAAAAGAAATAACAAAACGTGACCGAACAAATATTGTGTTCAATAAAGAACAGCTTGATGCGCTACATAAATTCGCAGAATATGACTCAGGGACATTTCTATTACAAGGTGTTACTGGTTCTGGTAAGACAGAGTTATACATAGAAATAGCCAAACGAGCAATTGCAAATAATACCTCGGCTATTATTCTTGTGCCAGAAATCGCATTAACTTCTCAGCTTCTTTCTGAGTTTTCTAATCATTTCAACGATCTACTGATCACTCATTCGAAAATGACTGAATCAGCACGTCATATTGTGTGGAGCGAAGCTCTCGAAAGTACTAAACCGCGTGTCGTTATTGGTCCGCGATCAGCATTGTTCACTCCTCTAAAAAATATTGGCGTAATTATTATTGATGAAGCTCATGAACCAAGTTACAAACAAGAACAATCGCCTAAATATTCGGCATTGCGCGTAGCTACAATGCTCGGCCGTTTTCATAATTCCAAAGTTATTTTTGGTAGCGCTACACCTAATGTCATTGACCGTTATTTAGCTGAAAAATCTGATCGTCCAATATTAACGCTAACCAAAATTGCTCGAACTGGCAGTATACCACCACTCGTTACACTTATTGATATGACAAAACGTACGAATTTTAATAGCCATCGCTTTTTTTCAAAACAATTAATTGAACAGATTACAAAAACTTTGGAAATTGGTAAACAAATACTTATATTTCACAATCGCCGCGGTAGTACTAGTACTACATTATGTGAAAAATGTGGTTGGACGGCCGAATGTCCTAAATGTTTTTTACCACTGACACTTCACGTTGATAATAATCATTTACGTTGTCACATTTGTGGGTATAATACGAACGTAATTACTTCCTGTCCAATCTGTAATAGTATCAATATTATTCATAAAGGTATTGGTACAAAGTTAATTGAATCTGAACTGAATAAACTGTTTCCTAGCGCTAACATCGCGCGATTCGATGCTGATAATTTAACTGACGAAGCACTAAATGCACGTTATCATGACCTATACAGTGGAATTATTGATATCGCAATTGGTACTCAAATAATCGCAAAAGGGTTAGATCTTCCTCATTTAAGGACTGTTGGTGTTATTCAAGCCGATACTGGCTTGGCGTTACCTGATTTCAGTTCTAATGAACGAACGTTTCAGCTACTTTCTCAAGTTATAGGACGCGTCGGTCGTAATGAACATCAAACACAAGTCATCGTTCAATCTTATCAACCAACACATCCCAGCATAACAAGCGGCTTAAAACAAGATTACGAATCATTTTACAATTACACTATTAGTGAACGTCAACGTGGATTATTTCCACCCTTTACTCACTTACTTAAGTTAACTTGCATATATAAAACAGAATCAGCAGTTATTAAAAATGCTCAGAAATTAGCTCGTGATCTAAAAACTAAGACTCATAAAAGTATCCAAATCTTAGGTCCTACCCCGTCTTTTTATGAACGACAACATAACACATATCGCTGGCAACTGGTTTTAAAAAGCCCAAAACGCGAATATTTAATTGACGCATTAAAATTAATACCAGCCACTCATTGGCAGTTTGAACTCGATCCGACTAGCCTCCTCTAGCTGCCCCTGGTATCTGGTATAATAAAGTGACATGAAAAAAGAAGATATAATTACTTTGCCTAATCCACACTTACGTCAAAAGTCAGCTAAAGTTCAAGCCGTTACATCAGACGTATTAAAATTGGTTGCAGATATGACTGCAGTTGCTCTTGATTGGGAAGATTCTAGACCACATGAGATTAGTGCAGCAATTTCGGCAGTTCAAATTAATCGGTTAAATCAAATAGCGATTATTCGAAGTGATTTTGATGATAAAGCTATTCGCGAGTTCACGGCTCTTATTAATCCTAAAATTGTGAAATTAGAAGGTGAAATAACTTCAGATTATGAAGGATGCTTGAGTGTCCCTGGCGTATACGGTAAAGTTCCACGTTATAATAAAGTGCGAATCAAAGCCCTTGATATTAATGGTAATGAGGTTCGTTTTAAAGCCGAAGGTTTTTTGGCTCGTATAATTCAACACGAGATTGATCACATAAATGGAATTGTTTTTATAGATCATATCCGTAAAGAAAAAGATGCATTTTATACGCTCGATGATAAGGGCGAGCTACAACCTTTAGATTATGAAAAGAACATCGAAAAAAATAGTATTCTTTGGGACTGAAGATTTCAGTCTATTTGCGTTCAAGTCCTTGATAGATCATGGATATAATATTGTAGCCGTTGTTACGAAACCAGATAGCAAACGTGGACGCGGACAGACTCTAACACAACCAAGCATTAAAAAACTTGCACTTGAACATAATATTACTGTCTGGCAGCCATCTAAAGTATCAGATATAGATAAAAACATCATAACTTTAGGTAATGATGTCGCTGGAATATTAGTAAGTTTTGGTAAAATTATTCCCAAATCAACCATAGACTTGTTTAGACCCGGCATTATTAATGTTCACCCTTCGCTTTTACCACTGTATCGTGGCTCATCACCTATAGAATCAGCTATAAAGAACGGTGATGAACAAACTGGCGTATCTATTATGAAATTAGCATCAGAAATGGATGCCGGACCAGTCTACGGGCACATTATTCACAAATTATCTGGTAATGAAACACGTCCAGAATTATATGAGACACTCGCTCAGGCTGGTGCTGCGACATTAATAAACTTATTGCCAAATATATTGGACGAATCACTTCAGCCAACTCCACAAGATAACAATAAAGCAACTTATTGTGAATTATTAAAGAAAGATGACTCTTGGCTAAGACCTGATAAATTAACGGCTATTAAAGCAGAGCGTATTATTCGTGCACATCTGAATTTTCCAAAAACTAAAATAAATGTCCTCAATCACACTATTATTATCATAAAATCTCATGTTTCAAACGAACAAAAAACACCTCTCGATATTAGTTGTCAAGACGATAATTATTTATCAATAGACGAGCTAATTGCACCAAGTGGACGTAAGATGTCGGCTAAAGATTTCCTAAATGGCTATAATTAATTTGGTTTTTTATCTAAAATAACATCTCGATTTGCAATAACTTCTTTTTTAAGATCTTCTAATACACTCGTAACAACTTCTCTATAATCAGATCGATTTGTTTCAAGCCATTTCGTTGCAGCGTATTCTGATCGTAAATTTGGATCGTTTACGTCAAGTCCAGTTGTTTTTTGAAGTTGTATAAATCCGGCATCATTGTGGTAATTAGGTGAATATTTTGCTAACCATTCATCAATAACTTCATTCTTGTGATCAATAATTGCCTCGAACTCTTCCAGCTGAGAGTCGCTCATACCGTCTGATAATTTTGTACCAACACGTAGTTCTAATTCATCATAAATATGTTGTAAAAATGGCTTTTTTTGCTCTTCTGGTAATTCATTTAGCCCAATATCTTCTAAAAACTTATCATCTAACTGAAACATATAGTCTATCCTCCTACATCTATTTTAACATGCGTTTCACAATCTCGCGGGTGAATAATTCGAGTTTGTCACCTTCTTCAAGTAGTAGTTTTTTGGTCGTTTTTAGGCTTAAACCGCACATTTCACCTTCAAAAACTTCTTTAGCTTCTTGTTGTTGACGTTGAACACTTATTACTTTAACTTCAGCTAATTGTTCTTTGTCACGTTTGACTCTCGCAAATACTCCTGCTATAGCCTTTCCTTTAGTTACTTCGCCACCAGCAATAACTTCATCTTTCAAAGTTCGAAAAACACCCTTTATAGTTATTGATCCAACTTCGGTTTCGACAATTTCTGGTGCTAAAATCGCTTCCATTGATTCCCGAGCATCATCAAGTAATTTATATATTACGTTGAATATTCTAACTTGAACTTTATCACGTGCGGCAAGTTGTTTAACTGCAGTCGATATATCAACATTAAAACCATAGACTATGGTGTCTCTATCGGATGCTAAACGAATATCATTTTCAGTTATATTGCCTACTCCGCTACCAATAATACGCAAAGCAATTTCACCTTGTGTATCAATTATCTTGAGACTATTAACTACAGACGTTAAAGAGCCTTGAACATCAGCTTTCACAATAACATTCAAATCCTTAGATTCAGATTGCTGGCTCATCATTTTAAGTAAGTCTGTACCTGTAATATTCGTACTAGCAGCATTCTTTTCATGCTCTATACGAGCAACCGCCACTTGATGACGTGCTTCCTTTTCGTTCTTTACAATACTAAAAGAATCTCCGAATTGCGGTAGCTCTTTAAATCCTGTTATAGTCACAGGTGTTGATGGTCCAGCTTCTTTGAGAGTTTTACCAGCAAAATTAAGTAATGTACGAACTTTACCGTATGTTGTGCCAGCAACTAGAAAATGACCGGGTTTTAAAACTCCCTGTTCGACAAGCAATCTAACAACAGGTCCACGACCAACTTCCATATGTGATTCAATAACTAGACCCTCAGCAGGGGTATCGATATCAGCTTTTAAATCTTCCATGTCTGCAACTAGTAACACCATGTCAAGCAATTTATCGATGTTTTGGCCAGTTTTGGCACTTACTTCAACCATCACCGTATCACCACCCCATTCTTCTGGATTAAGTCCTTGCTCACTTGCTAGTTGTGCTTTTACCCGAGCAGGATCAGCGGCGTCTTTATCAATTTTATTAATTGCTACAACAATTTTGGCATTAGCTGATTTTGCAAATCGGATTGCCTCAACTGTCTGTGGTTTTACACCATCATCAGCTGCAACTACAATAATCACAACGTCTGTTAGAGCCGCACCATGCTGGCGAAGAGCTGCAAATGCCTCGTGTCCAGGCGTGTCAAGTAATGTAATTGAACGATCGCCGCGAGTAGTTTGATAGGCACTGATATATTGTGTAATACCACCAGCTTCGCCTTCAGCCACTTTTGTTTGTAAAATTGCGTCCAATAAGCTAGTTTTACCATGATCAACATGACCCATAACAGCAACAATCGGTGGTCTAGTAACTGCTAAGTCAGACAATTGATGAATCTTTCGTTCGCTTAATGTTGCTGAAGCTTTCTTTTCCAATGTAACATCACTTAACCCTAGCTCTTCAACGATAATTGTAGCTGTTTCGAAATCGATGCGCTGATTAATTGTGGCAACAATACCATTTTTAAACAACTCGCCAATCAAATTAGCTACGGTTAGATTGAGCTTTTCGGCGAGTTCTCCTACGGTAATCGAGTCGGCAATAATAATAACTTTCTCGGTCATATTTGAAAGCTCCTTTCTACCCAACGAGGGTTAAATATTTAGTTTATTTCTCGGCTTTGACTTTAGTTTTAGCTTTGGCTTTAGTTTTACTGTTCAAACTAAGTGAAATCTTGCGATTTTCTTTTTCAATATCTAAAACTATGAATTCTTTTCGTTCATTTAGTGTAAATACTTTTTCTGGGTCAGCATCATCACCATCACCTAGTTCACTTACATGGACTAAAGCTTCAACAGCTGGACTGATTTGCACGAACGCACCAAATGGTGTAATACGTGTTACGGTACCTTCAACCTTATCGCCAGACTTAAATCGATCTACTTCAGTCATCCAAGGGTCTTCACTCAGTTGTTTAATGCTAAGACTTAAACGATCCTTATCAATTGCGATGATTTTTGCATCAATAGTTTCACCAACTTTTACATAATCACCTGGATTATTGACACGCTCCCAGCTAATCTCACTGATATGTACCAATCCTTCAATACCTTCAACGTTAACAAATACGCCAAAGTCAACAACACCAGTCACAATGCCCTTGACGCTGTCTCCAAGTGCAAGTTTTTCAAATCGTGCAGCTAGACCATCTTTGATAGCCTCTTTTTCGCTAAAAATTAATTTATTAGCTCTGCGATCACAATCTAGAATACGAACAGTCAGTTTTTTGCCGATAAGAATATTTAGACGTTGCAAAATTTCGTCTTTATCATTACTACCAACACGTGGATAATGTTCAGCCGAAAGTTGAGAAACGGGTAAAAATCCGCGAACACCGTCATATTCAACTAACAGACCACCCCGATTGGCGTCATATGGCGAAACTTCAATAACTTCGCCAGCTTCCATTTTTACTATAACTCCGTCCCAACCTCGATCTTTGGCTGCTTTACGAAGTGAAAGTAACGAATAACCATTATCAAGTTCTGTATCAACAATACTAGCCGTAACTTCATCGCCAACATTTAATGCACGATAAAAACCAACTTCACGACGTGGCACTAACCCAATACCCTGCGCACCGAGATCTACAAGTACCTCGTGTTTACGAATTGATAAAATTGTTCCAGTGACTGACTCACCTTGTTCTAATTGCTTGACACTGTCATCTTCGGCAGCGAGCAATTCATCCATTGTTGTGGATTTAATCATAAGTCTTATTCAGACCCCTTCCTTAAATTTAATATTTCTGAGGCACATTTATAAAATAGACACCTCAAGACTGTCTATCATTTTACCCCAGATGAAGCTACAAGTCAAAGAGAACGTATCAAATTACGACGTGATGATATATAACTAGCCGTCGCTACGACCAATAAACAAACACCCATCAATTGGCTTATAGCTAGATCGAATCCAGTAGCAGGTAGACTATTTGAAGCTTCGGCAGCCTCAGATGGAACATCTGATGCCTTATTATCGTCGGGGTTAACCATATCAGCTTTTTCTTTATTTTCAGCTTCGGCAGACTTTTTATCGGCTTGTTGCTGATCATAAATAGCAATTGCCTGATCTCTACGTACCTGTTCACCATGTCGTTTTAAAAAATATATTGTACCAAACAGACCAGCCGCTAAAATAACAACCACAATTATAAAAGTTGCAACCGAACCACCCTGACTCGTTCGTTGTATTGCTCTCATACACTACCTCAGTTTATGATATGTGCTTATTATGCATCCATTTCGCGAAAAAAGCAATATCAGACAAATATGATAAACTAAAAACATGATAGTAGCAGTTGATACAGGTGGTACAAAGACACTCGTTGCAAGTTTTAACGAAGACGGTATTTTGGGCGCACAGATAAAATTTCCAACTCCCAAAGAATCAGCAGAATATGTAAAAAGGCTACAAGCTACAATCAAAGAAACATATGGCGCTCAGCCTATTGAAGCTATAGTTGTAGGGCTACCAGGAATTGTCAAAAATGGTGTAGCTATATGGTGTAATAACCTAAAATGGAAGAATTTTGATGCCGCATCAGCACTAGCTGGTGTTCTGGGCGATACACCTGTTTTGATTGAAAATGATGCGAACTTAGCAGGGTTATCTGAAACACGAATTTTAAAAACTATACCTGCTCAATCGTTATATATCACTATTAGTACGGGCATTGGAACTGGGATTATAACCAATGGACACATAAACCCTACCTTGCGTCATAGCGAAAGTGGACGTGCATTAGTTGAGTTTGACGGCGTTGTACGAGAATGGGAAAGCTTTGCTTCAGGTAAAGCTATCTATAAAACATATGGTAAATACGCTCGTGATATCACCAATAAACAGGTTTGGTATCAAATTGCCGACCGTATCAGCCGAGGATTTTTAGCTTTGATCCCAATATTACAGCCTGATATTATAATTGTTGGTGGCAGTGTTGGAGCTTACTTTGACAGATTTGATAAACAATTACAAGGCATTTTGAAAGAAAAATTGCCACCACATATCCCATGCCCCACTTTCGTGGAAGCAAAATACCCTGAATTAGCCGTTATTTATGGATGTTATTATTATGCCATCGACAATCTCTGTACTATCACGTCTGAAAAGTAATTATCCGCAATTTTCGTTCAAATTAGGCGACGATTTTTTATGGTCGTCATCTGATAATACTATTTATTATGACAATATCGCCGAAAATCAGTCCGTATTCTTGCTCCACGAGTTATCACATGCCTTATTAGGTCATATCAGCTACACACACGATATACAACTGATTACAATGGAAAGACAAGCTTGGGATTATACTGTAAAGCTAGCGCCAAAATACAATGTCACAATATCGGATGATATGGTTCAGTCGACTCTAGATAGCTATCGCGATTGGCTACATGCACGTAGTACTTGCCCTAATTGCAAAGCAACAGGTGTACAAACTAAAAAATTTACTTATGTATGTCCAGCTTGTAGCCACAAGTGGCAGGTTAATGAAGCTAGGACCTGTGCTCTACGTCGCTACAATGTAAAAATGTGATGAATCGACTATCAAAACCCATTCCGCGGGTGACGTTCGGTGGGGCCGCCCCGGTTTTGCAAGAAATTGTAATCAATTTTTGAAAACTTGGGGCAAACCGGACGGCAGGACCCGAGGTGGTTTTGATCTATAATTTATGCACAATAAAAAACGCACGAATATCGTGCATTTTTTATTAAAATTACTAAATTAGTTAGCTTACACTACTACGTTAGCTTTTTTACGACGGCTAATACGGCCACCCTTAGCACCAGCGATTCGCGCTAGTTCTGGGTTGGCTGCAAAACCACCAGTGTTACCATTACGGCCACCTTTAGCACCAATCTTTGCATAAAACAAAGGATCTTTTGCTAAATTTTTAGCGGCTGCTTTTTGTCCACCAGTTTTTGTTCCGGCCATGATTTTATTCCTCCTTTTCGCTATACAGCGAATTTAAAAGATTCTCATGCTTCTCAGACATGAAAACCCTCTTTTACCTCACACATGATATGTGTATGTTTAAATATTATCATAGCTTATGCTTTTTGTCAATATGTACATAAGCACTTTTTTATTGTAATTGTACTGTTGCATATATACTATTGATGCTATATCATAAATAAGCACCTGTTTGAATCCCAAATTTAGATTCAAAAAACAAAAAACGACCACATCTGCGAGATTGGTCGTTTTTTTAGTCTATTATATTTTTTCGTAACTACTGTTTACATCTTTAATGAGACTTTTAACCTGCAATTCACTACTGGTGCTAATTTCGGTAAGTAACGGATAGATTTGGTCCAAATTTGTATGGGCTTCTTCGTATTGTTGCCTGTTTTCGGCTAAATTTGCACTCGAGAGTTTTTGCCAAGTGTCAGCCATTTTTGCCAGATTAGTGACTGCAAGAGTTTTTATGGCTGTAAATTGATCCGTGTCTGTTAATTTCGACGCGTCAGTTACAGCTTGGCGCCAAAAAGCTTCAATTTCAGCCCATTTATCAGCTTGGTTATTCTCGTCTGTCTTTGTTTTCGCCAATGAAATAATAGTCGCCAGTTGCTGTTCGGCCTTCAAATAACCTGTCAGCTCACCCAAATCAACCAGAAAGCCACTAAATAGCTCCTTTTTTTGTTCACAAGCCTCAACTTTGTCAGAATACTGACTAATAATGGTTTGCCATTTAATTAACGAGTTTACTTCACAATATGTTTTTATTGCCTCTGTTAGGCTGACTTGAACTTGAACAATATTTGCCAATTTATCAGTTGAGTTTGACAAAATTGCCTCATCAGTATCACTTTTTGCACTATCGAAACGCTGATTGAGACTAATCTCATAATCATTCCAGATTTGTTTGCTTAAAAAATAGCCACCAATAACTAAAGCCAAAAACAATAGCGAGAACATCAAAATAATCGTTGTTCGTCTATGATTTCTTAAATTGGACGCAATTCGATGATTTTTAATCTTGTCTATCAACATATATCAAATTCCTAACTTGCTTGACCAAATTTCGCTATTAAGTGGCCAGGGGTTAAAATTGCATCCTTGCAAATCAATTGACTGTTGTTGCATAACTGGAGCCGATTGCCCAGGACCGCTACAATAAAGATGACCATGCCCTAGCCAGTGTCCGGTTTCGTGGTTAACTACCATATGTCGATAATCACGCAGTAACCCGCCAGATTGATTCCAGGCATATGATGCACCTAACCAACGATCTTGGTTAATTACAACATAGTGACCAACTTGGCAACTCCAATCAGCGCTACAGACACTAGGGTAAAAATTGTATACTTCATTTGCTTCGCTTAAAACAAGAGTGAAACTACCTCCACTCGCTACTTCTTGAAAACTAACACCTAATCTAGACCAGCCACGACTATCGTTAAGGGTTTGGTTAGCAAGGGCCCTAAATTCTGCAAAATCGGCCACTACTGATCCCCATGTGGTTACATCATACGTTACAACACCGTTATTAACCAACCTGACGCTATAATTCGACTGGCTAGCTATTGCGGCAGCGATTTCAGCGTCCAACTCTGCCTGTAGCCAGTCTGGATTTGTTAACTCTGGGGATTTGATACTACTAATCACCCCGGGCAAAGATTGCAGAGCCTCAAAATTACTCGAAATTGTAGCAGTCGTATCTTTGGAAACTGTCTGGGCATTAACCGAAATCAAACCTGCACCGAGTAATAGCTCAGTCATGAGGATTGCAAAAATCTTCAAACGCATAACTCTATGATATCACCAAAGGAAAAGACCACCCTGTTAGGATGGTCTTTTTATAATTCGGCACCGTGCTAGTTTCCCACTTTCGGTAGTATAATCGCCGCTGCTGGGCTTGACTTCTGTGTTCGGAATGAGAACAGGTATTTCCCCAGTGCTATGGGCACCGAGGCCAAGCCCCCATACAGCCGTTCATTACTGAAGGATGTAGATATCGGGGCTTTCCCTAGATGTCCAAAATCATTTTGCACAGTTATAATTAAAATGTAAAAGTTCTAAAATTGACGTCATAATTGGTGATTTTCACCAATTACTAGTTAAGTCTACCCTATCACCTCTGTCAATGCAAGCATTAACATTGGTAATAAGGACATAAAAAGGCGATGGGACGATTAGTACGCTTTAGCTACACATGTTGCCATGCTTCCACCTTGCGCCTATCAAACTGATATTCTTTCAGTGTCCTCATAGGGAAATCTTATCTTGAAGTTAGTTTCGTGCTTAATATGCTTTCAGCGCTTATCTATTCCAAACGTAGCTACTCGACAATGCAGCAGATGGCCACAATCGATACACCAGAGGTTTGTCCGCCCCGGTCCTCTCGTACTAAGGGTAGATCTTCTCAAATTTCCTAACGTCCGTACCGGATATAAACCGAACTGTCTCACGACGTTCTGAACCCAGCTCGCGTACCATTTTAATCGGCGAACAGCCGAACCCTTGGAAGGTACTCCCCCTCCAGGATATGATGAGCCGACATCGAGGTGCCAAACAGCGCCGTCTATGTGAACTATTGGGCGCTATAAGCCTGTTATCCCCAGGGTAACTTTTATCCGTGTGCGCTGTCGATCCCACGTTCATGTACATAAATGTACTTACAGCGGGTCACTTGCTCCTA
>Ga0247840_10007568_pt1 | contig 15059 bp, 15 predicted proteins | sample LaCruzMarch2015__FD_192404 | JGI IMG/M metagenome (GOLD analysis project Ga0247840, IMG submission 192404) | Freshwater microbial communities from meromictic Lake La Cruz, Castile-La Mancha, Spain - LaCruzMarch2015_17m | ecosystem: Environmental > Aquatic > Freshwater > Lake | place: Spain...
GCCCTTGGGTACCCATACACAGGGCGCCCTGTTTGTGATAGTCCAACTTAACCAGGTACATGCGCAGGGCTTCCCAGATCTCTTCCTCGCAAAGGCCGCCATCCTGGTATTCGATCCTGATTCCGGTCGAGAGCAGGAGATCGTACGTTTCGTGAACCCTGCTCTGAGGAATGGCGGCCATGGCTTCCTCGAACTCGTGCGAGCCGATGAAAATGGGCGTAACGCCCAAACGGCTACACAGCGAGTAGTGCGGCCAACCCTGCGCCATCGTCATCGAGCTCGCGTTGATCGAAAGCCCAACACATCCCGATTCGCGGATCAGACGAATGGCGTCACGAGCGATCTTGCGGTGGGCATCGGTCACTTCGACGCCCGGATCGACGAACCGCGGACGCTTGTACGTGCCACTCATAACCTGGCCGAGCGCTGTTTTGAGCTTGGCCCAACCGACTTCGCTCGGATTCACAACTGCCAGAAGTTCGTACGGCAGTTGCATGATCTCGAGCTTGAGCGCGGCGGCGCAAGCGCCGACGTATCCCGGAGCCTTCTCTTTCATGTTGCAGACGAGAATGACTTTCAGGTCTCCCGATCTCACCCGCTCCTGGATCATAGGAAAGAGCACGCCGGCGTGTTCCGGCCATGCCCAACCAGTGAAGAGCATAACGAGTACGTCGCCCTTCTCCGCTTCTGCGAGCAACTTCAGCCCAGCCTGCTTGGCCTGGGCCCAGCTAGCGATGGCGGTGGTGTTGTCATGGAGCCACACTGGCTCCATCCCGTTGCCACGAATAGCGTGCTCCACCTTCGGTATGACAAACTTGTGGTCTTCCATCCAGTAGGCGTTGGCCGTGGGTCTGCCGTCTCCGGGTGTCATCAAAAATGCTTTTCCCATACCACACACTCCTTTCTCTCTGTTATGATCTTGCAGCTCCTGCCAGTGGCAAGAAACAACTGCAAAGATTGTTAAAGGGCCGGATAAATTCAACTTCTTTTAGTTTACCGATTTTTATATATTTGTCAATGTTTTCAAACAACTAAAAACTCGGCTTTTTACCGAGTTTCTTTTGTCGCATAATAAAATTATTTGACTACCGGAGCTTCTTGGACGACTTGTCCTTTTATTTGCGGATTTTCAGTTACGCTCTTATAAATTTTTTCGTTAAACTTAACAACAATTTCAGAAGAAGTTGGTTCGACTCTTTCTGCTAAAAATACATATTTATAAAATACAAAACCACCAAAAATTACTTCTACAAAAATAATCAATAAAATAAGCCAAAAGGCGCGAAGTCCCAACCTCCAAACTGTTTTTCTAATTCTTGCTCCTACTATTTTTAATATGTCTGCTGAAGATTTCATTTTTTTATAAAAACTTTTATACTAAGCGACGCTTCAAACGTTTTTGGAACAAGTTCTTTTGGCGCGTTACTGTCTTGTGAATTTTGAATGTTTAAACTCTGAATTTCAACTAAATATGGCCCTGTTTCTACTTTTTTAACAAAATTTGAAACTCCAGAAAAACTTCCTTTGGAGGACACCCTTACAGTAACAAACGGCTGGGGAGCTACCGTAACCTGCGACAAAGAAATTTGTGAAGTGACCTGTAGCTGTGTGGCGCTATTTTCTAAAAATTCAATAAATTCAACCGGGTTATTTGCATCAATAAAAAGTCGGTCTATTTTATCAAAATTTGGTTTGTATTCTTGATAATTTTTCTTAAACTTTTCTACCTCACTAATTTGAGAATCCAAGTCTGCTATATTACTTTTAGTTAAAATTAAATCTGCTGACTTATCACTTATTTCTTTAAATAATGGCCAAATTAAAAATATAGCTAAAAGCAGTGATATTATTCCAAAGACTGATAAGATTATATAAATTTTTTTGTTCTTATTGCTTTTCATTTATTCCAAAGGTTAATGAAAAATTAGCATTTTGAGGATTTATCCAACTTTCCGGGGAAAACGTCGGATTTTTTAGGTTTTTATCGTCTTCAATATTTTTTTTAAAAATAAGCAAATTGTTTCTAGTATCGCTAACCCCCGAAACAATTACCTTTATTGTTCCATTTTTATCTCTATCAATAGAAAATTTGGTAAAGTATATGCCACTTGGCCTAGGCACCCCCATTATATTTTCTAAAACCTGATTAAAATAAATTTCTTTTTTATAAAAGGTGTTGACTTGAACTAAAACAGTATTATACTTCTGAATAATGTTTTTAAAATTTGCAAAGTCAGCGGTTTGGTTTTTTTGTTCATTTTGATTTAGAATATATTTTTGGTAATCTGTGTCTGCTAAAATATAAAACCTAATTGATAACAAAATTAAAGCCAAACAAACCAAACAAATTAAAATTGCGTCCCCCCAAATTATGGCAAGCTTTTCTTTGTCCCTTATAAACAGTTTCTGTTTTTCTTCTAGTGGTAGAAGATTTATCATATTATAGACTCAAAATTGTTATTTGCTTGTCTTAAAGCTAGACCAATGGCCGTTGTAAAAGATGGAAGATCCTTTTCTATTATGCTCTTTGGTTTTTTCGATAAAAAATTAACCAGTGGGTTACCCATTTCAACCGGAATTTCTAATTGTTTAGATATAAATTCGGCCAACCCTTTTAGTTCTGCGCCACCTCCGCAAAGTAAAACTTTTTCTGTTTTGCCGTCGTGCAATAAATACTCGTAAGAAGAATGGTCTCGGTAAAAATTTAAATATTTTTTAATTTGGGTAGTTAGGTCTTCTACGACTGGTTTTATAATTTGCGACACCTTTTCTGCCTTTGTGCTTACCTTACCTTTTGTAATACCATATTCTATTTTTAGCTTTTCAGCCTCATGTAAATCAATCTTCAATTCCTTTGATATTGCCTTTGTAAGCAGTTGCGAAGAAATGGGAATAGAAGATGTAAAACGTATAGAGTTTCCTGAGAAAACAATAAAGTTTGTGTTATTCTCACCAAAATCAATTAAAACTGTTAAAGAAGAATTTGTTTCTTTTTTTATCAAAGCTCTGGCAATTGCTTCTGATTCCACTTCAAGCACAATTGGCACAAGCCCCGCCTTTTTAAAACAAGAAACATAAGAATCTACAATTTTTTTAGGAGTAGCTACAATTAGTACCTCAATATGATTGAAATAATCTTTGATTGGAGAAATAACTTGAAAATCTAAATAAACCTCGTCAATGGGCATAGGAATATAGTTTTCTGCCTCAAAGGGCACCGCCAATTTTAATTCTTCTTCTGTCATTTTTGGCATTTGAATAACCTGCAAAAAAGATTTTTCTTCCGGTAAACTGGCCACAACATATTTTGTTTTTATTTTTTTACCTTTAACTGTAGCACAAGAATATTTAATAATTTTTGCTAAAGCCTCTTCATCTTTTATAACGCCGTCTTCTATTATGCCGTGAACAATTCGCGTTTCATTATACGAGGCCAAACCAAAACCAATGTGCTTTTTTTTGAGCTTCACAATTTTCAGTGAAGAGTCGTTTAGGTCAAGACCAAATGTGTTATATTGTAAATCTAGAAACCCCATACACTAATTATATTACATATTTAATATTCTTGCCAACTCGATGCCTTCCACCCGCCACCAGGACCCGATGAAAAATAAATATTAACCAATCCACTACTATATTGAATGTTTGCACTACCGGTCATTTTTACTCTATAACCGGTTGCCTCTACAAGAGAAACTGCTCCACTTAAATTTAATGTGCCGGCGGTCGTATAAAAAGCGGCACCAGTAGAGCTGGAATTAGCCACTGTAATTGCAGAGGTTGAAGTACTATTTGAAAGAACCAACACATAGCTTCCGGTTTGTCCGGTTGACTTAAAGGTTCCTGCACCACCGGTATTAATGGTTCCATCTGCTATAATAATTCCACCTGAAGAACCATAAGTGGTTGTGTCTAAATATACCTGTCCGCTGTTATTTAAAATAATATTCCCTTGAACATATAATATACCCTTCATTTTAAGTTTTGCGGCGCCATTTATTGTTAAGTTCCCGGTAATTTTTATTGGACCGGTAGTAAGTACGGCGCTATTACTCAATGTTACCGAACCATTAATTACACCCGGTCCTATCAAGGTAGCCGTGCCAACACCGGACAAACTATAATTACCATTATATAAAACAGTTCCTCCACCTGTTGCTTCATTTTTCCAAGCAGTAACTTGACTCTGAGGAATGGGCATGGGTTCTTCTGAAATTTCTTGAGATTGAGTAGAGGTTGTTCCTCTAACTGTACAAGTACGCGTTCCACCGGTAACATAGGTTAAGTTCCCATCAATTACAACCGTAGATAAACAACTATATGCTCTTGCGTTTCCTTTTACTCTCAACCCTCCGCTTATGCTGTGTCCGTTTCCTGAAACTACAACGTCGTTATCAATAATAGTTCCCGTTGTTCCGGTAATATTTCCACTTGAAAAAACATTGCCTTGCACCCTTGTACCACCCTCCATTACAAGCCCTCCTGCGCCAACATTAATTCCATAATAGAAAGATGTATTATAACCATTACTAATACTGACAACTGCCTGTACCTTTCTCATTGTATTACCAGTATTGGTTGCCTGCGAAGTAATAGATTTTGATGCGCCTATTGTGCTTGGAATATCAACCGTAGTCGTGGCATTGTTAACCGATAAATTATAAGTAATTGGAGACATTTGAGGGTTTTTTTTCAAGCGTATCATTGCATCTTCTACTCCGGCCTCGGCGGCATAATATGATTGAGTTGACTTAACAATATTTGTAATTTTTCTTTGTCTGTCGGCAGTTAGAAAGCTCATACTCAAGGCCATACTTAACATAATTATAAGTACAAAAAAGGTAATTATAGAAACGACATAACCTTTTTGGTTTTTTATGAATTTCATAATAAAAATTATTTAATAACTTCTTAAAGAAGCTGTTGACGTGATAACACTGGAAGAAGAACCGCTTCCGCCTCCCGAATTGATTGTTAAACTTATTTTGACCGATTTGCTTGTTCCGGTTGAAATTTGTGAAAATGTTAAATTTGTTGCCTGTACAGAGGCTGATGTCAAAATAACCGGGCTACTTCCCTCTTTCTTTATACATACGGAAGTGCCACAAAGAAAAAAATCAATAAATGTTGTTGCTTCCCCGTCTGGAAGATATTTTAGTGTTTCCAAAGAAAGCTGGTTTGATGTGGTTGTAGGGGTGTAAATGCCTTTTGCAGACCTTATTTCATAACTTATTTCTTCTAGAGCGCCTTTGGCGTTGTCTAGCGCGTCTCGGGTTGACATTGTTTTTAAATTTGAAGAATTCATAGACAGAAGAAAAGAAATCACTGCCAGCAATATTAAAGAAAATATTACAATGGAAATTAAAAGCTCCACAATAGAAAATCCTTTACTTGGAAAAATTTTAAAAATATTTTTTTTCATTATTTCCAATTAGTGAAATAAGAAACCGCTTGCATTGTTTTTCCAGGCCAGGTAACTGTCAGTGTAACTTTTATTGTATCTGCGTCGTTTCTTGAAGAGTTATAAACAGCTTCAATACTTCCACCTGTATCGCGAGAAACTTTATCAAAAACAATTTGTCTTGTAAAAATACCAACAGTTTCAGCTCCAGCAACAAGCGTCCACTGTCCCGAGCTGTTTACTAAACGGTATGGATTTCCAGTTCCATAATTTACAATACCCAAACCATTTGTTGCCCACGTTGTTCCATCACGAAAGTTTCTCACAGATTCAAAACCTTCTTTTATCAAAGAATCCGCCTGGGTCTGTTTTTGTATAGAACTGGAAAGATTTAATACTAAATACCCTATACCAAGTAAAGTAATAAAAACAATTCCAATAACTGCTATTGATATTAATATTTCTAAAAATATAAAACCTGAATTATTTTTCGTCATTTATTTTTTATTTATAATATTTATTGCCGATCAAAGCTTGAAACATATGTAGAAGTATAATTTGCAGTTAGTCCATCGGCCGAATACTGCGCAAGATACCCGGAAGCATCTCCGGAAAGCGTTATTTTTAAAATTTTATTATTTCTCCCATCTCTAGTGACACTAAATATTGTTCCGCCATTGTTTAAATTATGAGTAATTATTCTCACTATTTGGTTTGAACCACCAACCGCGGTCGTGCCTTGCCATTCAATTTGTCCACCAACCAAATACGAATTAATTGGAATTGTTTGCGTTACGCTGTTATCAAAAGTTAATACTATATTTTCACTTGCGGTATTAATTGTTCTGCTATAGTCAATATGTAAATGTCTATAATCCTTAACTCTGCTGTCGTCTAACGAACCCCCAATTGCATTAAGACTTATGGCCCCAGAGCCTGCAATATAAACAGTTTTATTTTTACTTGTATCTGTTTTAACTCTAATAACAACACTTCCAGACTGTTCTACCGCTCCGTTTAATTTGTTAAAAACTATTTCATTCCCGCCACCCAAACTTATTCCGTAAAACTCTAATGTATCCTGTAAGTAATAAATTTTTTCAGAACCGGAAATTTTTGTAGCATAGCTATCACCGGCAAACAATGAATATTGGTTTGGCGTGACTCCTGTGTTAATATAAACTCCATATTTATAGTAGTTTTCCGAAGAAAGTGTTTTATTTTGAGCAAGTTTCAAAACACTTACAAACTCTTGCACATTGTTATTTAGATCTGATTTTTTCTTAAAAGAAAAAAAATCAGACAAAACTATTACTGCTAAGAAACTCAAAATTGCAACAACAACTAATATTTCTACTAATGTAAATCCCTTATTTTTTTTATATATAATCACGATAAAATATTTATTGTATTGCGCTTAACGAAGAGTACATTGGCTCAATTATGGCAAAAGCAAATAATCCTACACCCACGCCCAAAGCTATCAACAAAATTGGCTCAATTGCTGCCGAAAGTTTGGCAGTGGCGCTGATTACTTCTTCTTCATAAAATTCTGCCAGGTTTTTCAAAACGTCCGATGTTTTTCCAGTTTCCTCCCCAACCTCAATCATTTCTATTGCTCCATATGGAAAAATATCTCTATAAGAATCTAGTGCATTAGACAGACTTTCTCCTTTCTTAACTCTCTCTAAAGCGTCAATAACGGCCGACTTAAAATAATAATTTCCAACCGTGCCAGAAGCCACAGCTAAAGAAGTTGTAAGTGAAACTCCCGACCCTAAAAGTGAGCTTAAAGAGCGTATTAAAATTGCGCAATTATTTTTTTTAACCAAGGAAGAAAAAAGAGGTATCTTCAACAATGCTGTATCTTTTAGCCACTTACCTTGTTTTGTTTTTACTGCAGTCACAATAGAAAATACAAAGATTACCGGAACAATAATTAAAAGTGGCCAATTACTCATTGCAAAATCTCCAGAATTAATTAGTATTTTAGTATATAAAGGAATGTCGGCCCCCAAGCCCACAAAAAATTCTTTTAATTTTGGCAAAACTACAACCATAATCACAATCACCACAATCAACATCAAGCATAAAATAATAATTGGATAAATCATTGCGCTTTGAACTTGAGACTTCAGTCTGTGTTCTTTTTCAAGTTGTAAAGATAAGGTTTTTAGAACTTCCTCAGAAGTACCGGATTCCTCTCCGACTTTTATCATATTAAGAAAAAAATCAGAAAAAATATTTGGGTAGTTTGCCAATGCAGAAGACATGCTCTCTCCTTTATTTATTTTCTCTTTTATGGCAAACAAGGCGCTTTTCAATTTTTTATTTTTTGATTGGTTTGCCAAAACGTCAAAGCTTTTAACCAAAGAAAGCCCTGTTGCTATCATAATTGACAGGTTTTTAACGAAAACTATTTTGTCAGCCGAAGAAACCTTCCCAAAAAGAGAAAACTCAAGCCATTTTTTACTTTTTTTATCCTTTAAGTCGGCGTCAACCAAAAACAATCCTTCATTTTTCAGGATTTTTGAAAGATCGTGCAAATCTTCAGCAACCATTGTCCCATTTGTTGTTTTGTTATCTAGGGACTTGGCAGTATAAGTATAATTAGGCATATTTTATTAATCCATTACTACGCGCAAAACCTCTTCAATTGAAGTTAATCCCTTTGCGGCTTTAATAAAACCGTCTTCTGCCATAGTTCTCATGCCGTCTTGCGTGGCCTGCTTAGTAATCTCTGTTGTTGACGCTTTTTGGTTTACCAAATTTCTTATTGCGTCGTTAACCAACAAAACTTCGTAAATTCCAAGTCTGCCTTTGTATCCAGAAGTAGAAATTTTAGATGGTTTTGGCCTGTAAAAATCTAAATCTTTAATGTCTTGCTTTGGTTTTAATACCTTGTCTGCCCTTAGCATATTTCTAATTCTCTCCATGTCACAATACTTTTCTAAATTTTCAATATCGGCAGGTTTTAATTTATATTTTTCTTTATCTCCATGAAACTTTCTGACTAGTCTTTGACCAATAATTATGTTTAAGGTTGAAGACAACAAAAATGGCTCCACTCCCATATCAATAAGTCTTGGCACAGCTCCCGATGCCTCGGTGGTGTGTAAAGTAGACAAAACTAAGTGACCGGTTAAAGCTGCGTTAACTGCCAAATCAGCTGTCTCTCTATCTCTGATTTCTCCTACCATAATAACGTTAGGGTCTTGTCTGACCAATGCCCTTAATCCTGAAGAAAAAGTTAAATCTATTTTATCATTCACTTGCGTTTGATTAATTCTTGGCATTCTATATTCAACGGGGTCTTCAATGGTGGAAATGTTTACGCTTGGAGTGTTTACAATTTCCATCATTGCATATAGCGTTGTAGTTTTTCCAGATCCTGTTGGACCTGTGATAAGCACCATTCCGGTTGTTTTGCGTAAACTATCGCGAACTTTTTCTAAGGCCAAACCAGAAAAACCCAAATCTTCCAATGTTAAAACATTATTATCTTCTGCCAACATTCTCATAACAATTTTCTCTCCATTCAAAACAGGTAAAACCGAAACCCTAACAGAATATTTAAAGTCTTCAGTTTCAATTTTAAATCGACCGTCTTGAGGCAGTCTGTGTTCGTCGAGTTTTAAGTTTGAGAGCACTTTTATTCTTGCAACAATGCCAGAAGCAGTGTTTATTGGCAAAGACATAACGTCATGCAATATACCATCAATTCTATACCTTACAATAACTTCTTTCTCTAACGGTTCAATGTGAACGTCGGAAGCTCTTTGCAAAATTGCGTGTTTCAACAAAGTATCAACAACCCTTATTATAGAAACTTCTTCAGCAGCTTTTTGTAATTCCTCTTTACCCTCGGGCACAGTTGACTGGCCATCTGGCCCCTCTTGTTCATTTATATGTTTTATAGCACCCGACTCACCTTTCATAATGTATCCAAATTCTGTTTCAAGAGTTTCTTGATATTGAGATAATGCGTTTTTTATTCCTTCTGGCGTTGTAAGCCTGGCTAAAATTTTAAAAGTAGGAGTTATTTTTTTTATAAACTCAATAGTTCTTAGATCTTCTGGGTCAAGCATGGCTACCTCAATGTTGTTTTCTTTTCTGTTAAAAGCAACAATATTGTGAGCCCTGGCAATGGATTCTGGAATTATTTTTAAAACGTCCGACTGTATAACTTCGTCCTCTAAGTTTATAAAAGGAATACCCAAAAGGTAGGCTTCAATTTTTATCAGTTCCTTTTGAGAAATTAAACCTTTTTCAACCAAAACATCTCCAATCCATTTTTTAGATTTTTCACTTTCATCCAGGGCTTTTTTGAATTCTGCTTTATCAATTAGCCCAGCGTCTAAAATAAATTTTTCCAGTTTTTGTGGCTCAACCTTCATTTTATTTTATGCCTATTATTTTATGCCTAATTTTTCTTTTGCTTTATCAACAATTTCGCTGATTCTTAAGTCAGACTTTATTAAATAACTAAACCCAGATTTTTCTATTTCTTTAAGATAATTTTCGTCTCTCATGTTAGTTAAAAATATAACCGCCACTTCTTTATTAGATTCTCGTATTTTCTTTGCCATTTCTATTCCGTTTAACGCGGGTATTAATATATCAGAAAAAATTAAGTCTGGTTTTTCTTTTTCTGCTACAATAACTCCCTCCTCTCCATTTTCAGCCACAACAACAGAAAAACCGTCTGCAGTAAACTTTGTTTGCAGTATAGATAAAAAATCTTTATCGTCTTCAACGATTAAAACTTTTTTATTAAATTTTTTGGTGGCCTTTGCCATATATTAATTTTACCAATTTTTTAAAAACAATACCAGTTAGTGAATTGGCAGTTCAATAAAAAATGTACTCCCTTTGCCTTCTCCTTCAGATTCTGCCCAAATTTTACCGTTGTGAGCCAAAATAATTTGGCTAGATAAATAAAGCCCAATTCCCCTTCCGGAAGTAAATGTTTTTTTAGCTTCTTCGGTTCTTTCAAAGGTGTTGTTAAATAGTCTTGGCAATCTTTCTTTGGCAATTCCCATCCCAGTATCTTTTATGGAAATTCTTACTTTCTCTTTTTTAACTTCCAACTTCATTGTTACTCCTCCTTCTTTTGTATATTTAACAGAATTGTCAAAAATATTAACTATAGCAGCTTTTATTTTAGATTCGTCAGCTTTAATTAAACATGGCCCAACTGGTTTTTCCAGTTTCAAATAAATTCCTTTATCTTTTGCTTCAAGTTCTATATCTCTTACAACCTCTTCTAATATTGGAGACAAATCAACCCCGTCTTTTACCTCAACTACTTTTTTACCAAGTTGAAACTGCGTAATGTCCAAGAAGTCATTAACCATTTTAATCAAACTTGTTGTTGAGGCCTCAAACCTTTCAATAACGTCCTTAATTTTTTTAGGAACTTTACCAAATGTGCCACCCAATAGCAAATCAGCATAACCTCGCATTGAAGTTAGCGGAGTTCGCAAGTGATGCTGAATTGTCATTAAAAATTGATTCTTGGCTTCGGCCAACTCTTTCAATTCCTCATTGGCTCTTTTCTCCAACGTGTATGCCTTTTCAAGTTCCTTCTCAATCTTCTCTATTCTCTCCCTTTGTCTTACCTCCTTAAAAACGCTTCTTAACAATAAAATTCCAAAAAATATTACGGCTATGAATAAAATAATATTTATTAATAAATCATTAAAACCATTGGAAACCAATGTTCTAACAAACAAGAAAATCCAAATTATAATTATGAATAATTCGGTCGTAATTGTTTTTATATTGAAGAGCCGATATTTGGCCATGGCATATCCGAAAAGAAATGGATAAAAAGCTACAAAAAAATTTCCGTAGGGAGCAATCGGAATATTATACCACAAGAAAAAATTACTTAATCCCCCGCCAAAAGCAAAAATCGCACCTAAAAAAATGTATTCTATTTTCTTTTTATCCTCGCCGATGCTAACCTTATACCTTTTAACAAGTAGCCGTATAGAATACACGACTAAACACACATAAAGAACAAATAAATAAAAATGATAAAGAATACCTGGGTCTGGCCAAAAAGGAAAAAATAGTTTTTGCCTAACCCCGGATATAAATAAATCAGAAAACGAAAATGAAAGAAATAAAAAACCTAATATGTATGCTGACCTAATCGCATTTTTGTGTAATTTGTTGACTCCCAAAAATGAGATTATCCAATGAAAATAGAAAATTGGTATTAGCGTGGAACCTATCGACAGCATTCTTACCCAAAACAATGCAGAGGCCATATCGTCACTAGAAAGCCATAGCCAATAACTGAATGACCATGTACAGATAGCCAACACAATCAAAAAATACAAACGATTTAATTTATCCCGCCAATTATGCGCAATAATAAAAATTCCTAATCCTAAAACTATCAAACCATTTACTAGACCTGACAATGCAAACACATCTAAAAGTTTCATATTATTTTCTAATAACTGCTACTATATGATTTTTAAGAGGCTCAAAAATAATTTCTCCTTTTTCTTCTATAAAACCTGATTCTAGCAAAAGCCTAGATAAATCTGATGGGTGTCTATAATACATTTTCGGCCACCCCAACCTTGAAATAAACGGTTGCTCTCTATTTTGAACAATATTTCCAACCATAAAAAGTCCATTCCTTTTTAAAATATTATAAATTTTTGTAAAAGTTTCCTTCGACTTTTCGTCACGAAAATAATCTAATAACCCAACCATTTCAACAATATCAACTGAATCATCAGAAACTGAGATATTAACGTTTTGAGCTAGATCATTAATCCATTTAAAATTATTGAATAACCCAAATTCTTTTGCCAATTCTTTCCCTAACTCTATTGCTTCCAAACTTTTATCAAGATTTACTACTGAGACTTTCCAGCCCTTTAATTCTTTTGAATATTTACTAAGCACTTCAACAATGCCCCTTGCAGACCCTCCCCCAAGTGTAACTATATTAATTTCCTTTGTTTTATTTTCGTATATAATGCGCGAAATTTCTTTATCTAAATTATTCTTTACTATTTTAAGACGATTTCTCACTCCCTTTGGTTGAGATACAAAATGATGCCAAAACAAATCAGCGATACCTTGTATTACACCGCGAGAAAATACATTTCTACGATAACGACCGTACATGACCTCTAATGCCCGAGCGGAGCCAACATTATCCAAAACAACCTCTGCGTCTTGACTAGACGTTCTCATTGTTCTTCTCAAAAAAGACTCTGGGATAATATTTAATATCGGAACGCTAAAAATTCTTACAAATTTCACTAAAAGGCTGTGCTGTTCTAAATTTTTATCGTTTGCAATTATTATTTTCATTTTCTAATTATAACTTATTTAAAAATCTTCTTCAATTTATTTAGGGAGTTATATATAATGTTACCCTAATTTCCCAAAGTTAGGGTAGTTTTTTTGCACTTTTTAGCAAGTGCGATCTGTGGATAAAATTACTTGACAACCCTTTTCTGATCGGCTATACTGGATATAGATAAACGATTATGAAAAGCAAACAATTCAAAACAATTATTGACTTACTCGCAAACTTCAAAGACGAGGATACCTGTATCAAATACTTTGAAAGTATAAGGTTCAAGGACGGTGACTACTGCCCTCACTGCGGACATTCAGAAATCTATCGCTTCAAAGGCGGTAAGAGGTTCAGATGTGCAAAATGCAAACAGGATTTTACTATTAAAACAGGAACGATTTTCGGTGAGAGTAAAATATCTTTACAGAAATGGTTTGTCGCCATTTATTTACTCACTACAAGCAATAAAGGTATTTCGTCCGTTCAATTATCCAAACAGGTAGGCGTTACGCAAAAGACGGCTTGGTTTATGGATCACAGAATAAGGAAAGCTATGAAACAGAATAAGGGTCAGCTATTCGGAAAGGTTGAAATTGATGAAACATATATCGGTGGTAAGGATAAAAACAAACACTGGAAAAAAAGAGTTGGTGGAACACAAGGTAGAAGTTTAGCCTGCAAAGTTCCTGTTATGGGTATGCTTCAACGTGGTGGAAAGGTTAAGGTAAAAGTCCTGTCTGATGTTAAAATGATAACTCTTGAAAAGGAAATCGTTGACAGCATTAAAATCGGTTCACAGCTTTACACAGACGAATTTAGGTCTTACAAGAAAATCGGAAAACTCTATCCTCACAGGTGCGTAAAACATAAAGAGGGTCAGTATGTCAGAAAGGGCGGTGAAATCCACACTAACGGAATTGAAAGTTTTTGGACTACATTCAAGAGGGCTTACTATGGAACTTATCATCACATTTCAGTGAAACATTTACAAAGATATGTTGATGAGTTTTCATACAGATTTAACAACAGGGTTGACTTTGACAAGCTATTTACTGGTGTAGTTGAAAGTGTTGCAGAAAGTAAGGTTTTGAAATATAACTCGCTTATTAGTAAAAAATACACATTAACTTATGGGAAGAAATCCAAAGTTTCACAGCTTATTACCGCATAGCTTTGACGAGGTATTAAACGCCATAGCTAACGAAAATAAACCTGCGGTAAAAACGACAACAGCTCGTCCATTCCTTAAATGGGTCGGTGGCAAGCGTTCTATCCTGCCAGAACTCATTAAAAGGTTGCCAAAGGAGTATAACGCTTATTGTGAGCCGTTTTTAGGTGGTGGTGCTTTGTATTTCGCCTTAAAACCAGACAGGGCGTATCTATCAGATATTAACTTCCATTTGATTTTGACCTTTCAGGCGGTCAAGGACGATCCAAAACTGCTAATTCATTATCTGAAAATCCACGAAAGAAATCATAACAAGGAGTATTACTATAAAGCGAGGGTTCGCCTTTTCAAAGAACGGGACAAAGTTAGGATAGCTGGACTTTTTATCTATCTGAATAAAACTTGTTTTAATGGGTTGTATCGGGTCAATAGTCAGGGTGGTTTTAACGTGCCTATGGGTGATTACAAAAATCCTCTAATCGTTGATGAAAAAAACTTAATGGAAGTTTCAAGGGTTTTGCAGACGGCAGATATTAAACAACAGGACTTTTTACAGATTAAACCGCAACGGAATGATTTTTATTACCTTGATCCTCCTTATCACGAAACTTATGACGGATATAACGGTAAAGGGTTCGGGGATAACGAGCATATTAAATTGTCGGAATTTTGCAAAGTCATTGATAAAAAAGGTGGTTATTTTATGCTCTCTAATTCAGATACGGAGCTTGTGCGATCTCTCTATAAGGGTTACAATATAGAAAAAGTATTAGCTTCTCGTTCGGTGTCCTGTAAGGCACATCAGCGAGGTAAAGAAAATGAGCTTATCATCAGAAACTACAAGTGAGCCAGTAGTGCCGATTATCGGCGGGAAACAGGCAAATAAGACAGGGAATACGCTTGAAAAATATGTAGAGCGTATTTTAGTTGATAACGGATATGTGGAATTTTGGGATCACAAGGAGCAAGTGTTTGAAAATCGGAAATCTATCGGTGGTAAGCAATTTGCTAAACAATGCCCCTGCGGAACAAGCATTTATGAAACAAAACGGAAATGTGATTTTCTGGTAATCAATCAGGCAAAGTTTCCTGATGGTTTAATAATTGAATGTAAGTGGCAACAATCAAACGGATCGGTTGATGAAAAATATCCTTTT
>Ga0247840_10007576_pt1 | contig 15041 bp, 11 predicted proteins | sample LaCruzMarch2015__FD_192404 | JGI IMG/M metagenome (GOLD analysis project Ga0247840, IMG submission 192404) | Freshwater microbial communities from meromictic Lake La Cruz, Castile-La Mancha, Spain - LaCruzMarch2015_17m | ecosystem: Environmental > Aquatic > Freshwater > Lake | place: Spain...
CGAACGACGCATTTGCAATGCTTGCAGGTGATGTTGTGATCTCGCGTTCGACTCATCCCGCTGCCCTCCGTTTGCACAGAGAGTACAAAAAAGAGGCCTGCAGGGAACTGGAGGAGAGGAATAAGATAAAATGGAAGAAAACTAGGAAGAATAAGAAGTTATATGCAATTTCAGGAAAAAGACGGAGGAAGAAGATGTCGCACGTTCAACCCGGCGGATTTTAGGCATTTTCAGGTCGCCGCTGACACATGCTCGAACTTCCGTCATATCTCCCTGCCGACATCAAGGTCACGCCCGAGTACTTGGCAAAGACCCCTGAGCCCGTATTTCGGCTCCTTGCCTTTCTGATTGAGGCATTGGACAAGTCTCGGAATCGCAACGACGAACTTGAAGCCAAGAACGGCAGGAATTCTTTGAACTCGGACAAGCCGCCTTCCACAGATTCGCCTTTGTTCCCGTCAAGGTCAAGGGCAAGACCAAAGGCTTGGCCGAATCGTTTTCAGAAAGGTATTCGGCTCGGCGACTACTTCCTGCAGCGGCGCGAACCGCGATCTGCTGGCGCATCGCGGACTGGAGGACGAGACCATGGACAAGTAGCCGCGCGGCGGTCGGCTGACTGAGTTCGAGAAGGCCCGCAACAGCCCAAAAGCGACTTTTTGAAGTCATATCAGTTCAGAGGCGCCGCGGACATTTTTAGGGTTGAAGGCTTCACATCATCGGGAACGCACCGCGAAAGCCCTGGATTGTTTTTTTAAATACTCATAATCTGTGCTACTGAGACCTCTAGGAACCCATCTCTCTTGACTCTCAGCAGCAAATGAGAACAATAAATGAATATTCTGGTCAGAGTTATCCCCCCATACCCAATCGAACACACAACCAAAGAGAGGATCTATATATGATTGGTAAGTTGACGTGACCCCCCCCCCCACCCTTTTGCATCGAGAACTACCTGTTAGGTACAGGAACCTTAATTCTGACATAGTCGGCATGCGCCATCCCCCACCTCCCACAGACAAACTATGCACCCAGGACTGCGCTTCCTCCCAAGACGTCCCCTTCTCTGGCCCAACAAACCACTGCAAGCCAGTCTGCTTATCTGTGATAATGCCTTGAGAATCCTTAGTAAAGCGGTCGCTTCCAGATCCAGACCACGCATTGCTCGACATAAAGCCAATCAGGAAAGCGCATACGAAAACAGAGGATGCCAGCCCCCGTCCGGTGAGTGGTTTCGTACCGATCAAATCCATCACAAACTCCCTATACTCGTTTTGTATTGGTATGTGCAAAGAATTAATACTCTATCTCATCATCTGGAACGGACCCCGAAGGCTTGGGCTTTGTGCTTAGCAAGGAAGCCCCATCCTTCCTTGCCAGTCGCGAACTGAAAATACCACGCCGTAGCCGTACTTTCCTTCTCATCTGACCAAACCATATAACATCCGCCTTCACGAAAAACAAAAATAGGATCAAGATAACAGTTATTAGCTTTTTTCGTGTTTATCCCAGCAAGTTCTTTACGTGTAGGCATACGCCCCCCCCATGAACAGGCTTTGCACCCATGATTTGGCATCGCCATATGTTCTATAACCTATAGGTCCTGTATACCACTGCAAGCCAGTCTGCTTATCTGTAATAATGCCTTGAGAATCCTTAATGAATCTGTCGCTGCCAGATCCAGGCCATGCATTGCTCGACATAAAGCCCAGCAGCATAAGACAGAAAACAATCGAGAACAGAACATTTCCCTGTAGTGTGACTCTATATACATGCATCGTCAACTCCATATTCTTATTTCTATTCAGTTAATGGGTTCTGACCGCCAAATCAATCACCTCATGAAATGAAAATGTATACGTCTCACCCTTAGCAAGGCTGAGGACGAATATTGTTCCTACAACTGTCGAAGTCGGGTATGCACACCAGCTGATCGAGCTGCCCGCAATAGAAATGGACGTCAAAGTGGAGAGTTGTCCCTCAACGCTCCTGCAATAATGCCTGATGTAGCTTTCGGATTAAGGATTCAACGTCAATCCCCCCGTTGCATCACCAGGAGTCCATTGGCCGGCAGGCGCACAGTGAGTCCACCGCCCGAGGAACGGATTATTCCCGCATTGCAGACTCCGGCCCCACCGTAGACGTCCGCCTCGGTGCTTATCACCTCCGTCCAGGACTTATCGCCCAGGGAGGGGTGATTGATCTTATACCCGTTGTAATAGGGAGTGTTGGACAGGCTCGCCAGCACCACAAACTCGTCGTTGCCCCACCAGCGTCGGAACGCCAACACCCTGTTGGTGTTGTGTTTGTGCAGGATTTCGATTTCGTTCGATCTCAAGGCCTTCGCGCCGCGCCACAAGCGGATGATGTCCTGGTAGAAGCGAAAAAGGTTTTTGCCCTCCCCGGCCTTGAGCGCGTCCAAATCCTCTCGGTTATTGAGGTATCCGTTGTGGAGGAAAGGCTTGGTCGCCCCTACTTCTTCGCCCATCAAAAACATAGGGCTGCCGGCCGACAGGAAGGTCAGCCCCACCACGACTCGGCAACGCGCCTGGGCCCACGGCCTGTTGGCGTCCGTGAGGTTGTTGTTGACCGCGACCATCATGGTGCGGGCTGAATGCACATCGTGCCCGTTATCTTTGTAGGATGAATTTCCGGCTTCATCGTGGGACTCGTGGTAGATGACCTTGTTGGGCGTACCCAGGAGCGCCCCAGCCAGCCAATCCATGTTCAGGGGCCAATCGCTGCCGTACCCGCAGCTGTGCAGCACCCGGGCCTTGCCGGGGTCGTTGGTCGCGTCTCCGATGAGGTGGTGGTACCATTCCGACCACCAGACCGCGTCGAAGCCAATGCCGCCGGTTTCCTGGCACTGGGTCATTGCCCCCCAGCCTGTATGATCCTCGGCGATGAGCGCCACGTTCGGCTTGATCAGACGCAAGGTGCGCACCCATTCGCGCAGGAACTTGGCGCCAAAGGCGTTGGCCTCAAGGCAGGAAGCTCCGTTCGCGTGGATGACGTTGTCGCGGTGCAAGGCCTGGGTCAGGTCCACCCGGAAACCATCAAGGTGGAACTCCGTTATCAACATGGCGGCCGAGCCGATGAACATCTGGCGCACCAACTCGCTACGAAGGTTAGGCGCAAACTGGGTAGAGCCGTTGTCCAGGTAGCCGCCTTGTCCGTTTCCGGGCCAGTCAAAGGGATGGCCTTGGTACCAGTAGTAGATGTTCTTTTCGTTGTAAGGGCTATCAAACATCCATTCGGCGCGTTCGGCGTCCTGCGTGAAATGGTTGTAAACCACGTCCATGATCACGGCGATGCCCCGGCGGTGACATTCGCGCACGAAGAACTTGAGCTGATCCCGGCCTCCCGTGGAGTATTCAATGGCGTAGTGGTGTGAAGAGCCGTAGCCCCAGGACATCGCGCCTGCGCATTCGGCCATGGGCAGAAGCTCCACCGTGTTGACGCCAAGCGTAACCAAATAGTCAAGAAAGGCTATGGCGTCTCCCAGGTCGCCACCGCTAGGCTTGTCTCCCAGCGACCCCACGTGCAGCTCATAGATCACCATGTCTTCCACCCGGCTGGGCAGGGAACGCAAGGAGTCGAATTCCGTGGCCCAAAACTCCTCCACGCTCACCCATTCGTTTTCAGGAAAATTCGGTTCCGTGAAAAGTTTGGTGACTTTTTCGGTGTCGACGACCACCGAGCAGCTTTTGCTTCCGTCGAGGTCCTGGCGGGTTTCGTTCCATTTGGCCGCGGCGTTCTCTGGATCCTTGCTCCCGCAGCCGAGCTGGCAACGCGAGTGCAGGTCCGTGCGATAGGCCACGGAGCCGTCCTCGCGGGTGACCTTGTACATGTATGGCTTGTGGTCCCACTTGCTAAAATCAACCATATCCTTCTGATGTGGGTTTGTGCTCCAAATACCGAAGTTGTCCCTGGTCATGGCGAAGGACTTGTCGACGCCTCTGCCGTCGGGCCAGATGTAGCCCGTCTTCACGTCGCCCGTGACCAATTCGACATTCTGGGCGTTGGGTGCCCAAACGGAAAAGCGCACCGCCGCGGGGGTCGCCTTGGAGAAAATGTGCTTGTTGGCCCCGAGGCGGCGCACGTGCGTGAACCAGTAGCGTTCGAGCTGGTCGATTCCAGATAGGAGGAAATCACGCTGCTGTTGCCTGGAGAAGGGGTCAGGGACCTCGGTGGCGACGCCCCAGACGTTGTTACGCTGGATTCCGTCGAGCACTACGCCCCATTGGAAGGTCCAGCCGGACTGCGCATTGCCGAAGTTCACCACGGCGCGCCAGGCTGGGCAACCGTCTTCGGCCGTGAACTCGCTCATGGGCGTCATGGACCAGGAGCTCGAGTATCCGCCGCTTAGGTCCCAACTGCCCATCAGGCGCACGTTGTTGAACAGACGGGGGAGAAGCCCGGTAAGAAACTCAAAAGTGACCTTGGTCATGAGGATCTCCTTGGATGAGGGTTTGGATCAGGCCGAACCACCTACTTCAATGGAAAGCAAAAACGGGCCGTCGTGGGTTAACATTTGCGCCACGGAAGGTTCTATTTCCTCTCGAGACACCACATGCCTTCCGGGCACGCCCATGGACTTGGCCATTCCCACGTAATCCACACTTGGGTCATTTATGTCGAAGCTCCAGGGAAACCGGCCCTGCGCCTCGCCCAGGTCCTTCCAATATTGCAAGATGTTCAGCTTGAGCAGGCGGTAGCCGCCGTTGCAGATCACCACGAACTTCGCCCCGATGCTGTGGTGGGCGGCGCTCCAAAAGGCCTGCGGGGTGTACATGGCGCCGCCGTCGCCGGAGAAGCCGATCACGGTGCGTTCCGGATGGGCGAGCTTGGCCCCGAGAGCGCCTGGGAGTCCCACGCCAAGCGACCCCCCGCGCGTCTGGAAGAACTGGCCGGGGACATTGGCGGGCAGCCAGCGAGTCAGTTCGGCCGAATTGGTGAGCGCCTCGTCGAAGACAATGGCGTCGGCAGGCAGATGCCGGGACAATGCCTCGCTCAGGGCCGATAGGCGCAGAGGGCCTTCCAGCCAATTCTTTTTGTCCTCTGCCTTGGCCTTCTCCAGTTGCAGGGCCTTGGCCTTGGACAAAGACCTGGCGCGCATTTTGGCGGCAGCCTTTTGCTCGGAGGTGGCGAGCTTAGCTACTGCCTTAGCCAAGGCCGCGAGCGTTGTCTGGGGATCGGCCACAAAGGCAAGAGAGCAAGGGTGGTTTTTGGCGATCTCGTATGCGTCGAGATCGACGTGGATGATCTTCGCATTTACGTCGAAAGGACTGCTCAAGGATGGGAAGACCTCGGGGAAGACGTAGGTCCCAACGATCAGGACAACGTCAGCCCCCTGCACTATACGGGCGCTATCCGGGCCGAACATGTGGCCGGTATTGCCGCCATACAAGGGGTGGCTTTGGGGAAAGTTGACCTCGGAATTGTTGACGCCGAAAACCTGCGCGCCAAGGGCTTCGGCCAGCTTTGCGAGAGCCTTCTGGGCCCTGGAGCAGGCCACCCCGTCGCCCATGAGGATAAGCGGCCTGTTTGCCACCGCGAGTATCCGCGCGGTCTCGGCCACAGCCTCGGGGCGGGGGACGGTTCGGGAGTCGGGGAAACTCGTGGGGAGCACCGTCTCCTCGTTGGCGGCGTCTAGTATGTCCTGGGGAACGGCCAGGAACACAGGACCAGTCGGAGGAGTCAGGGCCTCTTTGAGGACCCGGCGGAACATACGCAGCAGGCTTGCCGGATGCTCCACCCGGGCGGCGTACTTGACCACGGGACGCGCGATGGCCACCAAGTCGCAGCTCATCTGGGCGTCCAAGGCCGAATAGGCCACCCCTGACTCTCCGGCCAGGACCACCAGAGGGGAATGCCCGCGTTTGGCCTGGTACATGAGCCCCACGGCGTTGCCGAGTCCCACCCCACTGTGTAAAAGGACAACCCCCGCCTTTTGACTAGCCCGGCAGTACCCGTCGGCCATGGCCAGGGCGACCGATTCCTGAAGGGCCATGATGTAAGCGATGTCGGGAAACCCTTGAAGCGCGTCCAGAAGGCCCTCCTCGCTGGTTCCGGGGTTGCCGAAGACATAATCCACTTTGTCTGCGCGCAGCTGTTCGAGAAGCTTGTGGTGTCCGTTAGATGCGGGCATTTTTTCCTCCATGCGACTCGTTTGCAGCCGCAGTTGGCGTAGTCGGATTATTTTCCGGTTTCGAGTCCTTCCAGCTTGGTCGTAAGCGGATGGTCCGGGCCGAGTTCCTCGCGAGCCAGATCCAGAGCCAGCTTGCCGTCGTAGCCTATCACATCCGTGGCAGCGCCAGCGTCCATGAGAACCTCGGCGCAATCAGCAAAGCCGTGCCAAAGAGCGTCGAGCAGAGGGGTATAGCCGTTGGACGGACCTTGGTAATTTAGGTTGACCTTCGGCGCAGTCGCAAGGATGCGCGTGATATTCAGATACCCATTGTAAGTGGCTTTGTGCAGCGGCACGGCCCCGAACACTGGCTCCACGGCGTTTACGTCCGCCCCGGCGGCGACCAAAATCTCGACTATGTCCTCCGCACCGTTGCGCGAGGCGATCAGAAGCGCAGTATGACCGTCATCGAATTCCCCAACCACGGGATAGCGGGTCTCCGTGTTTATCCCCTGAGCCAGGGCGTCCCTCACGGCTTGAATGTTTGCACTTCGTACCGCCACAAGGAGGGAATTTTCCCCCAGTTCCTGGTCGACCTCTCTTTTGCGTTTGACAAGCTCCTCGATGAGGGCGAGCTTTTCTTGGGATTCTTGGCCGGTGTTTACTTTTTTTTCATAGGCAATATGGTCGTCAAAGCTGAAGCCGTAGTAGGTCAACAGTTTCCTATCAACCCGGGCCCCATGATCCAAAAGGAGTTGTACGGTCTCAACGGACAGAAACCATGCCGCTTCGAACAGCGGCGTGTGTCCAGTCGATGTGGCCTGGACGTTTACGAAAGCTCCCTGGTCCAGCAGTTTTTGAGCCACATCCGCGTGTCCACCCTGACAGGCTTTGTGTAATGCGGTGGCCCCAGCCCGACCGTCCAAGGAGTTGACGTCCGCGCCAGCTGCGATCAGGTCCTCGACTATGGCAGCGCAACCGATTCCGGCCGCCGCCATCAGGGGGGTGAGTAATGTTTTGGGGTCCCTTCTGTTAGCCTGCGCGCCTCGAGATAAAGCCTCGCGCACACCCGCCAACGAGCCCGACCACACGGCTTTCCATAGCTCCTGTGTGACAGCGTCTTGGGACATAACGCAGCGCCTCCTTTATAGATTTTTATAGGCTTTGATGAGGGGCGAGATGTCCCAGTACGCGCTCCATTCCTTGATTTTGCCGCCGACAACACGGAGGCGATTGGAGACGTACAGGTCGTACCCGTTGTTGTTGGCCAGGCACACGCCATGCTCGTGGAACAGGGCGGAGGCTTTCTCGCCTTCAACGAGCAGATCTTGCAAACGCATAAAATCCACTCTGGAGTGCGAGGTGAACACCGCGAAACTCTCCTTCACGGCCGCAAGCCCTTTGCAGGACCCCAACCACGGTGCCACGTCACTAACTCCAGGCGTAGAGGGGATATTATCCCAGACGATATTGTCGTCCACGAGGGTAAGGGCCTCGTCGAACTTATTTTGGTCAAGCAGGGCAAACCACTTTTCGACGACGTCTCGCGTCGTGGGAGGCGGCGTGGTCGGGAAAGGGGGGAAGGGAAACTTGCTCCTCACGTCCTCCACGAACCCAGGGTAGTCGCGCAAGGCCCAGACCTGCTCGAACTCCAGGTACTCCCGCATGGGGAGCCAGCCCATGCAATTGCGGTCCAGATTCTCAAGGGAATCCACATCCACAATGGCGATGACTCGGTGCTGCGCCGCTACTTTGTAAAGCCCCTTGACCATGCCGGACTTGATGCCTTCAAGCCCGTGCTCGCCTTCAGTGAGTTCTAGGTCCCACAGCTGGTTCTGGGAAATACGGCCTTGATAGTTCCATTTCATCTGCACATAAAACAGCATATCCGATTCCTCCTCGGTGTGATGTTCAATCCGCTTCTCGTTCACCTGGGCGGATGATCCAGTGCTCGCATCCTATAAAAAAATAGGCGTGGCGGATATCAAGCCACTCTTCGGCCGGTTGGCGGAACCTGTCTTCTTGAAGTCTAACCAGGGCCTTGCGGTCTTCCAACGTATCCTCGAATGACCACGTCTCCACCGCGTCGAAGAGAGGTTCGCCTAGTGTGTACAGCCCCTGTCGGGCGAAGCCAATCATGGAGCGTTTCAAGGCCGGTTGGATCGCGGCCATGTCCGAATGGTTCTCGCGGAGGATATGCTTAAACGCGTCGAGGTCGGCGCCAGATTTGCGTTTAAGCAGGACGTAAAGTTTGACGTACTCTGGAAGGGGCTGCCCCTCTTGGAGGGTGTCAATGAATGTCTCCGGCTCCGTGTCCACGACGAGCGTCCGCCAGAATGCGGCCCAACGCGGCTCGTCGATCCGTGCTCCCAGGAGAAACTCCGAGCTTTGTAGGGAGGCGAGCTGCTCGGTCTCGTTTGCGAGCCAGATTTCGGCTACTCCCTCGAAAAACGGGAGTTCCCCCGACACCTCAAGGGGGTGGCGCGTCGCCACCAGGTAGCGCTTGATCTGTATGATTTTTGACGCGTACTCCACTGCGTGGAAATTGATCCAGTAAGAATGGAAAGCTAAAGCCGACAACCCTGGTTTAGGCCCTGCAAAAATAAACTGGTGTATCATGGACGCACCTCTCTCGTTGAGTCTCAGGAATGAGGTCCGACTGCCATTGGTCAATCCCCTCCCCCCCGAAGTGGAGGGGGGATCCCTGGGCCGTGACGAACGACCAAGGGGGGACTCGCTTACCATCCCCAGCGCCTGAGCGGCGGGTCGCCGTCGAGCGCCTCGATCATCTTCAGGCCGGTGAGCTTGCTGTCCGGCGTCGAGCGTCCAGTGATAAAAGGGTAGTCCACGATGACGCTATACTCGTGTCCAAAGTTGCCGATGTAGGCGCCGTCCGGGCCGGTGGCGTCGCGCAGGATGTATTCAAGAGGATAAGGCGGCGGCCCCATGTTGAAATCAAGGAACTGCCCGCGTGCTTTCATGAACCCGGTACCGTCCTTGTAGTCGTACTCCAGGCAGTGCCCAGTGACCCGCTTGCCCCAAAGGATGCTCTTGCGGTCCTGAATATCCCGGGCGAACGCCAGACAGGCCACGCCGTAGCACTCGGCCCCGATGGGCTTGCCCGCTCGGTAGAAGGAGAGAATCAGGTCGTGAAGTCGCTGATTGTTGACCATGTCCACCAATGGGCCGCTGCCCCCCACCAGGAGCAACGCGTCGTATTTCTCGAGGGAGCGAGCGGCACGACTCAGTGCCCGGTTGTAGGCCTCCAGGCCGCGTACGAAGCAAGGAGAGGCGAAGTAGGGGCGTTCGGGGAACCAGTCCGCAAGTCTGATGGGCATTTCCAACTGTTTTCCCTGCTCGGTGGACGGGTCGTCCCAGCTCTTCACTTTTTCGGCCATTTCCGGGCTGGTTACAGGACGCATCAGAGGCGGATCGACAAAGCCCGGGTCCATGCTCACGGCTATAGCGTTGGGCCGCTTGCCGGTCGGGGTGCAGAAGTCCACTTGGTAGCCTTCCTTTTTGAATTCCTCTACCGGTCCGACCAGTTCCTCACCCCAATAGCCCCATTCGGAAAGCACGCATAGGATGCGTCGGGCTCGGGCCGGATGGACCGTGAGGCTCCGCTCAGGACCGGCCGCCTCGCAAGCGCTGGTCTCCTTATGTTTCATTTCGCGAGCTAAGATGGCGTCTTTGATGGAGTCCACCAGACCCTCCGACGCCTGATAGGAGGAGCTGGTGACCAAGTCCTGGTCCACCACCACGTGCATGTCCCAGCGGCTTCCGACGGGAGCTGGCACGTAGACCGCCCCGGCGTTGACCACGTCGGCGAGGACCACCGGGTTGCAGGTCACCTTTCTGCCAGCCAGCAGCTCCGGGGTGGGCGTGAGCAGCCATAGGGCGTGGCAGGGCGCGCCCTTGATGATGCAAGGATTGCGCATGGCTTGGGCGAAAAACTGTACCGCCGGAGCGTTACGCGTCATGGACGCCTCGATGGCTTTCCCCGTAGGGAGAGTGAACCAGCGCAGGCGCACCGACGTGTAGTTGGCGGCCATGATCACGGCGGCATAGTCTTCAAGCTTGATGTCTTTTTCGAAGTCGATGCTTACCGTGAGCACCTCCGGCTTGTCTCCCTCTTTCTCTACTTCGCTTACGAAGCGTTGTTCGGGGTTATTCCAAAGCAAACTCATCAGGTCTACAGTCGCACCGTAGGAGTCGAACCGTTCCTGGTAGATGTTAATCTCAGCGGGGATGTACTGACTCTCGACCAACACCGCGATCTTTTTTCCGTACAAGGGCTTTTTACTCATATTTAGCCTCCTTTTGAATTGTCCGCCTGGTTTGCAGATGACAGGTTACAGTTGTTTTAAGCGCGATCCAGCTGCACCACCAGCTCCTTGCCCAGATCCTTCGTTCCAAGCGGAATCCACCCGCTGCTGATATTGTGGATCGGGACATCCCTTCCACCGATGCGCAGCTTGGATACGCGGAGATGTCCCTCGGGCAGAAAATCCGGCAGGACATTGAGGCCGCCCTGTGCATTGTCCAGGGACGGTTTATAGTAAAGTGTCAGGGGCTTGCCATCCACGAAACAGCGGATGTAGACATGGGCCAGATAGCATAGTTCGAATACGTGGTAGCCGGTGGAGAAGTTGGTTTTCTGCCCGTACTGGCCTTTTACGATGGGGATGCCGTTGTCTGTGACACGGAAGAAGTAGGTTGCATTGTCGTGATCCAGGAAAAAGATGTTCCAGAACGCCGAGGTCTCCCGGGCCAAGGCTAGGTACTTTGGCTCCTTTGGAGCGTTGGGCAAGCCGTAGAGGATGTAGTACGCCAGAATGGCTTGTTCCTGCTGCCAGAAGTCCTTGGTGTTCAGCCACGGGAATTGCAGATTGCCGTCGGCGTCCATCTGACGTTCCACGCAATCGAAGCAGCCTCCGCGATGCGGGTCCACGCCCCCACAGGAGGCAATGCCGTCGGCTAGGCGCACCGCGAAGTCCTTTAGCTTGCCGCCCAGTTCCCGTTCCGAGGAATCGGCCGCAGTCCTGCTGAAATAATAGTGTAATCGAATTAAATTCCAGGCTATTTTTAAGTTGTGGCCGACAATGGCCCGGTCCTGTTGCCAATCCCACGTTTTATCCACGGACCAATCCGCGTGGAACCGTTCCCGGACGAAAGGATTGGCCAGACTGCCGTCTTTTGTTTCTGGAAAATGATCCACTATCAAGTTCGCGGTTTCCCGTAGCATCCCCCGGCAGAGGTCCAAGAACTCGAGTATGTCCACGTACGCGGTCTCGCCGTTAAAAGACTCCAGCGCCAAGACTACGTTGATGAGATAGGCGGGGATGTGGTCCCCGATGGAGTTCCAATTCTTTCGGGCCTGGTTTTTGCCGAGAGCAGGGGAGTCGCAGGTCATGGTGGCCAGGTCCAGATGGGAGAAATATCCCAGCGCCTTCGGATCCTTGAAGAAGACGTTGAAAGTACGTACCGTGCAAATGATGTCGCTAAGTACTTCGGGGGCCTGCGTGACGCGGTGGTACATGGCCAAGCCGGAAAGCGCGTATATCTGCTCGTAAAGGGCCACCGCCGGATTGTCGCCGGGTTTGGCCGCGTCGTCTCCCCCCTGCGCGGTCATGATCAGGTTGGAGAAGCGTCGCCCGTATGCCCAGATGATGCACCGGCCGTCTTCTGAATAGCTGCGGAACCGATTGCGAAAAAAGGTCACAGCCGCCGTGGCTGCGTCAAGGTAGCGTTGGCAGCCGGTGAGATTATAGGCGGCGCTTAGGTCGTAAATGAAACGGGAAAATGGGGCCATGCCCTGAATGTTGTCGCTTCCGGGGTTGACGTTGAAGCCCAGGATGGTCCTGTACCGGCTAAAGTCGAAGTCGTCGCCGTCGCCGAAAAAGGCCTGCAGGGTTGTATCAGCAACTCTAGTCATCTGGGCCTTCCACCAGTGGATGGACTCGAACAGATAATTATCCGGCATCTCGCTCGGCGATTTGTCGCCCAGTGAAAGTAGTAGATGGATGATTCGCGCGTCAAGCCAACGGTCAGAGCCGTTTTGGTGAAACACCCCCTCGACCGTCACGAGTTGATCCTCGGAAAGGAAGGTATTGAGCGAGGCCTTTGGGGAATAGTCGAACTCTTTCGGTTTGAGATAACGGTTGCGATCCACTTCATCGAGATTTCTGATCGTTTCAAAAGATGTATTAGAAAGGATTTTGATATCGATACTATCCCCGCTACGGCACTTTATCTTGAAACAGAGATTGTCAACTTCGATTGCATGCACCGTTCCAGTAAACGTCATCTGTTGGCTGAATAGCTTCATTTATTACCTCATGCAGTGAAATGTTAGCCTAGCACTGAGAAAAAAACCGTTGAGCGTTCTTTAACAGCATATTTATCTATCGAGAGTTGGTCTCCGCTACTGTGGATCGTAAAGTTGCTTGGAAGGGAGTGGTGGAGCGGGCGAAATCCATCCCCCCGCCCGAGGTTGCCGCAGGCAACCTCGGGCGGCCATCAAAGATCCCTAATGCGGCGTTTCGCTCGCAACGACGCGCTCGCACTCTTCGATAGAGGCTGCCTCGCGCAGCTTACGGCGCAGCCCCTTCAATGCGTCGAGTTCGCGGATCAAGTGGATGCGCTCCGCAAGGGGCTCAGGGACTCCGCCGAAGCGCAGTTCGAGATCCTCGACAAGCACCTCGGCCAAGGCCTGCCGCACCCCTTCTTGACGCCCGAGCCCCAGGCCTTTGGCGATTCCGAGGTCAAGGCCTTCTTGGCGCCCGAGGTCCAGGCCTTCTTGGCGCCCAAGGCCCAGGCCTTTGGCGATTCCGAGGTCAAGGCCTTCTTGACGCCCGAGGTCCAGGCCTTTGTCCATGCCCTTATGAAAGCCTTCTTCTATCCAACCATCTGCTATGGTGCGCATGATGTGTTCTCCTTTTTCTCCTGCCGCACGCACTATCGCAGCCAGGATTTTCTTGTGGAGTTTGAGTTGAATGACGCTACAAATATACGTAAGCATCGTCTGAAAAAGATCAACCCCGTCCGGAAGCTCGATGATGGCGCGTATGCGCAGGCCCGGGCTTTCGATCACCTGGGCTAGGTCCTTGCGCCGCACGTGCTTCATGGCCAGCAACGCGCCGGCCAGGAAGGGCTCGGCTGGCATATCCTCGTCGTTGAAGCGGCAAAGGTCCACAAGCTGGTACTCGAAGGCGGGCACGAAACGCGCATGGCCTGGGGAACAATCCACAATCTCGCCGAAGCGCGGCGTCCAGGGCCAGGCCGGCGGCCCCTGGTGGATGACGATAGGCAGGATAGCGGGCAGCGGCAGCCGTCCCCCGTCCTTGAGATGCGCGTCCCATATCCGCTCCATGTAGCGCAAAAGCTGCAACGGCGTTCTCCGGTCCGGTTCGCTCTTGTGCTCGAAGAGCACGTAGACCAAGGTCGGGGCGCCGTCCTTGCCGCTCACGCGGAAGAGGAGGTCGGAATGGTGGTTGGCCAGGCTAGGGTCCACGAAAGAACCGGGCAAGGGCGCGAGCGAGGCCAGGTCGAGCGGGGCCACCAGCGCGGCGGGCAAGAAATGTTCCAGAAAGGCGCCGGCCAGCTTGGGCCGGCCAAGGACGTATTTGCAGAAGGCGTCGTGTGGATTGGCGAGCGTCGTCATGGACAAGATATACCTGAGTCGGAGTGCCGCCGCAAGCTTATGCGTCCACGCCGTCTTTATTTCGCTTGAAATGTAGCTGGCCGCATGCTATGTTCTGAGGAATGGCCCGCGGTGCGTCGAGAACAGCTGACAGACAAAGGGGTGAAGCATGAAAAAGGTGAAAGGGAACGTCATGACGGGTTGGAAACTTGTATTCTCGATCTCTTTATGCGCGTTGTTGCTGTGCTTGGGTATGGCACTGTTCGTTGAGCGGGCTGAGAGCGCGAAGCCTCGCCCACAGAAGCAAGGCTCGTCCGAGGACGGGGACACGGGCAGTTCCAGTGCATTGAGCAGCAGCGGCCGCTTCAGCAAGGACGGCCAGGGCATCATCAAGGACAAGCAGACAGGCTTGCAGTGGTATATGGGGCCAGAGAGCAATACGACCTGGTCCCAGGCGCAATCCTGGGTTCAAAGTCAATCTGTGGGAGGTGGAGGGTGGAGAATGCCCACGCGCAGCGAGCTTGCTGGATTGAGCGCAAAGCAATCTGATGGTTGTTATCTTGAATCGATATTTAGTTATAAAGACAGATGTATTTGTGTATGGTCAGGTGAAATTCGCGATTCCTCGTCGGCGTGGGCATTCTACTTCCACAGCGGCAAGGAGACCTGGCACTTCCGCGAGGGTATCCTCAGCCTACGCGCCTTCGCTGTTCGTTCCCGATGATGATGTGGATTCTTTGGTTCTTTGATTCTTTGAACATTTGCCTTTATTTGTATTTTTCTTTCTGAGCATTTTTCTTTATTTTGGATTTTGGATTTTGGATTTTTTTTTCTTTTCTTAAGGGCGGGGTCCAGGGGCGGGCCCCTGGTCGCTCGCGAAGCGAGCGGTTTTTTTTAGATACGCCTTCAACGTTTGCTCCAGGCCGAGACAAATGTCTGGAGCTCATTTTTAAATATTGAGACCCAGGAATTCACGTAAGCCAATTGCTGGCCAAGATCGTGCCCAATGCCAAGGTCCTTTCCAAGCAACCAGGAGGCGATTTCAGCGTTCAGCTCTTCGCGCGCAGGACGGTGCTTGCGATTCGGGGTGCATTGTCATAAGAGTAGACTTGGGTCTACCAACGAAAACGAAAAAGGCTACCGCGAGGGAGCGTATTTTGGTAAGGGCTCACAGGGGTCTAGACTTTCTCTGAAAAATGCTCATATTCCTATGATGGCTACCCTACTCTCAAATAATCTCCCGATTCCAGAAGAAGACTTTCGGCTGACTCC
>Ga0247840_10007577_pt1 | contig 15040 bp, 9 predicted proteins | sample LaCruzMarch2015__FD_192404 | JGI IMG/M metagenome (GOLD analysis project Ga0247840, IMG submission 192404) | Freshwater microbial communities from meromictic Lake La Cruz, Castile-La Mancha, Spain - LaCruzMarch2015_17m | ecosystem: Environmental > Aquatic > Freshwater > Lake | place: Spain...
CAGCCCGTGTTTCCGAATCACTTGGATCGACTTCACCAACGTCCGAACTCCATCTCTCATCAAAACCCAATCCACCGGAAAATGAATGTTCGCCTCCACGCACGTCGTGTCCGCATAAAAGGCGTCCGGAACCCCGCCCAGCACGCACACACAGCTGCCGAGAGCTCACGTTGCTTGGGCGTCAAAAAAACCTTAATTCCCACTAAAAATATTGTTTTATCGGAACGGACAGGGTATAAACTTGGGGGTGAATGTCAGACCGAATTCGGCTTTAATATTAAAACATGAAAGCAATCGTTCGACATATCGCCGCGCTGTCCAGACGGCTGGCGGCGGCGCCGCCGACGCAAACCATCGGGTTCCTGCCCGGCAAGACCAAATGGATCAATGCGCATATTTTCAAAACATTCAATTTTTCGTTTATTTTGGCCGGTGCCGGCGTTTATAATTATCGCGGCCACGAATTGGCGGTGGTGGCGCCATGCGTCATCACCCAATGGCCGGACGCCCCGATGCGGTACGGCCCGAACACGGACTGGTTTGAGCTGTACATTATGTATCCGGCATCCGCCGGCGACGGGCTGCGCGACCGCGGTTTGTTCAATCCCGACCGGCCGATGTGGTCGATTAGCGATACCGACGTTTTGATGCAGGGCGTACACCGGTTGTACTCCATGCTGATCGCCGATACCGCCCCTGCTCCAGACCGCATCGACCATCTCTGCTCGGAATTGATCATGGAAAGCCTGCTGGCCGTTCCATCCAAGCCGTGCGACGCCATGGAACGTACATTGCATGAGATTGCCGCACGATTGACCGGCGATTTTGAGCGTCCGCCGGATTTTGGAAAAATCGCACGGGAACACGGCATGTCGCTGGCGACTTTTCACCGGCACTGGCGCCGCCGCATGCGGACACCGCCGGCGCAATACCGCGCCGCACGGGTGCTGGACGAGGCACGGCGCCTGCTGGTGGAGACCGACGAGCCCATCAAGCAAATCGCCGCACGCCTGGGGTTTGCCGATCAGCTTTACTTCACCAAAAAATTTCACCGATGCATCGGCGCTTCCCCCATCGAATACCGCCGCCGCCAGCGCCTGCCGAATAGTAGTTTAACCTCAAACTTCCTGCCCACGCTTGGAAACTGCTTGGGGTAGCAAACCATCCAATACAAACCGGAATTCTTGCCCATCAACGAAACGTGTTGTTTGTCCAACCAGCATGTCATGCACAAGCCGTAACTGAACTTTCGGAGTTGACAACGTCACATCACGGATAAGTTCTCCGTAAGTTCGCGGAATTTCGCCGTCTTCATAAAACTTTTCATCCACAGCAAGGCCGACAACATCATCTGGACGGTCAAGCATCACTATGCACCAACCGGAAAAAAACAGATGTTGTGTAATCGTGCTGGAATGATCTGCCAGCAGAGGCAACGAAATTATAATGCCACGGTCGCATTTCGCCAACCTGAGAGGCAAATCAGTGATGTTCCCAGTCATACGGCGTTGGGTATTTCGCTGATCGCAAGGCGTATCCAACACCCGACATTTCAACGGTCTGAGTGCAATGGCAACGTTATTATAATCCAGAACAAGCCACTGGTGCGCAACTTCCATCGGTTGCCCACCCCACTCCTTGCCACCAATCAAAATCCGCCCCTTGGAATGCGCTAAACGCCACCTATCCGTGATGCAACGGGTCGGCGAATGGAGCTTGTGAATTTCCCGTAGAATAATTGCAGCACCACCATCCTGGTGTCCAACAAAAACGACATCCGGATGAAAAGCAGGGCGCTTGAATAGATGACGACTCTGCCAATCATGAATACTGCTGCAGGCCTCATGCTGACGGAGAACGCCATCATCATCCTCAGTGGCCCATTCGAGCACACCATATTCTTCCCCACCCACTATAAACGCGCCAGGTTTGGTTTGCCAACCCACGCCCCATTTATCATGCATGTAGGCGTTAGGCATGAACGGATACCGGCTTAACGTACCAAGCCGCGCATGGGTGCCGATATAGCTCGTACTGAAATGTTCGTCAAAAGTACGACGGCGCCACTGCTGCGGCACACACTGTGGAACAGCTTTAAATCGGTAGCCCGTAGTTTTTTTCAACACGGCCAGCAATACGGAAGGTAGTGGCCCATCAGAATTTTCCGCCAAAGACATCAGTGCGCCATACTCTACACGGATATCGCATCCAAAATTATAGCCGCGGATGCTAGGCACAGCGTCAAAACCGTTGTTAAAAACCACCCATTCCATAATGGCATCGGCCAAGCGTTTCGCCTTGTCGAACAACTCTCCGGATTTTTCAAACGCCATGATCAACAACGCCATTTTCACAATGATTGGAGTATAAATCGGCGAATGGTCTTCACCCCACCCTGCACCGCGGCGAAAATAATAATCCAAATAACGATTGCAAAATCGCCGACCGGCCATGACAACGTGAAAATTATTCAGGATATGACCAGACGCCAGCAACATCGCCGCATCGCTGATACATTTGTTGGGGTAAAAAAGACTGCAACATTCTTCCGTTTTACAGAACCACGGCAACATTGCCGCAAAAATGTCTTTGAGCGCGGCATGTTCCGCGTCTGTAAGATCGCCACGAAATTCAAGCCAGAGCCCTGACAACGGCGTCCCGATAAAGAAAGAGGCGTTCGTGTCCTGGATGACCGGATCCTCGACAAACCACTTGTAACATCCAAAAGTCGGGCTAGACTGATCGGTATCGCGATGTTCGCGCATGGCTGACAGTATACGCAGGGTATCCGGATCTTTCTGGCCGGCCGCGATTGTTTCCAATAAATAATCCGCCGTCAACGGCAGGCTGTGCGTCGCATCAAGATGTGCGATATCAAACGTATGCGGCTTTCCGCTGTGCGCAATGAATGCGCTTCGATCAATCTTTGCCCGTGTTGCTGTAAGCGACATCTTTTGAATATCCCGCTGAAGTTGTTATTTCCCGAAATTCAACGCACCAAGATTATAGTCCCCATCGGAGGTTTCACCGTCAGGTTAAACATCCTCCAATAATTGACGGCGCTGGCCGCGCGAATTCCGCCATACCCATCCATGTGAAAGTCCAAACCGGCGTCAACAACAGTGTCGGAGTAAATCAGTTCTCCGCCAAGGTTCAGGTCGCGCATCGTCCATGTGAATACGTTAGGACTGGGGGATTCGATCTTGATTTCAATCCAATGATGATAAAACCATTTATCCTTGAATGTTCCGTCGGCATAACTCAACAGGGTTGTCCACACACCATCCCGAACCGCCATCACAGCCGCATCCGCAGTTGTGCTCCCAATTGGATTCCAGCGAAACAGGTTATAATTATCCTCGTCCTTGTAATTGAAAATAAGCCCGTCCCACCCAGACGCTTCGGCAAGGTATTCAACGCGCATGGTCCAACCGTAGTTTCTGCCAATCACATTGCCGCTTAAAGTCCGCAACGCGGTGTTGAAAACGTTTTGGCCGTTCGCATCCGATCGCAGCGTGTTTTGGTTGCTCATCCCTTGTTCCGCCCAATTCGGGTTCCAAGCAGGATTCTCTTCAATGGGGTAATTGAAGATTTTCCACTTCTGCCCGCCTTCATTCCACCAGCACGATCCAACGCCAAATATGGCGTCCATATTGTTGGTGGCCACAACCACAGGCCGCTGGGTGAAGTCCTGCGAGAACACTCCGACGTTACCGCCCGGCGCCCCCGTCACCCGCAGCGTAAACGACTTCCAGTCCGCCCGCGCCATCACGCCGGCATACCCCCCGGCATGGGTGGCAAGGCCGGCGTGTATTTCATCCTTGGAACAAAGCACGCTTCCGGTCAGCGTATCCGTAAACCGCAGGCGAATGGTGTCGCTCGCCGAGGAGGTGAGCTCGATCAACGTCCATCGGCGCCCGGCCACCCACGCGATCGTACCCACCGCGTAAGTTGTATGCCACGTCATGACACCACCAACCGCCGTTCCTATATTAAGCCGCCCATCCGCAGTCTGGAAGCGCACCGCATTATAATTGTTTTCATCCTGATAATTAAAAACGAAACCATTCCATCCGGCGTAACCGGCATGGGCCATGTAATAGCCATGTTCAACACTCAGGCGGTATCGGTAGTTGGTGGAGCCCACCATACCGCTCACAGTCGCCAGTTCGGCATTGAACAGGATTTGGCCGACACTAGTCCCTTGTAGCACGTTGACTCGCGGATCGTATTGATCATTCGACAGCGCAATACCCCAAGTACTGTTCGTGCCGGCCCGTTGCCAGTGGGTGCCCGCACCGAACACGGCATTCATGTCGTTGGTGTAAACAATCAGCGGCAACGTGGTAAAGTCCTGCGTAAACAAACCAGTGACCGCCCCGTTTGCAATGGACTCGCCGGTCAAAACGGCACATATGCACAGATGAAATAGACGATTGACAATGATTTCTAAAAAAGGTTTCATAAACAATGCATTCTTGACTTAACCGCAAAAGTTCATTGGAATTGAACGGTGAACAACGAAAGTCTATATCCACCATCCATTTGTGTCAAACTTTATAAATCCAGATTAAATGATTGCGGCGGATTACCCGGAGAATTCCTCAACGGCATCAAACATAGCCAGCACATTCTCCACGGGCGTTTCACCCAGAATGGAATCGTGACTGGCGCCGGCCACATATCCGCCTCCCGGCACCATGATACGAAGCACTTCCAGCGTTTTTTTACGAACGTAATCCGGAGAAGAGCCTTCGATCAACACATGTTGCGAATCAATGCAGCCGTTAAACAATATTTTATTACCATATCTACTCTTCAAGGAGCGAAGGTCCATTCCGTGGCAACAGGGCTGAATGGCGTGCACGGCATCCAGTCCGGCTGCGATCATACACGGCAACAGCGGATCGAACCCGCCACAGCAATGTAGCTGAACCAACAGTCCGTAATCGTGCCCCAGATTAATCAGGCGCTTCAGATGCGGCAACATGAAACGCTGAAATTGAGCTTCCCCCAAGAGAGGTCCGGTCTGTGACCCGAAATCGTTTCCTATGAAAAAGATATCCATCAGGTCGGCCGCCGCATCAAATATGCGACGACTCGATTCCGCATAGTAGCCAACGATGTGATCCAGCAACGCATCAACAAAGCCTGGATCATCGTACATTCGGAAATAGAGCGCCTCCATGCCAACCAGGTCAATGGCATCGTGCCAGAATGGTGACCAATCACCGCCAAGGATGGCGTACTGGCCCTTCCATGCCCCGGCCTCCGATCTCACACTCGAAATATCAATGCGTGCAGCATCGGGCCATGGATACTCATGGAGATCGCCAATTGACGCCGTGGACAAGGGATGAGCAGTGGGTTGGCCGTAACCTATGCCGCAGCGCTCAATTCCAAACGGTGTTCGATTGGACGCGCCGCCTAAAACTCCGTCGGTCCCGACATATGACGCAGTCACCCGTCGAAAATCGTCGCCAAATCGAATCCTAAGACGCTCATCGTCAACCCCCAGAATCTGCCTGGCTCGACCCAAAAACTCCTCACTTGCGCCGCACCACCGCGGGACTTTATCCGGCTCTATGTGTCCGAATGCCGAAAGTACCCTATCGCGACTAGTCATAGTTCCAACTTCCTTGTTTTTTGATTAAGCCCCAGTTGCATTGTCGGTTTCCGCCATGTGCACATCACTCCGACGTGTTTCTGGCGTCACACGCAACTCTTGGATGCCCCCATCGCCCGCCCGCCCTTCGACCAAAGTTCCGCCCGGCGCATAAAGCTTAAATTCCACCCTCCAATCACGGGGCCATGCCGGCAGCAAGCGGATGTCCGCACCATCGTACTGCATAAGCATTTGCTGCAGAGCAATAGCAGCAACACTACCATGGGACTGATCAGGAGTCCAATCGAAGTTTGGGCCCCAGAAGGCCGGGAAACGGCTCCCGGCGTGTGATGTCGAGAAATTCTTCACGACCGCAGATTTCGCCTCTTCCATGCGTCCCAGCATGGCAGCGTGGATGGCTTCCTGCTGCCATCCGCCGGTTTCCACGAAACGGCGATCCTCCCACGTGGCAATACCGATGTCCAAATCGGACTTGCCAACTCCAAAAATCCGGTACGGGAATATGGCATATAACTCCGGATTCTCCCGATTGGTGGTCTGATCGTATTGAAGCGCGGGCAAAATAACGGTGCGTTTTTCCTGGCGATAGGTACGGGTAGGTAAAGGTGGTATCAGATCGCGGAGTGCTTGCCACTCCTTCCGCAGTTCTTCAGGAAGTAACCTGTCCGGTAAAGACAACAGCCCATTGAGCACCCAGCGCAATCCAGCGATATCCGGCGAGGGATTGACGGCCACATGCCAGGTTTCGAGCGATTGACTGGGAGAGATTATCATCTTGCCGCTGTCGTCCCGCCGTGGAAACATACCGCAATAGAAGCGCAGGAATGGCGGCGCAAGCACCAAGAGCGCCGTCTGCACCAAGCGATCATCACCTGACACCGCATAGGCATCCAGAATGATGGCCAGCAATTCCAGCATCCCTTGCCAGTAGCGGTGGATATAGGTGTTTTCGCTGATGCCGGGGGCGCAACCAGCGCGATGGTATCCATAGTCCCGGTTAAGAAACGCCCCCCAAAAAGTCATCGTTTCGGGAAAGACAGCCGCATCCTCGATTCCAAAACATTTCCGTGCGCGCTCGGTGGCCAGCGGAAGCGCATCAAGGTATAACTTGAACAAAGGTTCCATCATATCAAAATCACCGCTCATGATCATCGCCCAGTACATCAGGCGCGTGTTTTGAAACCAATACCCGCCGCCCCAACGTCTGTAGTCGGCATCGTAGGGTGGGGTCGTCGCCTTCGAATCAACGGTAAAAATTGAACCATTGAATTTGATTGGATACGCCCCCCGTCCGCCACAGGCAGTAACGAAGCGTTGCAATTCGTAGCCACGTGAAACGGTTTCCGCCTCGGGTGTGCCGGAGATGTGAATCCAACTTCGGTTCCAAAACGCGTGCCACCAAACGGTGTGTTCGTCAAACGCCTGATCCAGCGGCATCGCGTCGCTTAAGTCAGCCTGCCGCCCCAAGACATCCACCCATTCCTCAACCGTTTCGGTCTGAGCGGTCAAGAGGTGAATACCAAACGCCATGCGGGTGCTTGGAACCGGCGTTCGAAGCATACGGTCGCCATCCCTGACCAGCCCTTGGCCGCGCAGCATCGCCCCGAATGTCCGGTTGCGAAGCGGATCCCGGCCCTGACGCTTCCAGTCGGCCATGTCCTGATGCTCCAATGTCGCTGCCCAGCAAGAGGAAACATTGCGATGGCACCAAAGTACCGCGTCGTCCATCACCGCAAGCAACCGGTCTGGATAGACCATTTCGCGATCTTCCGACGATCGCAATCCGGCGGGGAAATGCCCCTCGGCTTCGCCGCGAAAGCGTTGTTCCTCGCGCCATAATTCCAATGCAATCCGGGCCTGGCATGGCTGGATCGTGGAAACCTCGACACGGACAACCGGACGGTTGGCATCGACCCAGACGAGGATGCTTGATTGTTGGCTGCCGAGTTCGAATTTAATGCGGATGGCACCAGAAGCAAGATCGAGGTTCTGGAGAAAGACTCCAGCACCCGCAATGAACGGACTGGGATGGAACGAGACGCGAATACGCCCCAGTTTCAACAGACGGGCATTTTCATCCCAAGCGTCCGTCTTGCTCAGATAGAACAGCAGGTCACCGTTTTGTTCGACCCAGACATTCACCCCGATATCGCCGTTTCCCAGCGGCATCGAACCGGAGGAATCGTCGCTGGGAGTTGTCCAGACAAGCGGTTCAGGCAGCATCTTAAACCTCATCTTTCATGGTTATTGTTGCCGACTCCCAGCGCCGGGAGTATCCGCCAGACGATACAGGGCAAAATCATCCACGTGTAATTCGTCTTCAGGCGCCATGTTGTCCACAATCAAACTAATGCTCATCCTTTTCACGGCGCGACCATCCTGGCTTTCCGGCGCGTCACACAACAGCGCCAGCGGTTGCCAGTCCCGTCCGGATGGCTTCAACACGGCCATGTCGCGAAAGACCACACGATCATTCTCCCCGACCAAAGTCACGACAAGTTCGACATGAGTCAATCGTTCCAAGGGCTTGAGCGTCCGCAGGTGCACCAAGACCGCATACCGGCCTGGCTTGGTGAACACGATGCTGCTGGAGGGGCCACCGCGTTGCAGACCTTTAATGCGAAGTCCCTGTTCTCCGGTTCGTGCGGCTTCGGCACAGCGAACGATTTCGCCGATATTATGATTGGTCCAATATGACCAACCCGCCGCGTCCATCCCTTGACCGTCCTCGAATGAAGGGTTATTGGAAACAGGCTGGGGCGGGAAATCACTGGCGAACCATAGTATGTTCAGACAGCATTGGCGCAGCATTTCGTGGCTGGATGCGGATGCCAGACGTTCCAAGCGTTCGCGCACTTGCGGATGCCGCGCCTGACCGGCAAGCCCCCACATGACCGTGCTCCACGACCGTCCGTAGATAGACGCGCCTTGCGGCACCACCCTTTTTTGCGCGAAGATGGGATATTTTTCGTAATGCTCCAAAAGCCGTTGCCGGCCTGTTGCAGCGCGATCAAAGAACTGCTCCACAACATCCAATCGAGCCACCGCCTGCGCAGGTGTTTCGACGATCGGATCGGCAAAATATGGGCGCAAGAACAGATAGGCCCGCCCCACGGCATCGGCATACTTGAACGCATCGCGCAACATCACGGCGCGGGCTTTCCGTGCTGGCGTATCAGCCTTCTCCACCGCTCCGTCCAACCATCGGCAACTTTTCAGCAAGTCTTCATCGGTCATCACATCCATGTAAGCAAGCGAATTCCTGCCGCCCAGCAACCCGTCGGGTCTGAACCAGGCAGATTGCATAATGCGACGCGTCCAGTAGTCCTCCCAGTGCGCATAAAAAGCCGCAAGCTCATCGGCGGCCTTCACGCCGACGGCGCGTTCATACCAGTCGCGAAGCAGCACATCCACATCGGCTTTGGGATTCCACGTCAACTTAAGCCACAGATAAAGCTTCGGCGCGTCCAGCCAGGTTATCGGATAAGCCTCGGCATAGTGCGCCCGTACCCCCTGTTCATATCCCCATCTATAGGTGTCCGCCATATGGTGAAACCACACACGCGGCAGAATGTACCCGTTGCCATAAATATAATCATACCAGCCGAGCATGGGCGCCGCCGCGTGCCAACTCTTGGTGTAGGCTTGATATTTTGCGCGGGTGCCGGCATCTATCCAACCCAGCCGTTCATGCGTCAGGAATGGCACCAGTCTGGGATGCACGTATCCAGCAACCGGGATTTCCGCCGTTTCCAGATAGGCCAAGGTGCCGAACCATTTGTCGGGATGCTTTTTCAAAACGCCCTCGATCACGCGGTTGCACCAATCATAATACATATCGGAAACGTTGCCACGCGCCACGAAATTAATCGGTTTATGGAGTCGGCTTTGGCGGCATGGCTCACACTGACACACGGCCGCTGAGTCGTTACGCCCCAGTGAATAAAAATTTACATCAGGGTTCTTATCAAACCAAGCGCTGATGGTTGCCACAGCCGCGTCCACGATTCCAGTTGCGCTATAGCAAATATCCCAGGCCCTCACACCAGACGCCGGCACGTAACGTTGTCCGCCGTAGACTGGATAGAATTCCGGATGGGATGTCCCATACTTTTCCGGCGGAAAGAGATTGGACATGTTGTGATGAAACTCGATGCGACGACGCATACGATTTCGCACGCCCCAGACGGACTGTTCCCGTGTACCAAGCCCACTCATGTAGCGGGAGAGGCAGCGCGGTTCGTCACAAATGGTTTCCACCGGGATATCAATGGTTTCGCAGCGTGGAATGTCCTCGCCCAACGGTCCCGGCAACAGCCAGCGCACTCCAATATAGCGCTCGAGGAATTCGGCGACCCCATTTGCGACGCCCGATGATGTCCGACCGCGGACACGGACACAACCATCGCAACCGGTTTGAATTATAAATGCCTCCTCGTCCGCTCCCGGAAGTTCTCCGCCCTCAGAGCCAGGCGCGATAACCGATTCCAGAACTATCGTCACGGAGCCGGTTGGGCACTCCTCCGGCGCCGAATCGCGCCGCGGTAATTCGGCGCCGGACGCCGATTTCACACAATAAACCAACAATTCGGCAGCGTCCATAATGACTTTGTCCGACTGATCACGGACAACAATGCAAGCTCTGGGTTGTCCAACCTCGACAATCCTGACCCGCTCCACCATTCCGAACGCGGAAGTGGTGGATACCGCCCCGTCGCCGTCCCCCGCCGCAACCATCCCCGCCCACCCCATGAGATACAGTACCGCTATGGCAATTCTATTCACGCATGACCTCCCTTACGTCGTACTTCTGATAATTTCAGGCATACGTCCGACATCATCACGGCATGCCACGGATGGGACATCAGCCACATTCAATAATACGCGCGTCATCAAGCGCATTACCCGCGTAACGACATGGCACCGCATCGAACTTGTTATGCCGAAGCACAACACCACAAGGACCGCCTCTGACATCCATGTCCGGATCAAAGCCTAATCCCCGCTCACGCCAGACCTTGCGCACTGCCCCCACCTGAATGCCGCGATCGTTGTGGGCAATTTCACAGGCTTCCACGAGCACATCCGCCGTGGCATTACCGGTAACGCGAATATAGCTATTGTTCCGCGCATGGTGGCGCCGCACCACCTGAAAACGTGTGATGGCCGGCAGGGCATCGATAACCGGGGCATCCGGACCCAACATCCCACCCCCGCTGATATCAAGAAAAGATTCACCGCCAAGGAACCCGTTCACCACCGACTCATATCCGCCCCAGCCATTCCCCTCAACAACCTCGTTGTCAAGCATTTGATTGAACCAACAGGGCTCAACCCGAATCCCCTTCCACGGCAACTTGAGCGAAAAAGATCCCAGTACGTTTAAATTACCGCCACGATGGCTACGGTTGCCGGCCACCACGCACTCGCAATTGGGCGGATATAGTTGGCAGAAACTTCCAGCATCGTGGATTTCATTGCCAATGTACAGCAACCGGCCGATGAAGTTACCGATTGCGACGATCGAGCTCTCATCCGGTACGATTTCCCAAGGCCGGTCCAATTCCACTTGTCGCCCCTCACAGGCGCGAATCCAGCGGTATTGTCCAACGCCGGTACCGGCGATCACATAGAGTGTCGTATCATGGGCATCGCGTACCATGTCCTTGCTTTCGAAACCCCAGACCGGATCGCCCGCAAGCGTAAGTCGCAAACCTTCCGCCCTGGCCACACTGCCATAGTAAGCCGTCCCATGCCCATCGAACGTGAAACATTCCCGGTCACCGGCGTAGATGTCCCGGAAGACATTGTACGCACAGTAGAAGTTGCGCGCCACCGGCGCCTGGTAATACGTGCCCCAACTCCCGCCGAACCCCCGCAAATTCAGACTCTGGAAATCATTGCGCTCAAAGACAATCCCCTCACCACCATGTACGCACATGTGGCACCCGCCATAACGAATACGGTTGCGCGCTATCTCCACACCGCGCACATGGTCGAGCGCAATACCGTCATGCGTGTGCATGATGTCGCAGTCCAGCACTTTGACGTTGCGTCCGCTCCGGAAAAAGATGGCGGCACCCATGGTGGCGATGTCATGGGACGGAACTGTGCGACCATGAAAAGGCTTGTTATCGCCAACAGTCATGTAGTGATAATTGGCGCGAATCCGAACACGTGAAATGGTCGCCGGCCCAATACCTGAGATCACATTGTGGTGTACTCCCTGACAATAAAGCGTCAACTCCTCGACCTTGAAATCTTCGGCACCCTGGATCAAGCTCGCAAGCGGCGTCTGGCGATCGGGCCAGTACAAGCTGACCAATTCCATCGCCTCACCACGCAACGTCACGCCCCGGGGAATTGTCAGCGGCCCGGGCATGTGCGCCAATGCATTCGCGGCGTCAATGCGATAACGTCCCCGCGGGAAATAAACCACTCCGCCGCCAATCGCCTCGGCCTTGTTCAGCGCCAGAAAAATCGCCGTGGTGCAATCCTCATTGGTATTTGGACGCGCCCCATAGTCCAGCACATTTAACAAACGTTCCTGCCGACTGGCCAAGGCCGACACCGTGAACGCCCCCCCCTCCACCCATCCACGTTCGCCGGCATGTCCATTATGGATCCATAAATGGTATGTTCCAGACGGAATGTCGCCGGGTAAACCGGCCGCCAAGGCATAGGGTGTAGCTTCCTCCACATCCAGCATGTATGGTTCCCCACCGACAGCCGGGCACAGCGCTACGCGCACGGCGCCACCACCCACAAGACAGGTACCGAACACCCGCAGCCGCCCCTGCGGCGACCCTGCGGCCACGCCCTGATCGCCTTGCGTCCATAAAATACGCGGACGATTCAGCAGTACCGTCGTGGATGCAAGGCCATCACCGGCAATGCGACAAGCGAACACCCCGTCTTGCAACTCTTCCGGAACCACAACCTTGATGCAAGCCTCGCCAACGTCCAACAACTCACCCTCGCGCAAATTTTCTGCAGTGGGCTCCGTCTCATCGCGTACCGATGGCGGACAAGGCGATGCGGCATCCTCAATTCTGGAGAACGATACCAACGGACTGTGCCCGAAGTTTCCGCCAACCAGCATAACCGCCTCGCCGGAGCGCACAGGCTCGGAACACCAGAATACAACCGGTTTCTTTGTCATTGCGTTTTTCCTGTATTTGTTGCTGAAAATCACACACCGCTACTGCCGCACCCCGCCGCCCACTGCATACCGCGGCGCATGATGGCGACGACCGGCGCGGTAAAATCCTCCGCCACATGTCCCAGGGCGCTGTAGAACACCCGGCCTTTGCCATAATGCCGTTTCCATACCACCGGCATTACCGTGCCGGCGATCCACGGCGCATTCCGTCCGTCGAATTCCGTCACGGCCAGCACTTGGTTCCCGGGATCCACATGCATGTAGTATTGCTCCGAATGCATCGTAAAGTCCGACAACCCCGCGATAATCGGATCGTCATGACCGATAATCTTGACGGTATAATCCATGATCCCGCCCGGATGCGCAACCCACTGACCGCCCACCATGAATTGATATTCCGTGCAGGCGCGAAAGGCATCACCCAGACCGCCATGCCAACCGGCCAGCCCCGTACCGCTTTGCACCGCCCGCAATAATCCCTGTACTTGTTCCTTGGCAATTTCGCTCATGGTCCAGCATAGTGACAATAAATCATAACGCTCAAGATACGCGCCATCGGCGAATGACGCAAGCGTGTTGATCACGTCCACCGTCGCGCCTTCGGCGCGCAGCGCTGCGGCCATGATGTTTACGGTTTGCTCCGGTTCATGCCCTTTCCAACCGCCCCAGCTCATCAAAATCTTCATATATATCCCCCAAGGCGGATCCCGACCCCACAGCGAGTCGGGATCCGCAACCCACTTTTGTTTTAGTCGTCCAAAACACCTTCCAGCAGCCCCATGGGCAACGGCGCCGGGCGTTCGCAAGTTGATTGAATCTGCTCCGTCCGACCGGTGGCCGCTGATTGTTCCAAAGCGCGCATGACCTCCAGCACATGCAGCGCCATGGCACCATGGCAACGGTGTGGTCGACCACTCCGGATCGCCCGCGCCATATCAGCCAGACCTATGCTGCGTGAATTTTCCAAATAGCCAAACAACAACGGCACTTCCGCCCATTCCTGGGCGCGCCGGGCAAAACGCACGGGACCGCCAAACCCGTTCGGGTCCGGCAATGCCAGGCTACCCAACGTACCATGCAGTTCCAGGCATGGACAAGAATGTTTGGCCACGTCAAAGCTCATGATCATGGTCACCATCGCGCCGCAATGGAAGCGCAACACCCCGGTCACATGCGTATTGACGGACACCGGCAGGCGTTCGCCATGGAGGGCTTCGCAGGTGCAGATTCTTTCCGCGAAACCTTTACCCGCCATCCCCATCACAGTTTGCACCGGCCCCAGCAGCATCACCAGTGCGGTCAAGTAATAAGGTCCCATATCAAAGAGCGGTCCGCCGCCGGTCTGGTAATAAAACGCCGGGTTCGGATGCCAGCGCTCGTGGCCGGGCGCCATCATGATCGCCGTACCGGAAAGCGGTGTGCCGATCCACCCATCGTCAAGAATTTTACGGACGGTCTGCAGGCCGGCACCCAGAAAAGTGTCCGGTGCACAGCCGACGCGCAAGCCGCGCTGCGCGGCCAACTCGAGCATGACGCGCGCCGCGTCCAAATCCAGCGCCAGCGGTTTTTCGACATACACGTGCTTGCCGGCTTTCAGCGCCAGCGTGTTCACCGCCACATGCGCCTGGGGCGTAGTGAGATTCAACACCATCTCCACATCCAGATGCCGCACGAGTTCGTCAACCGACAAGGCCTGGCAGCCAAACTCCACGGCCGCCGCGCTAGCCGCGGCAAAATTAACGTCCGCACAAAACACGTATTCCAAATCACGGAATTTTTTGGCGGCCTTAAAATAGGCCGCGCTGATTTTACCGCATCCGACCACTCCAACTTTAGATTTTCGCATATGTTCCCTCCTGAACGGTTTCCGCCGCATGCCCCGTATATATACACGTCCGGAAAATTAACACAATGGAATATCCGATCAGCCATATGGAATTATTTGTCAGAGTTCCCCGACATCACAGATCAAGCACTTCCACCCATGGCAGGCCGTAACGATTGAGTTTTTCCATAAATGGGTCGGGATCAAACTGCTCGACATTGAAAACACCCTGTCCGCGCCAGACGCCGGTGAGCATGAGCAGAGCGCCGATCATGGCCGGCACACCGGTAGTGTAGGATAGGGCCTGCGCATTGACCTCGCGGTAGCATTCGGCATGATCGCAGATATTGTAAATATAAACTTTTTTGAAACGACCGTCCTTAATGCCTTCGATCATGCAACCGATATTGGTCTTGCCATGATAATT
>Ga0247840_10007586_pt1 | contig 15030 bp, 10 predicted proteins | sample LaCruzMarch2015__FD_192404 | JGI IMG/M metagenome (GOLD analysis project Ga0247840, IMG submission 192404) | Freshwater microbial communities from meromictic Lake La Cruz, Castile-La Mancha, Spain - LaCruzMarch2015_17m | ecosystem: Environmental > Aquatic > Freshwater > Lake | place: Spain...
GTCAAAATTTGTATCTACCTTTGTCATGAGCCGGAAAGTGGGTTTGTTTCGCAACTCAAATTTACACCGACCGGCTCACTTTTCGTACTACTTCACCTTCTCAGTGGTGGATTCATGCAACAAAGCCTCTGTACGACGGTAAAGTCTTATTTTGCCCGCAGTTTGCGATTACCCTTCCGAAAAAAATGCCAGGATATTATGCATACCACACTCAACCAGCCTTACACGCTAACCGAGGAAGCTGTTAACTTCTATCAGAAATACCGGTACATAAAATTAAAAAATATATTTGACGCTGATACACTTGGCTTTTATGCCGAAAAGATCAGCCAGGCCGTCGCATCCCTTCACACGAACGACAAGCCCCTGAACGAACGCGATACGTACGGGAAGGCGTTTATCCAGGTGATGAATTTGTGGCGGCATGACGCCGACGTGCAAGCGTTTGTTTTCTCCCGGCGACTGGCGGGGATTGCCGCCGGTCTCATGCAAACCACCGGCGTGCGTTTGTATCACGACCAGGCGCTTTTCAAGGAAGGCGGGGGCGGCATTACGCCCTGGCATGCCGATCAGTATTATTGGCCCCTGAGCACCGATAAAACCGTCACGGCGTGGATTCCATTACAACCGGTTCCCCTGGAAATGGGCCCATTGGAATTCAGCGCAGGCAGCCATGTTATTGTGGAAGGGCGGGAGTTGTCTATCGGCGACGACAGCGAGGCACAAATTCAAAAACGGCTGCGGGTCACCGATTTTCAACACGTCGTCGAACCATTTGACCTGGGTGAGGTGAGTTTTCACTCCGGATGGGTATTCCACCGGGCAGGCGCCAACCAAACAGACTATGTCCGAAAAGTCATGACCGTTATTTACATGGATAAAAACATGACATTAAAAGCGCCGGACAATGTGCATCAGGAGAACGACTGGAAAAGCTGGTGCCCCGGGGCGGTCATTGGGCAAGTGATTGATACGCCCTCCAATCCGGTTCTTTTCCAACACTAAACTGTTTTGTATTAATGGCCGGAAGGCGGTGTGTTTTTCGCACGGCCCGGCGCCTCAGCCGTACAACATGAACCGACACCGCTTTTTTGCTATGCTCTTCCGGATCGTTGCCGCCTTGTCGGGTATGGTCCTGGTTGCCTGTACTTCGCGCGCCCCCATTGACTACACCGCTTATGTCAATCCATTCATCGGAACCGATGGAACGGGACATGCTTTTCCGGGACCAAGCATGCCCTTTGGCATGGTGCAACCCGGCCCGGATAACGCCGGTTCAGGATGGGATCATACCGCCGGTTACCAGTTCCGGGATTCACTGATCCTGGGCTTTTCACAAACAAGGTTGAACGGGACGGGGATCAATGAACTGGGCGATGTGTTGTTGCAGCCGTTGACGGATGATACCACACTGCATTTTGCCCAGGCCTATTTTAAGCATACGGAACAGGCAGAACCCGGTTACTACACCGTCGTCCTGAAAAACGGGGTGCAGGTTGAGCTGACCTGCACCGAAAGGGTTGCCCTGCACCGGTACCGGTACCCGGGAAACAACGCCTGCCTCCTCATTGACCTCCAGCACGGCCTCCGGTTTATGACCGACTCCATGGTGCTGGAAAGCGATGTGCGCATCGAAAACGATTCAACCCTTTCGGGCTATTGCCACACCCGTAACTGGGTGGATCGAAAGTATTTCTTTACCATTGCGTTCAGTCAGCCATTTACCCGGATAAACCGGCTGCCCCGCAACGCCCGGGAAAACGCACCCCGCTTTCTGGCTCAATTTGCCTTGCCCGACACAGTACTCCTTGCGAAAGTTGCGCTTTCGACCACCAGTGTAGAGGGGGCAAAGCGCAACCTGCAACAGGAGCTGCCCGACTGGAACGTTCAAGACGTTGTAAACCGGGCCAAATCCGTTTGGAACCAATACCTGAGCCGCATTGAAATAGAGGCGCCTCAACGCCAAAAGGAGATTTTTTACACCTGCCTCTACCGGCTGTTTCTTCAGCCCTCCAATATTGCAGATGTAGATGGGCGCTACCGCGGGGCGGACGACTCCATCCGGACGGCACCCAACGGTGCGTACTTTTCTACTTTTTCCCTGTGGGATACCTATCGGGCGGCGCATCCGTTGTACACCATCCTGACGCCCGAAAAGGTGCATGCATTCGTGGCAAGCATGGTTGAACACAGCCGGGTAGCCGGGTTCCTCCCCATTTGGACGGTCTGGGGCCAGGACAACTACTGCATGATCGGCAACCACGCCATACCGGTGATTGCAGACGCCTTTTTGAAAGGGTTTGACGGGTTCGACGCCCCCCAGGCTTTTGCACAAATGATGCGCACGACAACGGAGCACCACATCAACAGCAACTGGACATTGCTGAATCGGTACGGGTATTATCCGTTTGACAGCCTGGACAACGAAGCGGTGTCCCGCACACTGGAGCACGGAGTCGATGATTATGCCCTTGCCCTCATGGCCGCAAAAATGGGGGACGACAGCACGGCAGCCGTTTATTTCCGGCGCGCCGCCTTTTACAAAAATCTGTTCGACAGCCAAACAAGGCAATTTCGGGGCAAAAACAGCAGCGGAGCATGGCGCACCCCGTTCGACCCGCTCACCGCCACGTCGCCGCTGAACAACCCCGGCGATTACACAGAAGCAAACGCATGGCAGTATTTCTGGACGCCCGCCCAGTATGACGTGGAAGGGGTGATGTCGTTATTGGGCGGCAAACAGGCATTTACGAACCACTTGGACAGCTTTTTTTCCATTCGTGCGCTGAACCCCAACAAATTCCTGGGGCAGGAAGCCATGATCGGACAATACGCGCACGGGAACGAGCCGAGCCACCACATCGCTTACCTTTACGCTTACAGCAATACGCCTGAAAAGACCGGGGCCCTGGTAAGGCAAATTTGCAACGCGTTTTACGATAATACGCCGTCGGGCATGATTGGCAACGACGACTGCGGGCAGATGAGCGCCTGGTACATATTTTCTACACTGGGCTTTTACCCGGTCAATCCCTTTTCGGGCGAATTGGTCATTGGAGCACCTCAGGTGAATAAAGCGGTCATTCGTTCCTTCCGCGGAAGAGCGTTTGTCATTGCTGCGGACAAGAGAACGGCGTCCCCAATGCTGAACGGCGAAGCCATCAAAGGGCCTGCTTTCCGCTACGAAGAAATAACCCGGGGCGGGCGTTTGGTACTAAAACCATAAAACGAGTAAGAACTGGATCGGATCAGGAATAGACGCCGACTATCCTGATCCGATCCAGCTCAATTTGCAGGCTCGCCGATACCCATATCGCACTCGATTTTGGTCAGCAACCACTTGTCGCCTTCCTTTTTCAACTCAAAATGGTGTTCAAAGGGGCTCCCGTCCACCGTGGCGTACAAGGTTGCGGCGACTTTGTCATCGCCCATTGCCTTGAAACGAACGGGTGCTTTTGTCCAAAAGTTAAGGTCCCAGTCCTGGGCGCAAAAGTATTTGTCGGCGTCCATCCCGATCGGGGGGCCTTCCGCTTCCTCTTTTTGCCAAAGTTTTTCACAAGACTGATAAAAGGCCATTTCATTGTCCAAAAATTCAGTGCTCACAAACCCGCTGGTCTTGATGTTGGCCAGATATTTTTCCAACAGCGGCAGGTCCAGCGCATAATGGTTGTTGACCACCTTTGTAAAATCAATGTCCGTGGTTCCGGCGCGAATGGACTGGTCGTACCATTGATAAAAGCCGTGAATCGCATCGGCAATCGCGGTCGAGTCGGCGGCAACGGCTGATGTATCGGGTGTCTTTTTTGTTTCTTCCTGGCAGGAGAAAAGCAGCAGGATGAGCAGGGTGGGAATGGCGAAGTTTCTCATGTTAACGATTTAAGTGTTTTTAATTTGTACCTGGTCAGTGCCTCCATTATTAAAGGTGAAGTCTGTTTGTCCAAAACAGACTTTTGTGATCAACAGGAGGGTGAATATGGTTGCTGTTCGCATGGTTTTATTTTGACTTTATTTTGAGTTGTCGTCAAGTATTTGGCTGCCGGCCATGCAACATGTAGGAGCCTGGACTGGTAGCTGAAGTTGCAGGCAGGCTTAAAACGCAACCTCACTTTCTTCAAATAGATCAACCTCGTAGTCGTCAAAAAACTTCTTCCTTCTTTCTTTCATACTCGCTTGATCTTGTGGATACAATTTATTCTTCAACACAATGTAAGCTCTCAAAAAATGATTAGAAAAGTCAACTCCATAGTCATCAAAAAAATTGATCGTAGCTCCTAATTGCCTTCTAGCTTTTTCCAAATTTACTAGAACTCTCTTTTCGCTTTCTGCATTCGACTTTAGTTCTACAAAACAAAATAAACCATCATTAAAAACTACGAAGTCACATTTCTCGCCGTCGTATCCATGTTGTTGAGTCAAAAAGCATGCATCAATTGAAAGATGGAAAATCTCAGTAGAATGGGGATTTAAGACTACCAGGCACTTATCTACGTCAACAGATGTTTCGGCGGAAGGGACTATGTAACTTTGGCTTGTATTGTCATTTTCAGCAATATAGAACTTCGTTCTTCTATCGCTTGACAAGCAACTGTTCGTTCTTTGGCCCCCGAAAGTATTTCTTATTTCATCAACCATAGTAGGTCAGTTTTATTGTTTCCTAGCTCGCTTAAGAGGTTTTAGCTGTTTATAAATTTCAAACATTTCATTAAACTCACTTCCAACAATTTGTGAAATCTCATCCAGGTAATTTTCTCCAATTAATTGAGTATCGGTATCAAAAATTGACTTAAATTCCCAATGTTCTTTGTTGTGCAATCCATAAGCTTGAAACTTTGATGGCTCAATTAGAGAATGCTCATTTAAATCAATTTTGTCAAATTCTTTATCAGGGTTTTCTTTCATTAATTGCTTTACACTCTTGGCGAATATCAAATTATTGATCACACTTAGAATATAAGGGCTGTGCGTAGTAATAATAATTTGGCTATCAGTATTGTTTATAACCATCGCCAATAACTCAATGAGATTCTTTTGCGCCAAAGGATAGAGGTGAGCTTCAGGCTCTTCAATTACTCTAAATACATTCTCCTTACTAAGGAGAACCAAAAATAAATCCTGCAAAATTCTAATAGACTCTTGTTGGCCCGAAGATGCATTATTTAAGTGAACATATCTCCTGTTCTTTGAGTCAAAAATTATTTTCTCTCCAAACCTGTCATATTGATATTTGCCTTTTAAAATTTTATAAATAATTTCTTTTGCAGCGTGTAATACAATAGTATATTCTTCAGTAATATTTCCAAAACCTAGCTCGGTATTTATTAGCGATTCAAAATCATTCTCTTTAAATGTTTCTTTAATTGCTTCAATTTTTCGAAGGAACTCTAACATAAGGTAGGTATCAACGGATTGATTTCTATCGCTACGAATTCTTTCCTTTTCACTTTCAAGAGATAGGTTGCCAAAAAAATCTAATTTGAACTGATCAGTATAAGTTACTGTTATATTTCTACCTGCAGGAACAAATAAAGACGGTTTGTCATCCTCGAAGAGTCTATCTACAATACTCTTGAGTTGCTTTAAATATTTATTCTTTGACTGCTCAATTGCAATTAGTTCATAAGTGTTTTTTACAGTTGAAGGTTTTCTTATTGCTTTCAACAATTCAGATACCTCATTGCCAATCATTCCATAAAAATCATAGCCGAATTCTACAATCAAATATTTATTTGGATTTAACGATAGTTGTACGGTTTTTTGAGGACTATAAAAATATTTTATTTTAAAATCTGGTAAATACCTTGTAGAACCGAAAAATCTGTAAAACTTTAACTGTATTTCCTTTATAAATAGTAGCCTTATATCTTCAGTGGTGTCGAGATTATTGAAAATCAGGGTAAATAAATCCTCTTTCAATGACTTGAAGAAATAAACTAACTTACTGATTGTACTTTTTCCACTAGCTTGTTCTCCAATGAAAACAACCATTTGTTTTATTTCAATTTCGGCCTCATTTATAGGGCCAAAACTTTCTATTTTTATTTTCTGCATTACAATTTGTCTTTTGATTCTCAAATGGGATTATAGATATTGGTTGCCTGCAACTGCCGCGTGGACAAAACCAAGGTCGAAGTAAAACCTGTTGCGCCTATCCTGTGCATTGCTGCAGTCGCTCACAGGTCGATTGTCAACACTGGAATAAAGGTCAAATAAATTTTCAAATTCTGCAACTGCCAAGTTCGATTTTTTTTGAAAAACTATTAAATTATTGATTATCAATACTCTAATAATTTCTTCAATTGTCCCTTCAACCGCCAGGAAAAACCCCGTTAGCCCGGAATGATCGGCAACTCCAACTCCCGCAAAAACGCGTTGTGGTTATCCAGGGCTTCCTTAGCCGCTTCCTCGATCTGTTTCAGTTGCGCATTGACCTCAAGCAGGTCAATCTGCTCCTCGGATGCCGTGGTGCTGATGTACCGCGAAATGTTCAGGTTGTAATCATTCCGGGCGATTTCATCCATAGACACCCGACGGGCGTACCGATCCTCCTCCTTGCGTTCGCGGTAGGTTTCCACAATTTTGTCCATATCGCCCCGCCTCAAATTGTTTTGCCGCTTGCCTTTCTCGAAGTATTCACTGGCATTGATAAACAGCACATCGTCGTACTTTTTACATTTTTTCAGCACCAGGATGCAAACAGGGATGCCCGTAGAATAGAACAGGTTGGAGGGCAGGCCGATGACGGTGTCAATGTTGTCGTCCTTCAACAGTTTGGTGCGGATGCGCTCCTCCACACCGCCGCGGAACAGCACGCCGTGCGGCAAAATGATGGCCATGGTGCCCTCCTTGCTGAGGAAATGAAGGCCGTGGAGCAGAAAAGCAAAGTCCGCCGCCGACTTGGGGGCCAGGCCGTAGCTTTTGAAACGGAAATCGTCACCCATGGCCTCGGTGGGTTCCCAGCGCAGGCTAAAGGGCGGATTGGCCACGATCGCGTCGAATTCCATCTTTTTTGCGGGGTTCATCTCGTTCAGGATGTCCCAGTCGTTGAGCAGGGTGTCGCCGTGGTGGATGTCGAACTCGCTGTCTTTGACCCCGTGCAGGAGCATGTTCATGCGGGCCAGGTTGTAGGTGGTGATGTTTTTTTCCTGGCCGTATATTTTGCCGATGCCGTTGGGGCCCATGTGTTTGCGCACGTTGAGCAAGAGCGACCCCGACCCGCAGGCAAAGTCGAGCACCTTGTCTAATTTGGACTTTTTCCCGGTTTTGGGCTCCTGGCTGTCCAACACCACAATTTCCGACAGGATGGTAGAAATCTGCTGCGGGGTGTAAAACTCGCCCGCCTTTTTGCCGCTGCCCGCCGCAAACTGTCCGATGAGGTACTCGTAGGCGTCGCCCAGCAGATCGATGTCCGTGGAAAAAGCGGCTATGCCTTCGGCGATCTTCTGGATGATGGTGCACAGCTTGGCGTTGCGCTCGGTGTAGGACCGGCCGAGTTTTTCGGAGTTCAGGTTGATCTCGGAGAACAAACCCTGGAAAGTGCTGTCGAACGACTGGTTTTCGATGTACTGAAAACCGGCCTCCAGCGTGTGCAGCAGTTCGCCGTTTTGGAGGCGCGCCATTTCGGCAATGCTGCTCCACAGGTGGGGCGGCTCGATGACGTAATGCACTTTGCGGCGCATCTGCTTTTCAAACTCCTGGATGTCGTCCGGGTTGGCGGCATACCACAGGGCTAAGGGCGCGCGCCGGTCGCCGGGTGGGGTGTGGGGATAGTCCGGCCCCAGTTCCTTTTTGGCTGCCGTCTCGTAGTTGTCGGAGAGGTAGCGCAGGAAGAGGAAGGAGAGCATGTAGTCGCGGAAATCGTCCGCGCTCATGGAGCCACGCAGTTGGTCGGCGATGGCCCAGAGGGTTTTGCCGAGTTGTTGTTGGTTGTTTTCTTTCATGTCGTGTTTGGGAGACAGATATCGTGTTCCTACCGTGCTGCCGCGTGGATACCGTCCCGGAGAAAATCCTGCTCATCGCGCACCATGCGGTCGGCAACGTTCCAGAGGTGCTGCCGCACGGATAACGTCCCGGAGGGACGCCAGCTTTGTAGCCAAGGGCGATAATCGCGCACCATGCGGTCGGCAACGTTCCAGAGGTGCTGCCGCACGGATAACGTCCCGGAGGGACGCCAGCTTTGTAGCCAAGGGCGATAAACGCAATCGCCGTTCCGTAGGAACGGTATGGAGCAGGACGGTATGCCGTTCTTGCCCAACAGTATCTTAAAGCCTGATGTCCTCAAAAAACGCAAACAGATATTCATCCCTGAAGTCAATTTCATACCGCTGCAAAAGCGCGACGTACTCCTCCCGGAATGTGGTTTTACGATGATGTTCAGGCTGATTTAAAATGTATTTCACCACGTTGTCTAACTCGCTGCGGGAATGGGAAAACGCCCCGAAACCTTCCTGCCAACTAAAACGGAAGGGTGTAAAGCGTTTTTCTTTGATAAAATTGGTGGTTTCTGTTTTCAAGACCTGCACGGTGCTGGAAAGGGAAATGGCGGGATTGGCCCCTATCAGGATGTGTGCATGGTCGGGCATAAGGTAAATGGCCAGGAGTTTGTGCTTTTTGTTTTGCAGCAGGCCCGTCATGTACCGCTCGGTTTCCTCCCGGAATTCGGGTTTGATGAGTGCCTGGCGGTTTTGAACCGCAAAAACCAGATGGACGTAAAGTTGTGTGTACGTATTGGGCATGGCCTGGCGTGTTTTGATGAATGGTAAAGATGAAGGTGCTTTATGTGCTGTCCTCGCGGACTGGCGAAAGTATTGCTACAAAGATACTGCCCTTTTGGAATAATGGCAGCATACTGTAGTTGTAAAAATCGTAATTTTATTGCTCAAGTACCCGATTTACCGTCCCGGAGGGACGATAGCTGTGTAGCACCAAGGCGTTCAACACGGGTGCCGTTCCGCAGGAATGGTATGGGGGAGGACACAATACCGTTCCTACGGAACGGCGAACGGCGTGCGTGATGTCGTTTTTACCAAGATGGCGTTCCTACGGAACGGGGGTGGTATGTGATGCCTCTGTTTCATGGATGTTCGGAAACACCCCCTGCATCAACCCCTTCTTCTGCCGCTTCAACGCTTCGCGCTTTTGGATTTGCGCCGCGATGAGGTCGTCGAGGGTGGTTAGGAAGGTGGCGATTTTTTGTTGCTCGGGTTTTGAGGGAATAGGTAGTAGCAACTCTGAAAACTGTTTATAGCTAACCATTTTTCCGTCACGAATTCCTTCTATGTTTTTAGTTAAGTTTTGAATGAAAAGATCAGTTTTGAAATAAAATTTAAAGAAGATATCCTCAATATCAATCTTTTTTCGAAGAATAATATATGCAGGACTACAGATGCCCTTATAAATTGAGTATTCAATGCCTCCTTGAAAAGATCTCAAACTAATAATAAAATCACCAATTTCAACAACTTTGTAACCTTCAACGCTTTTCTCTGTAACAATTACATTATAGTCAATTTTATCTCTGGGAATAGCGCCATGTTCTTGTGTAATGGCAAGGATTGGGAGATTAGAGTTATGATCTTTATTAGAAATTTGATCAAAAACCCAGTCGCCATTTAGGGAATCCCACTCCCCCTCAAACCCCTCAAACCTCACCCTCGGCACCCGCTCCCCTTCCGCCGGAAAAAGCTGCTGCATGAGCCCTTTTTTGTGGCGCTGCAGGGCGCTGATTTTTTCATTTTGCGCGGCGATGAGGTGGTCGAGGGTGGTTAGTAGGGTGGCGATTTTTTGTTGCTCGGTTTTTGGGGGTGCAGGTAAAAGCAATTCAGAAAACTGCTTGTAACTAACCATTTTACCGTCTCGAATACCTTCTATATTTTTGTTTAAGTCTTGGATGAAAAGGTCTGTTTTAAAATAATATTTGAAGAAAAGGTCTTCAATATCAATTCTTTTCCGAAGGATAACATATGCAGGACTACATATGCCTTTATGATTTGAATATTCAATTCCTCCTTGGAATGACCTAAGGCTAATTATGAAATCGCCGACTTCAACTATTTTATAACTTTCAACACTCTTGTCTGTGACAATTACACTGTAATCAATTTCATCCCTCGGAACAGCACCGTATTCTTGGGTAATCGCTAGTATAGGAAGGTCAGAATTGTGTTTTTTATTAGAAACCTGATTAAAAACTTGGTCACCATTCTTATATAGCCACTCCCCCGCCTCCCGGAACTCCGGAAACCTCCACTTAGGCACCAACATTTTTTTCTTTTCCTGATCCATAGGTTGTGTTATTATTCGGCATCCAAATCGGGTAATGCTTGCATCCACTCGTGCAGCCTGGCCTGAATGAGTTTTTTATCGGGCAGTTGCAGTTGGTACTGTGCGATCAGGGCGGGCGAGAGGTTGCGCGACAGGGCGTACTCGACCACTTCCTCGTCTTTGTCGCGGCACAGCAGCACGCCGATGCTGGGGTTTTCGTGCGGTTTTTTCACGTCCCGGTCCAGGGCTTCGAGGTAGAAGTTGAGCTGTCCGAGGTGTTCGGGCGAGAATTTGCCGATCTTGAGTTCAAATGCCACCAGGGCGCTCAGTCCGCGGTGGTAGAACAGCAAGTCGAGGTAGAAATCCTGATTGCCTACTTGCAGGCGGTATTGCTCGCCCATGAAAATGAAGTCGCGGCCCAGTTCGAGCAAGAACTGTTTCATATGCCGCAACAGGGCTTTTTGCAAGTCGTTTTCGTTGTGTTCATCGGGCAGACCCAGAAACTCGAGCACGTAGTTGTCTTTGAGCACCTGTGTTGTTTTGGGGTGTAATTCTCTCACCACTGCCGAGAGTTTTTCATCCTCCCGATACGTCTCATAAAACTGCTTCATGCGCCAGAGGTTTTTGTCGCTAAAGCCTTTGATGTCGGGCGCCTGCCGGGCGATGTAGCGGGCCAGTTCGGTCACTACGCCTTTGCCCCAGGCTTCGGTGTGCACCTTTTCGCTGATGGTTTTACCCACCCGCCAGTACAGGTCAATCAGTATGGTGTTGGCTTGCCGGAAAGCCTTTGCGCGTGCTTGTTGGATGTGTTGCAACAGCTCGTCAAAAACCGGTTCCGGGTTATTGTTTATCGATTTATTCATACGCTTTCAACCCGGATATTTCCCGCCCCAGGGCGCGTTTGTGTAAAAAAGGCACGAGTTGTTCCATGAGGGCCAGCTCCTTTTGGGTGCGGGCTTTCCAGTGGAGTTCCAGCGGAGCGAGCAGGTCGCTGAGTTGTTCGCCGTCGAAGATCATGCGGCGCAGGATGCCGTCCACGAAGTTTTGCAAGGCGGCGGGTTCCAGGCCGTGTTTCCGGGCGATATCGGCCAGCTCCCGGGCGGCTTTTTCGGTTTTAAAGTCTTGGTAGCCGTCGCGTATTTGGGTTTCGGTGAGGGGTTTGCCGGTTTGTAAGTTGTTGATATAGTCGCGGATGTCGTCCCGCTCATCCATCAGGTTGGCGCTGGAACCGAGCATGCTGATGATCTGGTGCCGCGACATGATTTGTTTGGCGCCGGGTTTGTTTTGGGTGTATTGGGCGATGAGGGCCATGATGTAATCGTAGTCCACCACGGCAGAGGCGAACAGCACCAGTTCGAAGTCCAGCTGCTGGATGTCTGCGGGCGCGTCGTCGCCTTTTTTTTGTTGTATTTCCTTAAACTGTTTGGCGGTTTCAAGGTACGCACTTTTGAAGGAGCGCAGTTTGTCTTCCGGCAAAATGGTTTCCATTTGTGCTATTTCGGCTTCGCTTAGGTCGGTGTACTGGTCGAGCTGGGTTTTCAGCCGCTGCACCTCTTTGAAGCGGTTGATGAACTCGATGCGCGCTGTGTCGCCTTTGAGGTTGTACACGGCGTCCGGTTCGGTGGTCAGATCGCTCTGGGTCATGAATTGCCGCATGGCGGCCACCGCTTTTTCGTACTGCTCAATCACTTTGGGCGCAGGGTCCATGAGCCAGATTTCTTTCGCCCGGCCGGTATCCTCGCCCGAAAACAGGGCAATGGCGTGGTCCACCTCGTTTTGTTGCTTGCGGAAATCGAGGATATGTCCGTAGGGCTTTGTGCCGTTCAGGATGCGGTTGGTGCGCGAAAACGCCTGTATGAGGCCGTGGTATTTGAGGTTTTTGTCCACGTACAAGGTGTTCAGGTACTTGGAGTCGAAGCCGGTGAGCAGCATGTCCACCACGATCACGATGTCTATCTTGTTCTTGTGCGGATAGTCTGCATTGGGGTATTGCTGGTCTTTGATGCGTTTTTGCACGTCCTGGTAATAGCTGTCGAACTCTTCTATCCGGTGGTTGGCGCCGTACTGCCTGTTGTAATCGGCGATGATGGTCTTCAGCGCTTTTTTCTTTTCCTCCGGGGCTTGTTTATTGTCTTCCTTTTCCTGTTGGAGGTCTTCCTGCAGTTGCTGAACGTCTTTGTTGCCTTCGGCGGGCGGGGAGAACACGCAGGCGATGTTCAGGCGCCGGTATGTCTGGTCTTCCTTTTGTTTTTCCGTCTGGGTGTTTTTGAACAATTCGTAGTACTCAATGGCGTCGTTGATGGAGGCGGTGGCCAGCAGGGCGTTGAACCGCCGCTGGTGGGTGGCGGCGTCGTGTTTGCGCAGGATGGCGTTCACCACGGCCATTTTGTGTTCCCGGCCGGCGGTATCCACCTTTATTTCGCCTTTAAAATAGTCGATGTGGAAGCGCAGCACGTTCCGGTCGTCTATGGCGTTGGTGATGGTGTAGGCGTGCAAGCGTTTCTCAAAAATGTCTTCGGTGGTGATGTACGTGCCTGCGGTGCCGTCCACTTGTTTGTACGTGGCGTTGTCGTCAAAAATGGGCGTACCGGTGAACCCGAACAGTTGGGCCTTGGGGAAAAATGCTTTGATGGCCTGGTGGTTGTCGCCGAACTGCGAGCGGTGGCACTCGTCGAAGATGAACACCATGCGTTTGTCGCGCAGGGGCTCCAGGCGTTCTTTGTAGGAGGGTTTGCCGGTTTCCGATTTTTGTTGGTTGCGCCGGCTGTTTTCGTCGAGGGCGAGGCCGAGTTTTTGGATGGTGGTGACGATCACTTTGTTGGCGTAATCGTCGGACAGCAGGCGCTGCACCAGGGTTTCGGTGTTGGTGTTTTCTTCAACGCAGCCTTCCTGAAATTTGTTGAACTCTTCGCGGGTCTGGCGGTCGAGGTCTTTGCGGTCCACCACGAACAGGCATTTTTCAATGTCCGGGTTGTCTTTCAGCAGGGTAGCGGCCTTGAACGAGGTGAGCGTTTTGCCGCTGCCTGTGGTGTGCCAGATGTATCCGTTGCCCCGGTTCTGGTGGATGCAATCGACGATGGCCTTCACGGCGTAGATTTGGTAGGGACGCATCACCAGCAGTTTTTGCTCGGTGGCCACCAGCACCATGTACCGGCTGATCATCTGGGCGAGGTGGCACTTGCTCAGGAACTTGTCGGCAAAATCGTCGAGGTAGGTGATTTTTTTGTTGTCCTCGGCAGCAAACTGGTACACGGGCAGGTACTGCTCGTCGGCGTTGAAGTGGAAATGCTGGTTGGGGTTGTTGGCGAAGTAGTACGTGTTGGTGCGGTTACTGACCACAAAAAGCTGCATGAAACAGAGCAGGGAGTTGGTGTAGCCGTTTCCCGGGTCGTTTTTATAGTCCACGATTTGCTGCATGGCCCGTCGAGGACTGATGTCTAATCCTTTCAGTTCGATTTGCACGACAGGGACGCCGTTTAAAAGCAGCATCACATCGTAGCGGTGGTGGCTGTATTCGGTGTTCATCCGCAACTGGCTCACCACTTCAAACTCGTTTTTGCACCATTCTTTGATGTTGACTAATGTGTATTGCAGGGGCGTGCCGTCTTCGCGGGTGAAGGTGTTGCGTTCGCGCAGGATTTTGGCGGCGGCGAATACGTCGGCGGTGACGATGCTGTCGCGCAGGCGGGCGAATTCGGCATCCGACAAGCGAACGCGGTTTAGGGCCTCGAATTTTTCCCGAAAGTTTTGCTCAAGGGCCGCCTTGCTCCGGATGTCCGGGCGGTGGGTGTATTTGAGTTCGGTTAGTTTGCCGATCAGCCCGTTTTCTATTTCTCGTTCTTTCGTCATCAGATATGCATAGCTTGAAATACACCGCTACTCAACTTCCATCACCATTCCGCTTCAAAGATAGCGGGCAATATCACAACTTGTTAAACTTTCTATACCATGAAAAATGGATGGGCAGCGGCAGGCTGTCCGGAAAAATGATGTCACGGGTAGGATTAACCTCCAGGGTTGTATTGGACAACAGCAGCACTTCCCACTGCAAAAACTCCTGAACACCCCCGAAGACATTCTCGGGTTCCTGAGTAAAGTGCACCAGCCGGGTGGAGTCGTCGTACGTCCAGGAGCCCCTTTCCCAGTTAAGGTCATCAATGCTGGGGTTTTCCACCTCGAATTTGCCGTTATCATAGAAGTGAAAGATAATATTGGTGTACTGAACGCGGGTGGTATCGCCGTTCTGTATAAACGTGACCCACGGCTCGTAGGTGTCTCTCCAACTGCCCACTAAAGTGGGATTTTCGGGCGACTCTCCTTTTTCGCAGGAGATCAGGGCCACAAGGGCGAAAGCGAGTAAAAAGCATGCATTTTTCATGGTCAATTTTGCGTTTTAATGCGTTTTTGTACGTGTATCAAAGCCCCTTCGTGTGCGATTTCGAGAAGATACGGCCCACCTGGAAGGTTATTCAAAACGATGTTGTGGTGTTGTGCTGCATCGTAGGTGATTTTTTCAAATACCATTTGCCCCATAAATTTCTATAAAAAAATCCACACCGGGCCAAGCCGATGTGGATCATAGATGATGCACGCATCAATGCATGCAAGCCTACAGCGATACGTGGTGGAATGCATAATCCGGTGCAAAGTGGACACCTGTAACCGGCGAAAGTGAACACTAAAATCAGGTCAAAAGCGGTCATTTTTCCGGCGCAAACTGAACACTTTTTTTCAAGTTGAATTTGGAATAAAAATCCGGCGCAAAGTGAA
>Ga0247840_10007593_pt1 | contig 15018 bp, 12 predicted proteins | sample LaCruzMarch2015__FD_192404 | JGI IMG/M metagenome (GOLD analysis project Ga0247840, IMG submission 192404) | Freshwater microbial communities from meromictic Lake La Cruz, Castile-La Mancha, Spain - LaCruzMarch2015_17m | ecosystem: Environmental > Aquatic > Freshwater > Lake | place: Spain...
TGTCACGCGGATCGGAAACCGTTTGTGACGACAACGCCATGACCGCCGTAGATTTTCTCGTGTTTTGGTTTAGAGGCTTTGGCCGGTTGCGTTCGTGACCCCAAACAGACCGGCTAAAGCCTACAAGCCAGGGGCTACTTGATTCGCCATGCTCCTTCTCGGCCTCGACATCGGCACCACCACCATCAAAGCCGCGGCCTACGACCCGGAATTGGGTCGTGTCGTGGCGATTGCCGCGCGGCCCACGCCGACCGATCACCCCGCGCCGGGGCTGAGCGAGCACGATCCAGAGGCGTTGTGGGAGGCGGTGTGCGCGTGCCTGCGGGAGGTGGTGGAACGGGCACGGTCGGAGACCGGCCCGAGCACGAAACAGATGATCGCCGGCCTCGCCATTGCCAGCCTGGCCGAGGCCGGGGTGATGCTGGACGCGGCCGGCCGGCCCCTGGCGCCGATCATCGCGTGGTACGACCGGCGTTCCGAGCCGCAGGCGGAGTGGCTGGAGCGCCAGATTTCGGAGGCCGAGCTGCACGCGATCACCGGGCAGCGCGCGGGCGCGTCCTTCGGCGTCTGCAAGTGGCTGTGGATGCAGGAACATTGGTCCGCCGCAGCCGCGAAGATGGCGACCTGGCTGCCCGTGCCCAACTACATCCTCTGGCGGCTGACCGGCGAGCGAAGCATTGACCTCTCCCAGGCATCGCGGATGCTGGCGCTCGATCAGCGCCGGGGCGATTGGTCGGATCGCATCCTCGATGCGGTCGGGTTGCGCCGCGCGCAGCTACCCCGGCCGCAGCCCGGCGGGACGGTGATCGGCGCGGTGACCGCGGCGGCTGCGGCCGAGACCGGGCTGCCCGTGGGGACGCCCTGCGCGCTCGGCGGGCACGACCACCTGTGCGCGGCGTTCGCGGCCGGCGCGTATCGCCCCGGCGTCGTGGCCGATTCCTCCGGCACCGCCCAGGCCGTCCTCACCGTCGTCCCCGGTTTCGCGTCTACCCCCAAAATGGCCGCGGCGGGCTATGCCTGCTACGCGCATGTCGTGCCCCAACAATATATCCTCAAGGCCGGGCTGAAGGCCGCGGGCGGCGCGGTCGAGTGGCTGGCGCGCCAACTGGCCGGACCGGGCGCATCGGCCGATCGCCTGCCATATGACGAGCTATTGGCGCGGGCCGAACAGGGCGTCGGGCGGCGCGCCGGCCCGCTCTGGCTGCCGCACCTGATGGATTCCGGCACGCCCGAAGGGGATCGCGCCAGCCGGGCCGCGCTGGTCGGCGTCCGGCTCGAACATGACGCGGGTGACATCTTCCGCGGGCTGCTGGAATCGCTGGCGTTCTGGCTGCGCCACAACCTGGACGACGTGGCTGACCTCCCGATCTGGCAGCCGGTGGAGGCGGTGATCCTGCTCGGCGGAACGACCCGGCTGGCGCTCCTCTCGCAGCTCAAGGCCGACGTCTTGGGCCGGCCGGTGATCGTCCCGGAGTTGCCGGAGGCGGCCGCTATCGGCGCGGCGCTGCTGGGGGGGCTGGGCGCGGGCGTCTTCCGCGCGCCGGCCGCGGCGGTCGGCTCATTGCGTTACGGCCGGATGATCGTCGAGCCGGACGCCGCGCGTGTGGCCTGGTATGATCGGCTGTATCGGGAGGCGTACCTGCCCCTGTACGCCGCGCTGCAGGAGGTGAATCACCGGCTGGCGGCCTTTTGACGCCCGGCGATGAACGATGGTGGGCGCGCCTTTGTTGGAGGGGCGAGAGCGGTGTATAATCAGATACGCAGGACATCAATCTGATTGCGCTTCTGACTCATAATACAGAGGTGATAGCTGATGCATTCCAAATTCACTCTCTCTCCCGACCGATTCTTCGGCCCCGATAGCCGGCAGAAGGAGATCGCCCAACACTTGTATGCACGGGTCGCGAGCCTGCCGCTCGTTTGCCCCCACGGACACGTTGACCCGCGCATGTTCGCCGACCAGAACTATTCGTTCGGCAGCCCGGCCGACCTGCTGATCATCCCCGACCACTATGTCTTTCGGATGCTCTATTCGCAGGGCGTGGCGTTGGAGGCGCTCGGCGTGCCACTCCGCCAGACCTTTGAGGTTTCGGAAACCTCAAAGGTCTCCGTCGAGAGCGATCACCGCAAGATCTGGCAGACCTTCGCTGATCACTTCACCCTCTTCCGCGGCACGCCGACCGGTGTCTGGTTTGCGCAGGAGTTGGTCGAAGTCTTCGGCGTCGAGGAGAAGCTGAACCGCGCGTCGGCCATGCGCATCTACGATCAGATCGCCGATTGCCTGACCCGGCCGGAGTTTCGCCCGCGCGCCCTGTTCGAGCGGTTCAAGATCGAGGTGCTTGCCACCACCGACGCAGCCGCCGATCCGCTGACGCACCATCAGGCGATCCGGGCGTCGGGCTGGGGCGGGCGCATCGTGCCCACCTTCCGCCCCGACGCGGCGATCAACATTGATATGCCGGGCTGGCGCGAGAACATCGCGGCGCTCAGTGCGGCCAGCGGGATCGAGGTGGGCAGCTACCGCGCGCTCATCGCCGCGTTCGAGAACCGCCGGGCCTTCTTCAAGCAGATGGGCGCCACCGCCACCGATCACGCCGCGCTGATCCCCGCGACCGGCGAACTGAGCGCGGCCGAGGCCGAGACGATCTTCGCTCGCGGCCTCAAGGGCCAGGCGACGGCCGACGACGCGGCGCGCTTCACCGGCCACATGCTGATGGAGATGGCGCGCATGAGCACCGAGGACGGGTTGGTGATGCAGCTTCACCCCGGCTCGTTCCGCAACCATAACCGCGAAGTCTTTGCCCGCCACGGCCTCGACAAGGGCGCGGATATCCCGATCCAGACCGAATACACGCGCAACCTCAAGCCGCTGCTCGACAAATACGGCCGCGACCCCCGGCTGACGCTGATCCTCTTCACGTTGGATGAAACATCCTACAGCCGCGAGCTGGCCCCGCTGGCCGGCCACTATCCCGCACTCCGGCTCGGCCCGCCGTGGTGGTTCCACGACAGCCTAAACGGCATGGCGCGCTACTTCGATCAGGTGATGGAGACCGCCGGGTTGTACAACACCGCCGGCTTCAACGATGACACGCGTGCTTTCCCCTCGATCCCGGCCCGCCATGACGTCTGGCGTCGCGCCGCGGCCAACTGGCTCGCCGGCCTGGTTGTGCGCGGGATCGTGGATGGGGAGGAAGCCGAGGAAATGGTCTACGACGCGGCGTATGGGTTGGTGAAGAAGGCGTATAAGCTGTGATCAGCGACCAGTGCATTCGGCGACGCGCTTTCTGGGTTGCTGAGTTGATGAAGCTCAGCGGCTCGTTTGGTGAAGACTCGACCAAGGTGGTTGAGGAACTCCAAGCGGAGATCGCGCGCGATGGAAGTGAGGCGTTGCTTGATCATCTGCGCGTGTGCGGAGCGATTCCTGAGCAGTATGGGCACGATTCGTCTGAAGAGAAGTCGTATTCCAAGTATACGGATGCGGTGGTCAGCGAAGCGCTTTCTGCGATGGGCCTGCGTAGTGCCGTGATTGACGCGCGTGGGGATTCCGCAGATATTCAGGCTCGGGCTGATGCCTATTCTCTTGTTGCTGACGCAAAGGCCTTTCGATTGAGTCGTACGGCGAAAAACCAGAAGGACTTCAAGGTGCAAGCCGTGGATGGCTGGCGTGGCGGGCTTGACTTTGCGGTGATTGTCTGCCCCATCTACCAGTTGCCATCTCGGACGAGTCAAGTCTATCAACAGGCGATTGCGCGCAATGTGTGCGTGTTGGGCTATACCCATCTCGCTGCGCTGGTCGGTCTTGCGACGCGGCAGGGGGCACAACTGGCTGCCGCGGGTCTGCATGAAGTGCTCAGAAGTATCTCGATCATGCATCCGAGCAAGAGCGCCTTGGACTACTGGACAGGCCTCAACCGGGCGCTTGTCAGTTCGCTATCATCTCATAGCGATCTTTGGACTGCCGAAAAGCTCGCCTCTGCCGAGTCTCTTGAAGTCGTCAAGCGCGAGTCTCTGCAATATCTCATCGCCGAACGAGACCGGCTCCTCGGTTTGTCACATCAGCAAGCGCTCGTTGAGTTGATCCGTTTGTCAGGGCTGGATTCGCGCATGGAGCAGGTCAGGCGGATACAGCATGGCCCGCTCTTGGGAGCTTAGCACGATGGGTGCTCGCTATCCGCTCGATTCGGTCACCTGCGTGGACGGGATCGCTGCTGTTAAGGATCTCGATGATGCCAGCGTACACTTGATCCTGAGCGACATCCCCTACGGAATCGGGGTGGAGGAGTGGGATGTGCTTCACAACAATACGAACTCAGCTTTCCTCGGCGCCAGCCCGGCACAGGTCAAAGCTGGCGCTATATTCAAGCGCCGTGGAAAGCCCCTCAATGGTTGGTCGGAGGCTGACCGGAAAATACCGTTCGAGTACCAACGCTGGTGCGAATCTTTTGCAGGCGAGTGGCTGCGCGTGCTGAAGCCTGGCGGGTCGGCGTTTGTGTTTGCCGGTCGCCGTCTGTCGCACCGTTGTGTGATCGCCTTCGAGGATGCCGGATTCACGTTCAAGGATTCGTTAGCGTGGCTGAGAGAGACCGCCCCGCACCGGGCGCAACGGCTGAGTGTGGTGTTTCAACGTCGGGGCGACACGGTGACTGCTGAGAAGTGGCAAGGCTGGCGTATCGGCAACCTGCGGCCGGTCTTTGAACCGATTCTGTGGTTTGTCAAGCCCTACCCAATCGGCACAACCATCGCTGACAACGTATTAGCGCACGGGGTCGGGGCGTACAACGAAGCCGCGTTTCTGGATTATGAAGCAACCGCGGACAATGTTGTAAAGTCGGGTTTTGCAGCACATGAAAGCGGTCGCCATATCGCTCAGAAACCCGTGCGGCTTCTGCAATCGCTGATTGAGTTGACCACGACCAAAGGACAAGTCGTCTTCGATCCATTCTGCGGCAGCGGGTCTACGCTGGTCGCCGCCAAGAGCGTTGGGCGGCATTTCATCGGCTTCGATAACGATGAAGCCTATGTTCGAGTGGCGAAAGAACGGCTGGCCGCCGATCTGCTTGAGGCATTGCCCGACAACGCGGCGGCATCTGCGAATAGCTCGGCGATGGGGCGGATCGCTCCCTCGGCGACTTTATTTGACGTGTTGGAAGGCCGCGCCGATCTGTTGGCGGTCGAAGCGTGAGAGCGCATCAGCGCATCACCTCACTAACTCGGAACCGGAGATGTCATGACGAGTATAGGCAGTCTTTCCAGTATAGATTGTTATCTTTTGTCGTTCGCCAGTAACTCCATCGCGGAATTCGCGCTGGCGAAGACGGCAGCCGGGCCGCGGCTGGCCGTGTTGGCCGAACCGGGCGCGGCCGTCCTAGCTGACTTCGCGGGGGAGACGAGCGAGCAGGGCGGCAAGACGCTGCTGCTCGGCCCGACCAGCCCGGCCAACGCCGCGGCGCTGCGGGCGCATCTGCCGTGGCTGCGGCCGGGATCGCTCGGGCTGCGCACCTCCGCGGGGATGGGCGACCGGCTGGGGCTGGCGACGCCGGGCCACGTGCAGGCCGTGCGGGCGGTCGGCGGCGACATCGCGCCGATCTTCGCCCAGCAATCCATCCGCGAGATGGCGCGCACCGGTCGCACCCCCCAGCAGGTGATGGATGACGCCACCTGGGGCACGTTCCAGGAGGGCTGGCAGGCGGGCGTCGGCGCGGATGCGGATCACCTGAAGACGCCCGCGGACATCGACGCGTGCGCCGCGGCCGGGTTCACTTTCTTCACCATTGACCCCGGCGAGCATGTGGATGGCGCGGCCGACACCGACGACGTGGCGGCCCTGGGCCGCAAGTACGATACGCTGCCGTGGCTGAACCTGGAGACCAGCGCATCGGCGCTGCGCGCGGCCTACGTCGGCAAGCGTATCGAAATCGAGGATCGCGCCATCGCCTACGACGACGAGACGCTGCTACGCGCGGCGGTGAAGTATGGCCGGGCGGTCGCGCATGTGGCGGCCATGTATCGGCACCTGGACGCAATACGCACTACGCAATCATTCGAGCTCGAAGTCTCCGTGGACGAAACTGACACCCCCACCACCCACGCCGAACACCTCTTTATCGCGCGCGAGTTGCGCCGGCTGGGGGTGAAGTGGGTGAGCCTGGCGCCGCGCTACGTGGGCCGATTCGAGAAGGGCGTGGACTACATCGGGGATCTGGCCGCGTTCGAGGCGGACTTCGCCGGCCATGCAGCCATCGCCCGCGCGGTCGGGCCGTACAAGCTGAGCCTGCACTCCGGCTCCGACAAGTTCAGCATCTATCCCATCGCGGCGCGGCTGACGAAAGGGCTGGTCCACTTGAAGACGGCCGGCACCAGCTATCTGGAGGCGCTTCGCACCATCGCCGCGCTCGATCCGGCCTTCTTCCGGGAGTTGTACGTCTTCGCCCGCGAACGGTACGAGACCGACAAGGTCAGCTATCATGTTTCGGCCGAGCTTGATCGCGCGCCCCGGCCCGAAGATGTGCGCCAGGCCGACCCTTCGTCCTTCGACTATCGCTCAGGAGGCTCAGGGCGCGGCCTGCCCACCCTGCTCGACCAATTCGACGCGCGCGAGATCATGCACGTCACCTTCGGCTCGGTGCTGCGCTGGACTGCCGGAACGCCCGCGAGCGGGACGCCGGTCGCCGGTGCGGCATTGCGATTCTATCCGCACTTCATGCATCTGCTACGCACGAACGGCGACGCGTACGCGGCGAACGTGAAGGCGCATTTCATCCGGCATTTGAAGCCGTTCGTCTTGTAATCCAATCCGAAGCATCCTGAACGGAGTCCGGCGGGGTAGGCCGGACGTAGTCGAAGGATGCGGCCATTGGCACGTGATATCCGGCCGCATCCTTCGACTCCACTCCGCCGCCCAAACGACAGGCGGCTCCGTTCCGCTCAGGATGCGCTACTTAAAAGGAGCTTTTCATGGACTTAACCGAAATCACCCTCACCTACAACTTCACTGGTTTCACCGTCGTCATCACCGGCGGCGCGGGTATCCTGGGCGGCGAGATGGCGTGCGCGCTGGTGGGCTGCGGCGCAAACGTGGCAGTCCTCGACCGCGACCCGGCGCTGGCCGACCGGCTGATCAAGCGCATCAAGATGTTGGATAAGCCCGGCATCGGCAAGGTCGCGGTCGTCTATGGCGATGTGCTCAAGAAGGAAACGCTGATCAAGGCCGAAGAGGTCATCCAGAACGAGTTGGGCGCGGTGGATGCGCTGATCAACGCGGCCGGCGGCAACCGGCCCACGGCCACCACCAGCCCCGACCTCAGCTTCTTCGACCTGCCCGACGACGCGCTGCGCGGGGTCTTCGATCTCAACATCCTCGGCACGATCATCCCCAGCCAGGTCTTTGGCCGCAGCATGGCCGAGCGCAAGGAAGGGAACATCCTGAACATCTCCTCGATGAGCGCGTTCCGGCCGCTCACCCGCGTCGTGGGCTATTCGGCGGCGAAGGCGGGCATCAACAGCTTCACGCAATGGCTGGCGGTGCATATGGCGCAGAACTATTCCCCGCGCATCCGCGTCAACGCCATCGCGCCCGGTTTCTTCCTGACCGAGCAAAACCGTTTCCTGATGACCGACAAGGACACGGGTGAGTTGACCCCACGCGGCAAATCGGTCATCGCGCACACGCCGATGGCCCGTTTCGGCACGCCCGATGAGTTGATCGGCGCGGTGATGTGGCTGCTCTCGCCCGCATCGTCTTTCGTCACCGGCGCGGTGATCCCGATTGACGGCGGGTTTGCAGCGTTTAGTGGGGTGTGAGAGGAGTGTACACGTGAAAGCTCTTGTCTACGAAGGCCCGTGGCAAATGCCGTTGCGGGAGGTTCCCGCGCCCGAACCCGGCCCGGAGGATGTGATCGTGGCGGTGAAGGCGGTCGGGGTGTGTGGATCGGACATCCACGGCTTCACCGGCTCGTCGGGCCGGCGCATCCCGCCGATGATCATGGGGCACGAGTTCAGCGGCGCGATCAGCGCGGTCGGCGCCGCGGTGACCAGCCACAAGCCCGGCGACCGCGTCGTGGTGCAGCCGATCATCACCTGCGGTCAGTGCATCAACTGCCTGGCCGGGCTGCCCAACATCTGCACGAACCGCCGCGGCCTGGGCATGATGACGACGAACGGCGCATATGCCGAACAGGTGAAGACGCCGCAGCAATTGCTCTATCACCTGCCGGATGAGGTCTCGTGGGAGCATGGCGCGCTGATCGAACCGCTGTCGGTCGGGATGCACGCCGTCAACCAGACCCCCATCCAGCTCATGGACACCGTGCTGATCCTGGGCGCGGGCACGATCGGCCTGATGACGCTGCTGGCGTGCCGGATGAAGGGCGCGGGACGGATCATCGTCAGCGACCTCAGCCCGCACCGGCTGGACGCGGCGCGCAAGCTCGGCGCGGACGCGGCGGTCAACCCGGCGAAGGAAGATTTGGGCGAGATCGTCCGTCGCTTCGCTGGCCCGGCCGGCGCGCCGGTGGTGATCGAAGCGGTCGGCGTGACGGCCACGGCCCGGCAATCGCTGGAGCTGGTCAAGCCCGGCGGCCACGTCACCTGGATCGGCAACGCCGCGCCGACCATCGAAATCCCGATGCAGCAGATCGTCACCCGCGAGGTGACGGTGCGCGGGGTCTACGCGTTCAACGTCGAGTTCGGCCGCGCCATCGAGGCGATCCGTTCCGGCCGCGTGGACGTGTCGCCGATCATCGAGCAGGTGTCGCCCCTCGAGGCCGGTCCGCAGGTGGCGCACGACCTGGCGAAGGGCACGTTGGACGCGATCAAGGTTGTGTTGAAGCCGTGACGATAATGGCTCACGGATGACGCGGATTACGCGGATTGGGTTCCTGGTTTTGGAAGGGGTATCCGTGTCATCCGTGAAATCCGTGAGCTGGGCATCTTCCTTTCGAGGCGAAACATGTATCGTCTGCTTTCCTATCCACTGAGCGCGACCTCGCCCGTTTGGCCGGGCAACCCGCCGGCCGCCGAGACGGAGCCGTTCGGCTCGATCGCGCGAGGCGGCAAGTCGAACACGACGTTGCTGCGGCTGTTCAGCCATTCGGGCACGCACGTGGACGCGCCGAAGCATTTCAACGATGCGGGGCCGTCGGCGTTCGAGCTGCCGATCGCGGCGTTCATCTTCAGCCGGCCGTGTGTGGTGGAAGTGCCGAAGCCGGCCGGCGGGTTCATCACGCGGGCGGAGTTGGAGCCACATCGGGACGCGCTCGGTCGGTCGGATCTCTGTCTGCTGCGCACCGGCTGGAGCAGCGTGCGGGCGACCGATCCCGACCGCTATGCCCGGCAAGGGCCGCTGCTTCACCCCAACGCCGCGCGCTTCCTGGTGGATGAGTGCCCCGGCCTGCGCGGGGTGGCGACGGATGCCATCTCGATCGGCGCGCCCGGCTACGGCCGCGAATCGGTCGAGACGCATCAGGTGCTCACCGGCCTGGGCCGCGCCGATGGCCGCTTCCTGTTGATCTACGAGGATCTGCGCATTGATCCCGACCTGGGCCAGGCCCGCCGCATCTTCGGTTGGCCGTTGCTGATCGAAGGCTCCGATGGCAGCCCGTGCGTGATCGTGGCGGAGTTCGAGTAAACAAATCTGCACATAGCAAATCAGCAAATCAGTTGCGAGCGGCCACCTGCTCATTTGCAATTTGCTATCTGCCCATTTGCAAGTCTATCTTCGGAGGAATTACGTGGCTACCTTTCCCGAATCTGCCCGCCCGTTGGCGGAGTTGAAACCGACCGGCGAGTTCTTCGTCGGTATTGATTCTGACGGCTGCGCGTTCGACACGATGGAGATCAAGCACAAGGAGTGCTTCTGCCCGAACGTTATCAAGTGGTGGGACTTGCAGCCGGTCTCCAAGTATGCCCGCGAGGCGGTCGAGTTCGTCAATCTCTACTCGAAGTGGCGCGGGATCAACCGCTGGCCCGCGCTGACGATGGTCTTCGATCTGTTGACCGAGCGGCCGGAGGTGATCGCCCGTCACGTTAAGATCACCGAGGCGCAAAAGGTGCGCGCGTTCATTGCCCAGAAGGAATTCCCGCTCAGCAACGATGGCTTGAAGAAATACATGGCGCTGCACCCCGACCCGGAGCTGCAGACCGCCTGGAACTGGACGACCGGCGTCAACGCGACCGTGGGGGAAATCGTCCACGGTGTGCCGCCCTTCCCGTTCCTGCGCGAGAGCCTGGAAGCGATGAAGGGCAAGGCGGACATGGTCGTCGTTTCGGCCACGCCCACCGAGGCGCTGATCCGCGAGTGGCAGGAGCATGACATCGCCCAGTATGCGCGTCTCATCGCCGGGCAGGAGTTGGGCACCAAAAAGCAGCATCTCGGCCTGGCCGCCAAGGGCAAGTACGCATCGGATCATATCCTGATGGTCGGCGATGCGCCGGGCGACATGGACGCGGCCCGCGCCAACGATGCACTCTTCTTCCCGATCAACCCGGGCGCGGAGGAGAAGTCGTGGGAACGTTTCTATCACGAGGCGCTGCCGCGCTTCTTCGCCGGCACGTACAAGGGCGCCTACGAGGCTGCGTTGATCGTTGAGTTCGAGAAGTTGCTGCCCGATACGCCGCCGTGGAAGAGATAGTGAGAATATGACAACGAATCATCGGGATTGAACGAATCGGTTCGCCGCGGCGAGATAATTCGGTTCATCCGGTGGATTCGTTGTCATATCTCGAAAACGGGACGGAGGTCATAATGGTCATAGGCACAGGCTACACAGACCGGTTTCTGACCGATGCAGAAGTTCGGGATGTTGTTTTCAGCGGCTTTGCGCAGGCCGATGTGGCCGGCAAGCGCGTGCTGGTCATCATCCCGGATAGCACGCGCACCGCGCCCAACGGCCAGCTCTTCCGGCTGTTCCATGAGGCGTTGTCGGGCAAGGTCGCGGCGCTGGATTATCTGGTTGCGCTCGGCACGCACATGCCGATGAGCGATGACGCGCTCAACCGCCTGCTGAGCATCACAGCCGAGGAGCGCGCCACGAAGTATGCCGGCGTGCGCATCTTCAACCACGCGTGGGACGACCCGAACGCGTTGGTCCGGCTCGGCACGATTCCCGCGGACGAGATCGCGCAACTCACGGGCGGGCTGTTCCGGCAGGAGGTCGCGGTCACGGTCAACCGGCTGGTGCTCGACTACGACCTGCTGGTGATCTGTGGGCCGACCTTCCCGCACGAGGTGGTTGGTTTCTCCGGCGGCAACAAGTACTTTTTCCCCGGCGTCTCCGGCGCGGAGGTGATCAACTTCACCCACTGGCTGGGCGCGGTGATGACCAACTACGCGATCATCGGCACGAAGCACACCCCGGTGCGCGCAGTCATCAACCGGGCGGCGGCGATGATCGCGCGGCCCAAGCTGTGCTGCGCGATGGTGGTGGCGCCGGCCAAAGGCGAGGTCATCCACGCGGCCGTTCCGCCCCTCAACGGCCTCTACTTCGGCACGCCCGAAGAGGCGTGGGAGGCCGCGTCCGACCTGTCGAGCCAGGTGCATGTCGTCTGGGTGGACAAGCCATATAAGCGCGTGCTCTCGGTGATGCCGCATCTCTACGATGACGTTTGGACGGGCGCCAAGGGAATGTACAAGATGGAGCCGGCCATCGCCGACGGCGGCGAGGTAATCATCTACGCGCCGCACATCACCGAGGTGTCGTACACCCACGGCCACATCCTGGAGCAGATCGGCTATCACTGCCGCGACTACTTCCTCAAGCAGTGGGACAAGTTCAAGGACATCCCCGGCGGCGTGATGGCGCACTCGACGCACGTGCGCGGCCAGGGCAGCTATGACCCGGCGACCGGCGCGGAGACGCTGCGCATCAAGGTGACGCTGGCGACCGGTATCTCTCGCGAGCGGTGCGAAAAGATCAACCTCGGCTACATGGATCCGGCGACGATCAATATCGAGGAGTGGCGAGGTCGGGAGGAGGAAGGGATCCTGCTGGTGCCGAAGGCAGGGGAAATGCTGTACCGGGTGAAGTCGTGATGGTAGCGATTTGCCTCGCACCGCATATGGTGCTATAGTGATGTCATGCGCGCCGTCATAGATACCAATATCGTCTTCGAGGGACTGACAAATGGACAGGGCGCGTGCGGGCTGATCGTAGATGCATGGCTGGCAGATATCTTCCAGTCATGCGTTTCGACCGCACTGGCCTATCAATACGCTGACGTATTGGAACGCAAGTTCTCTCCAGCGCGCTGGGCCAGTCTCGCGCCTGTCCTGGGTGCAATGCTGGTTCGATCGGAGCCTGTGCAGGTTTATTTCTCATGGCGACCGACATCGCCTGACCCCGGTGATGACTTGGTCATTGACTGCGCGATGAATTCCGGAGCGCCGGTTGTCACGCGCAATGTGCAGGATTTTCGGCGCGCTCGTCAGGCGCTTGGACTTTCGGTGTTGACGCCGGTTGAGTTCTTGGTGGCGCTTGATGGACGACGAGAGAGGAGGGGATTATGAGTCGGCTAACACTTCGGCTGCCAGATTCGCTGCATCGTGAACTTGAGAGCCGTGCAGAAAACGAGCAGGTTTCCTTGAACCAGTATCTTGTGTATTCTCTGACGCGACAAGTCTCGATGGCCTATACGGTCTCGCCGCTGCCTGAAGGCGCAGTCGAGCAGCAGAAGATCGCTTTCGAGGCCTTACTTCAGCGTTTGGGGCGTGCATCATCGGAAGAAATTCAGCAGGTTCTTTCTGATCGTGAACTGGCTGTGCCGGAGCCGGGCCTCGATCCGGCGTTGGTGGCTCGTTTGCGACGCCAAATCACCGCGGCTTCGGCCGCGTAATGGAGGATTTCATGTCCAAAGCAGATATCGGTTTGATCGGGCTGGCCGTGATGGGCCAGAATCTGGTGCTCAACATGAACGACCACGGCTTCGCCGTGGCCGTCTTCAACCGAACCACCTCGGTGGTGGATGAATTCCTGGCGGGCAGCGCCAAAGGAACCAAGGTTATCGGCGCGCACACGCTGGAAGAGTTAGCCGGGCTGCTCAAGCGGCCGCGTCGCGTGATGCTGATGGTGCAAGCGGGCCGCCCCGTGGACGACATCATCGAGAAGCTCTTCGGCGTGCTGGAGCCGGGCGACATCGTCATTGATGGCGGCAACTCGAATTACGAAGATTCGATCCGCCGCACCGCGTACGTCGAGTCGAAGGGGCTGCTCTACATCGGCACGGGCGTCTCCGGCGGCGAGGAGGGCGCGCGCAACGGCCCCTCGATCATGCCGGGCGGCTCACCGGCCGCGTGGCCCGCGGTCAAGCCGATCTTCCAGGCCATCGCGGCCAAAGTGCCGGAGGGCGATCCGAACGGCGCGCCCTGCTGCGATTGGGTAGGCGAGAACGGCGCGGGCCACTTCGTCAAGATGGTACACAACGGCATCGAGTATGGCGACATGCAGATCATCGCCGAGGCCTATCATCTGATGAAAGAGGGCCTGGGGATGACGAACGACGAGATGCACGCGGTCTTTGCGCGCTGGAACCAGGGCAAGCTGGAGTCCTACCTGATCGAGATTACCCGCGACATCCTGGGCTACCGGGAAGCGGATGGCACGGCCACGATTGACATCATCCTGGATCGCGCCGGACAGAAGGGCACCGGCAAGTGGACGGTCATCTCCGCGCTCGACCAGGGCATCCCGCTGACGCTGATCGCCGAGGCGGTGTTCGGTCGGGCGCTCTCCGCGCTGAAAGACGAGCGCGTGGCTGCCGCCGCTGTGCTGCCGGGGCCGCAGTCCGCGACCATCGCGGACAAGGTCGCGTTCGTCGCCGATCTGGAAGAAGCGGTCTATGCGTCCAAGATCGTCTCCTACACCCAGGGCTACATGCTGATGCGCGCCGCGGCCGCGGCCTACAAGTGGAACCTCAACTTCGGCGGCATCGCGCTGATGTGGCGCGGGGGCTGCATCATCCGCTCGGCGTTCCTGGGCAAGATCAAAGAGGCGTTCGATGCCGATCCGGCCCTGACCAACCTGCTGGTGACGCCCTACTTCCAGGAAGCGGTGTCTGGCGCGCAGGCCGCGTGGCGCCGCGTGGTCGCGAAAGCGATCGAACTGGGCATCCCGGTCCCGACCATGTCGAGCGCGCTGGCCTTCTTCGACGGCTATCGCCGCCCCTGGCTGCCCGCCAACCTGCTGCAAGCCCAGCGCGACTACTTCGGCGCGCACACCTATGAGCGCACCGACAAGCCGCGCGGCCAGATGTTCCACACGAACTGGACGGGCGAGGGCGGGGATGTGACGGCGCGGGCGTATCAGGCGTGAGCGGGGGATGGGGAGACAAGGAGATGAGGAAACAAGGAGATGAGGAAACAAGGAAACAAGGAGACGAGGAAACAAGTCTAGCGCGCCTCCTTGTCTACCTGTCTACTTGTCTACCTGTCTACCTGTCAACCCTCCCACCTGCAAGGAGTGAACCATGGTAAAAAACGTCATCGTCGCCCAATCCGGCGGCCCATCGCCGGTGATCAACAGCAGCCTGCGCGGGGTCGTGGAGACGTGCCGCGCCATGCCGGAGGTCTTCGGCACGGTGTATGCCGGGTTTCACGGCATCGAGGGCGTGCTGAAGGAGGAGCTGCTCGATCTGTCGGCGCAGCCCGCTGAGGAGATCGCCCTGCTGGGCGTCACCCCGGCGGCCGGCAGCATCGGCACGTGCCGGTACAAGCTCAAGGACAAGCAGAAGGAAGACTTTGCGCGGGTGATCGAGGTCTTCCGGGCGCACAACGTCGGCTATTTCTTCTACAACGGCGGCAACGACTCGATGGACACCGCGCACAAGATCGCGGTGTTGGCCCAGGAGATGGGTCTCGAACTGATCGCGACCGGCGTGCCCAAGACCATTGATAACGATGTCGGGGACAGCGCGTTCAAGCTGGTGGATCACACCCCCGGCTACGGCTCGACCGCCCGCTACTGGGCGCTGAACGTCCAGGGCGCCAACGAGGAGAACGCGGGCTCGTGTCCGGCCGACCCGGTG
>Ga0247840_10007606_pt1 | contig 14990 bp, 21 predicted proteins | sample LaCruzMarch2015__FD_192404 | JGI IMG/M metagenome (GOLD analysis project Ga0247840, IMG submission 192404) | Freshwater microbial communities from meromictic Lake La Cruz, Castile-La Mancha, Spain - LaCruzMarch2015_17m | ecosystem: Environmental > Aquatic > Freshwater > Lake | place: Spain...
ATCGACTCTTTACACTCATTTTTAAGGCCACCGGGACATGGTGTCTTTTTCATTGAGGCAACGTATCTTTTCCGCTCCTCCTGCTTTTCCCGCCACGGTGTCTTTTCATTTGAGTCAATTCGCTCCACCACTACCGGTGAAATTGAGCCTTGATTTGCCCCCTCCGGAGAGGGAGACTCTGCGCCATGATTGAGCTGGAAGTTTACGCGGCCGGTGTCCGCCAGCCGGACAAGATGATGGGGCTGGCTCTGGAACTCGATGTTCTGCCCGGGCTGCGCTACAAAGTGGATACTAACCACGACATCATTTACATGGAATTCAGCGCTGTGGTCCCCACCCAGCACGATATCGAATCCATCTTCCGGAAAGTGGGACTGGACGCAAAGTTCGTCGGCCAGCTCCCGCCGGAGGTCAGCTCCAAAAAGAAAACCGAGCGGATCGCTTGAGCTTCGCTGCCACCGGCCACTCCGGCTGACGTATTCCATGCGGGTCTTCTCCATATTCAGCGGGCTGTTTTCTCCGATCCTCGCATCGCTGGGTGAGCTGGCCATGCTGGCCGGCGAGACATTCGGCTCGATCGCTCGCGGGAGGATCCGGACGGGCCTGACGATCCGGCAGATTGCCGAGATCGGATTCGGCTCACAACTTGTCGTGGTCGTCACCGGCGCATTCACGGGTGCCGTCTTCACTGCCCAGGCGTATTTCCAGTTTGCCAGCCTGAACATGGAGACCGCGGTCGGACCGGTCGTCACGCTGGCCATGTTCCGCGAACTCGGTCCCGCGCTGACCGGCTTGATGGTCGCAGGACGGGTGGGCGCAGCCATGAGCGCCGAGATCGGCACCATGAAGGTCACCCAGCAGATCGATGCGCTCCGCGCATTGGCGGTCAACCCGGTGGACTACCTTGTCGTCCCGCGCGCGCTGGCGATGCTCATCTCGATGCCGATTCTCGTCGTCGAATGCGTCGGCCTGGGCGTCCTGGCCAGCTACTACGTCGGAGTCCACGTGATGGGAATCACCGGGGTCTACTTTGTCGCGAATGTTCAAAAATTCACCGAGGGCAGCGACATCATGATGTCGCTCATCAAGGGGTTCGTCTTCGGCGGACTGATCGTTTTCATCAGCTGCCGCGAAGGCCTCCGGGCCAAGGATGGTGCTGTCGGAGTCGGCCGGGCCACGACGGCCACCGTGGTCACCTCCTCGCTCGCGATCCTCATCACCAATTTCTTCCTTACCATGGCGCTCAACATTCTATTCCCCGCAGGCCAGCGATGAGCGAGCCCCTGATCCACGTCCAGAACCTCGTCCAGCGGATCGGCGGACAGGAAATCCTGCGCGGCCTCAACCTGGATCTCTTCCCGGGCGAGACGCTCGTGCTCCTGGGAAAAAGCGGCGGCGGAAAAAGCGTTTTCCTCCGCCACCTGATCGGGCTCATGCGGCCGGTCTCCGGCAGCATCGTTTTCGAGGGCAGCGAGATCACGACCCTCAAGGAACGGGAATTGGAGCCGATCCGGAGAAAAATCGGGATGCTGTTCCAGGACGGGGCGCTTTTCGATTCGATGAACGTTTTCGATAATGTCGCCTTCCCGCTCCGCGAGCGGGGCGAGCGCGACCCGGCGGTCGTCCGCGAAAAGGTCGCCCGCTCGCTCGCCATGGTCAACATGACGGGACACGAACACAAGATGCCGGTGAACCTCAGCGGCGGCATGCGCAAGCGCGTCGCCCTCGCCCGCGCGATCATCTCCCCGCCGGATGTCATCCTTTACGACGAGCCAACCGCCGGCCTCGACCCGATCGTCTCTGACAGCATCAACCGGCTCATCCGCCGCCTACAAAGCCAGCTCCGCGTCACATCCCTGGTCGTCACGCACGACATGGTCAGCTGCAACCGCGTCGCCGACCGCGTCGCCCTCCTGCATGAAGGCCGCATCCACTTTCTCGGCACCACACAGCAGCTCCGCGACGCGCAGGACCCGATTATCCGGGATTTTGTGGATGGACGCTCGGGCGAAACCGTTTATTGAGGACCCATCACATGACCAGCGAAGAACGCTCCACTCAGACAAAAGTCGGTATTTTCATTCTGATCGGCATCATCACGATCGGCATGATGGTCGTCTATTTCGGCCGCCTCGGCGAGGGGGTCAGGAACTATTACGACCTGCGGGTCGAGTTTCCGAATGCCAGCGGGCTGATCCGGGGATCCGAGGTGCTTCTGGCCGGCGCGAAGATCGGGCGCATGGTCACCGATCCGATCATCCTTCCCGACATGAACGGCGTTTACGTGGACCTCAGGATTTTCGACCACGTTAAAATCCCGAGTGCCAGCGAATTCACGATCGGAGCCTCCGGACTCCTCGGCGACAAATTTGTGCAGATCGACCTGAAGCCGGGCGCAAAAGACTCTGCCCCGATCGCTCCCGGAACCACGATCCAAGGCACGAATGACGGCGGCGGGCTCGGCGGCATGGCGGAGGATGCGGGCGCGCTCGTCGCCGAGCTGCGGACGACGGTCGGCAATGTCAACTCGGTGGTCAAAAAACTCGACACCGGACTCCTCAACGAGGAGGGCATCGCCTCGCTCAAGGAGACCCTCAAAAATCTCCAGACAACCAGCTCCTCGCTTGCGGCGGCTTCCGCGAAAGTGGACGGAGTCGTCGCAAAGGCCGAAACCACGATCGAAAGCGGCAAGGGCACGATGGACTCCGCGAAAAAAGCGGCCGACGAGCTGCAGCGCGCGCTTTCGGATATCCGGTCGCTTCTCCGCGAAGTCCGCCAGGGTCAGGGCGCGCTCGGAACGCTCATCGCCAACCGCGAAACCGCCGACAACCTCCGCGCCCTCGTCTCCAACCTCCGCAAATACGGAATCCTCTGGTATCGCGACGGGGAAAAATCCAAATCGCCCGCGCCGGAACGGTAGCTCTGCGGACGTCGGTTGCGGAATTCGAGAGGATCTCCAGCGAAACCGCGATGTTCGTCGAACTGGTCCAGGTTTAGCGGCAGGGCCATCCCCCTCCCGATGGCCATCCCTCAGGGCTCCGGGTTCTGCTCCGTAAAAAATTCAACTGTGTCGGTCGAAGCCTTGACCGCTCCAGTATTGAATTTTTTCCGCAAGAAGATTCGACTTGCCGGGCAATCCGGGGCACATTTGAAAAACATGTCCACACCGGCAGACATTTTGAATTCTGTGACGGATGGCGTTGAATCCCACCGCGGGATACGGACGTTTTACCGCATTGACGAGGAGGGGGGACGCCTTCTTCCCTGCGAGCAGGGCGAGGGGCAACTGATCGTCTACAACTCCCCGACTATTGATGATGAGGCCGATCTGCTGGAGCTTCACAACATCGACTACCACACGCTCCAGTCCTCGCTGGACCCGGACGAACTTTCGCGGCTCGAGTTCGAACACGACCACGCCGCCGTCATCTTCAAGCGCCCGAAAAGCTTCTGCGCGGACGACAACTTCCTTCTCAAGCTCACCTCGACCGGCGTCTTCCTTTACGAGGATTATCTGGTTGTCGTGATGCCTGACGACGCGCCGCTCTTCGAGGGTCGTGTGCCGTTCAAGATCCACTCGATCCAGGACGTCATCCTCCGCCTCCTCTACCAGAGCATCTCGCACTTCGAAGGGCATCTCAAGGCGATCAACATGCTCTCGGACTCGCTCGAGCGCCGGATCATCACCTCCATGGAGACCAAGTATCTCCTCAACATGTTCGCGCTGGAGAAAAGCCTCGTATACATCCTCAACTCGATCAACTCGAACGCGGCCCTCTTCGACAAACTCAAGATCGCCGCAGACAAGCTCGGGTTCGACCACGAGCAGACCAGCCTCCTCGAGGACATCATGATCGAAAACCAGCAGTGCCTGCGCCGCTCGGAGATCTACGCGCAGGTCGTCGCCGGTATGATGGACGCGCGGGCGTCCATCGTCAGCCACAACCTGAACATCCTGATCAAGCAGTTCACGATCTGGACGATCGCGATCATGCTCGCCAACCTCGTCGTCGGGATCTTTTCCATGAACGTCCGGCTTCCGATGCCGATGGAGAGCGAGATGTGGCCGTTCTTTTTGATCAACGTTCTCGCCATCGGGTCGGCGATCGGTGTCTACTGGCTCTCCCGCGTGAGAAAATGGTGAGGCGGTCGATCCTCCTCGCATTCGCCTGCCTGACCTGCGCATCAGCGCACAGTGCCGAACCTCTGCGTGTCGGACTTGCCGGCGAGGAACCATTCGTTATCAAGGGGCCGCCGTTCACCGGCGCCGCGGTGGATGTCTGGGAAAAAATTGCGGCCCTGAATTCGTGGACGTTCACCTACACGACCTTTCCAACATTGGACGATGGAATCCGTGCGGTGAACGCCGGAAAAGTAGATGTGCTGGCAGGCAATGTGGGAATCACAAAGGACCGCCTCGCACAGGTGGAATTCTCGCAGCCGTTTTTCCGCTCGGGCTTCCAGATCATGATCTCCGAAGCCCGTCCGCATTCCGTCGCCCGCCTGGGAACCGACCTGCTGGACATCCTCAGGCTGGAGATCTTCTGGTATGTGGTGGCAGCGGTCGTTGTCTTCACGGTTCTCGTGTATTTTTTCGAACGCAGGCACAATCCGGATTTTCCGAGGAGCAGAGCCGAGGGTGCAGCCGAGGCATTCTACTACGTGGTCACTTTGGCGCTCACCGGCAAGTCGGCCTACAAGGGATTCCCGGGCGTTCTCGGACGCCTCGTCATGGTGGCATGGATCCTCCTCGGCATCATCACCGTGGCCTATGTCACTTCCAGCATCACCAGTTCCATGACCCTGGAAAAAATGGGGAACAGGATTTCCGGGCCGGAGGACCTTCCGGGAAAGACGGTGGCTGTTGTTGCCGGATCCACCGCGGAACATTATCTACGGGACAAAGGCATCACGGTTTCCCCGGCGAAGGATCTTGCCTCAGCCGTCGATGCCGTGCTCGGACAAAAGGCCGCAGCAGTCGTCGATGACGCGCCGGTCCTGCAGAGCTACGACTTCAACCACCCACGCCTTCCGATCACAGAGGTTGGACCGGTTTTTGCCCCGCAGAACTACGGGTTCGCGCTGGCGATCGGGAGCCCCTTCCGCCTTCCGCTCAACCGGGCCCTGCTCGATCTGGGCGAGTCGCGGACCCTTGCCGGGATTTTCCATGCTTACTTCGGCTCGGTCTACCAACCGTGACTTCCGGCTTTTCATCTCCCCCGCCTTGATTAGATTTCCAGCATGAAACGTCTGGATACCAGCCGGCTCTCCCGCCCCCGGCTCTGCGTGCAGTCCCTCGCTCCCGTATTCGGGGACAACTACAAGCCGGGCTACATCGGGTTCACTCATACCGGCTCATCCCTGCTCTCGACCGGCATCGCCTACTTCACCCGATGGTCCCGCCTCAGCGACATCCACGTCTCCCATGTGCTCGTGGTCACCGGCAACAACGAATGCGTCGAGGCGATCGGCGGCAAGGGAGTCGTCAAATCCCCGCTCAACAAATATTTCGATGACCCGAAGACCCAGATCTTTTTCCGCAGGCCGCGGAAGTGCACGGCCTCGGTCGGGCAGAGGATCGCGGAGACCGCGCTCGCGCAGGTCGGAACAAAATACGACAACCTCCTCATCGCGGCGCAGATGCTCGAGGGAAGCTTCCTCCGCCGCTGGATGATGTCCCATTTCCGCGATACCCCCGACCACTTCGTCGGACGCCTCCTGAACCGCGACATCCGCTGGATCTGCAGCGAGCTCGCGGCTTACTGCCTCGATTGCCAGCCGGAATACGCCGACAAGGGGGTCCTCGCCAAACCGAACTACGCGATCGACCCACAGGAACTCTTCGAGGATCAGGAGATTTTTGCCAGCTGGCACTCCGAGCCGGAGGAGGGTCCGAAATCCTCCGCCACGCGTCCCGCGTGAAGTATCGCGGCCGCATCGCTCCAACCCCCACCGGGTTCCTCCACCTCGGGCACGCAGCCACCTTCCACACCGCGTTCCGGCGTGCCCGCGATGCCGGCGGCGAGGTCATCCTCCGGATCGAAGACCTCGACCCGCACCGCTGCCGGGAAGAATTCGTCATGGCCGCCATCGAAGACCTGGACTGGCTCGGGATCCGGTGGACGGGCGACCCCGTTTACCAGAGCAATCGTCGGGATCTCTACCTTGCCGTATGGAAGAAACTCCGCGACGGAGGGTGGATCTACCCGTGCACCCGCTCGCGCAAGGAAGTCTCCACAATCGCCCCGCACGAGGAAGAACCGGTCTTCCCACCTGAATGGCGGGTCGATCCCTCGACGGCATGTGACTTCGATTCCCCGGTGGGATTCAACTGGCGATTCCGCGTCCCGGACAACCGGCGCGTCACTTTCCATGACGGCCACTTCGGAAAGATCATAAAAACCACCCTGCACGACTTCGGCGACTTCCTCGTCTGGAATCGCGATAACATTCCGGCTTATGAACTCGCCGTCGTCGTCGATGATGCGGAGATCACCGAAGTCGTCCGCGGCGCCGACCTCCTCACCTCGACCGCCCGGCAGATCCTCCTCCACGAGGCCCTCGGCCAGCCCCCTCCCCTCTGGTTCCACTGCCCGCTCGTTCGCGATTCCTCCGGAAATCGCCTCTCAAAACGCGCGGGAGATCTCGGGATCCGTGAACTTCGCGCATCCGGGAAATCACCCTCCGACGTCCTGGAAATGGCGAGCGCGATGAGCCTTGGCCAGACGCTGATTGATTAAGCGGCCACCGATTTTCGCTATTGCACGAGGCATGGCGGCGGAGCAAAATACAGGGCATGGGCACCCTAATCGTCGGATTTTTTCTGGTCATCATCGCGGTGGTCGTTATCGCCGCACTGTTTGCAATCGGCCAATACAACGGACTTGTCGCGCTGCGCAACCGCTTCAAAAACGCGTTTTCGCAGATCGATGTTCAGCTGAAGCGTCGCTATGACCTGATCCCGAACCTCGTGGAGACCGCGAAGGGCTACATCAAGCACGAGCGCGAAACCCTCGAGGCGGTGACACAGGCCCGCAATCTCGCGCAGGCCGCAGGCGGGCGCGCCGCATCGAATCCCGGTGACCCGCAGGCAATGAAGGAACTTGCCGGCGCGGAGGCCGGGCTCACCGGCGCCCTCGGACGCCTTCTCGCGGTCGCAGAAGCCTATCCCGACCTCAAGGCAAACCAGAACATGATGCAACTCACCGAGGAGTTGACCTCGACAGAGAACAAGGTCGCGTTCGCCAGGCAGGCCTACAACGATTCCGTGATGGCCTACAACACGAAGCGCGAAGTTTTCCCCACGAATATCATCGCGGGCATGTTCAACTTCCTCCCGGCCGAGCTGTTCCAGATCGACAACCCGGAGGAAAAGCAGGCGCCTAAAGTCTCGTTTTCATGATTCGTCCGGAGCGATCCGCCTTCGCGCAACAGGCGGCCAACTCCCGCGTCGTTCCCGTGTGGACGGAAATCGTCGCAGACGGGGACACCCCGGTCTCCGCATTCGCCAAACTGGGTGGAAACTCACCTTCGTTTCTTCTCGAGTCGGCGGAACAGAATGACTTGGTCGGACGCTATTCGTTCATCGGCTTCGATGCGCAGGCCACATTCACCGCGCATGGAAAAACGGTGACCCTCACCGAGGAAACCCTCTCGAAAACCTACGAGGCGGAACGTGATCCCCTCGATGAACTCGAGCGTTGGATGGACAAATACCGGGCTCCCGGGAACTCGGAACTCCCGCCGTTCTGCGGCGGAGCAGTCGGATACCTCGGCTACGATTGCGTCAGATGGTTCGAGCCGACGATCCCCGAACCTCCGAAGGACGAGCTCGGGATCCCGGACATGTTTTTCCAGATCACCGGGTCGGTCGTGATCTTCGACCACAAGCGGAGGAGAATCCAGATCGTCGCCAACGCATTCCTCGACGACCGTGGAATCGATGCCGCCTATGATGCCGCCTGCAAAAGGATCGGGCAGATCATCCAGGCGCTCCGGCGCCCGATCGCGTTCGATCCGATTTTCACCGGGACCACACCACCCGCTGCGGAGGCGACATCGAACACGACCCGCGAAGAATATCACGAGATGGTCCGCTCCGCGCAGGAATACATCCGCGCCGGCGATATCTTCCAGATCGTCCCGTCGCAGAGGTTCGAGACGGAATTTTCAGGCGACGCGCTTGATCTCTACCGCTCGCTCCGGTTTGTGAACCCCTCCCCGTATATGTTCTGCCTGCGCTGCCCCGGAGGATACGCGCTGGTCGGCAGCTCCCCGGAAGTTCACGTCCGGCTCACCGGACCGCTCGTGGAAATCCGTCCGATCGCCGGCACACGACGCCGCGGGGAAACGACGGAGGAGGACGCCGCCAATGCGGAGGATCTCCTCGCCGATCCCAAGGAACGCGCCGAACACCTCATGCTAGTGGATCTTGCCCGCAACGATGTCGGCCGGATCGCGGAATTCGGTTCGGTGAAGGTCAGCGATTTCATGAGCATCGAGCGCTACAGCCACGTCATGCACATCGTCTCGCACGTCTCCGGCCAACTCGCCGGCGGCCGCAGCGCCTACGACGTCATGCGGGCGACATTCCCGGCCGGCACAGTCTCGGGCTCCCCGAAAGTCCGCGCCATGCAGATCATCAACGAACTCGAAAAAAGCAAGCGGTGCTCGTATGCCGGAGCGGTCGGGTATTTCGGGTTCGATGGCAACCTCGATTCCTGCATCGCACTGAGGACCGTCCTGCTCAAGGACGGACGCGCCTACGTCCAGTCCGGAGGCGGCGTCGTCGCGGACTCGACCCCGGAGGGAGAATACCAGGAAACCGTCAACAAGGCGATGGCCGGCATGCGGGCGATCGACCGCGCCAGGAGGGACCCATGATTCTCGTCATCGATAACTACGACTCCTTCACCTACAACCTCGTTCAGTATTTCGGGGAACTCGGCGCTGAAATTGTCGTCAAACGGAACGATGAGATCACGATTCCGGAAATCGAAGCGCTCGCCCCGGAAAAGCTCTGCATCTCGCCCGGCCCCTGCACACCGAACGAAGCCGGCATCAGTTGCGACGTGATCCGCCACTTCGGCGGAAAAATCCCGATCCTTGGAGTCTGCCTCGGACACCAGAGCATCGGCCAGGTCTACGGCGGCGAAGTCGTCCGCGCCGGGCGCCTCATGCACGGGAAAACCTCGCCGATTCACCACACCGGCGAGAATGTTTTTGCCGGACTGCCGAATCCATTCGAGGCCACCCGCTACCACTCGCTCCTCGTGAAACGCGAGAGCCTTCCGGACTGCCTCAAAATCACTGCTGAAACCGAGGAGGGGGAAATCATGGGGCTCGCCCACCGGGAACTTCCCGTCTTCGGCGTCCAGTTCCATCCGGAATCGATCCTCACCACGGTCGGCAAAAACCTGCTGGAGAATTTTCTCTCCGCCTGATCGACATGCCCCGGAGGGAGGACAGCGCAGAACGATCCGCCATCGCCGGAGTCCGCGAAATTTACTCGGAGTTGGAATCCCGCCCCATCGAGCGCTCCTGCGCACTCCGCACCGAATGCTGCCGCTTCCGCCTGACCGGGAAGACCCCTCACCTCACCAAAGGTGAAGCCCTTGTCGCCGCGCGTACATTCAAAGCCACCGGAAGAAAAGCGCTGCCCCCTTCACCGGACGGAGCCTGCCCATTTCTCCACCCGCAGACATCACGCTGCCTGATCTACGACTCCCGCCCGTTCGGCTGCCGCACCCACTTCTGCGCCCCGGCCGGCGGACCCTATGCCCGCCGCGAAGTCGCCGACCTCATCCGGCGCCTCGAAACCATCGGGCATGCCCTCGGCGGCCGCGATGCCCGCCCGCTCGAATCCGCAGTCGCGGATTATCTCTGAACACTGAATCACTGAAAACTTCGACAGAATGTCAAAGAGTAAGAACCCTTCGACGTTTGGAATCCTTCGTTCGCTGAAAACTTGACATCGACAGTCGATCAGGCCAAGTCGGCCACATGATAACCTCCACCATTTCCGACACCAAAAACCGGTTGAGCGAGCTGTTGGTTCGCGTGCAATCCGGGGAAACATTGATCATTGTTGACAGGAAGACCCCGGTTGCACGGGTGGAGAGGATTCGTGGAATTATGGACAACCCTCACATTTTACCCGCGATGAAAAAGTGGAATCCGGAGAAAATCCTTGAACTGCCGATCTTGGCTGGCCCGAAAGGTTCGCCCAGCCTTGTGGCAGCGGTTGGCGAGGAGAGAGAGGGGGGCTGGTGAATTTCTGGGATACCTCGGCAATCGTTCCGCTTCTGGTTCGCGAAGCGGACACCCCTGGATTCGACGACCGTGGATCTCTCGCTCACCCTCTTTCCGTGGGCAGACTTCCGAAAAGACCAAGGCCGGAATCAAGATGCACACCCAGATCGACCTTCGTGGCCCGATTTACTCGGCAGCCGCCGGTGCCGTTACAGATAGCAAAAGCTCTTTACATTTTCGCTTTGCGTTTTATCTTTACCTTACAATGACGAGTACAATCAGTTCCAAAGGCCAAATCACACTGCCCTCCACCCTGCGGAAGCGCCTCGGGTGGAAGCCGGGAACGAAACTTGAGTTTGATGAACAAGACGATGGCATTCTTGCACGCGCCGCTTTTAATGCAGACGAGATGAAGTCCGTGCTCGGATGTGCTGCAAAATTTGAACCCGGCAAGAGCAGCCAGCAGATTTTGGCCCGGATCCGCGGATACAAACGCCACGATTTGTGACCACCGCCATTGACAGCTCAGTTATTTTGTCCATCTACAAGTCCGAGCCGGGCGGCCAAGCGTGGATGGAAAGACTCATCAGCCTCCGCAAACGATCCCTCTTGGTTGTTTGTGAAATTGTGGTGGCAGAATGCAGACCCGCCCTGCCAACCGATCAGGTTCATCTCGCGCAATTGGAGAAAATGGGAGTGCTGTTTCTTCCCGCATCATTCGAAGCGGCCTGTTTAGCCGGGCAGATTCATCGTGCCTATCAGGCTGCGGGCGGGCAACGGGACCGAGTAATCGCAGATTTTCTTGTAGGTGCCCACGCCCAAATCCAAGCGGATCAACTGGCCACCGATGACGAAGGTTTTATGCGTAAATATTTTCACGCTCTTCCTTTGATCCCTCGCTGAGCTATGGACAGCATTTGACAGCCTCCCCTTTCAAGTTTGCCTCCTCCGCTCCCGCGCATTTCGCCCTCCGGAGCCCCTGGTCCGGTGCCGAACTGCTTCAAGAAGCCGCCGAAAAATACCTGAAAGGGTTCCTTGTGGCGCACGGGTGGCAAATTGTGAAAACGCACGATTTGAACCGGCTTTTGGCATCCGCCTGCGACTTTAACCCTTCGCGAGTTTCGCTGTCCCCTGTCAGATTCTGACAGAACAGTTTTGGGAGCAACATTATCAGGGGTCGATTTGGAGGAAATTGGCGAAGGCTATTCCGATTTGCGCCAATCGGTTGGCAGAATGGTTCATACTCGACAACGCAAAATGTCAAAGAGCAACACCCCTTCGAGACTTCGATGGGCCTTCTACTTTCCCTCCTTGACGAACCGGGAAATATGGCTACGTATGATTTGTATGCCTTCTACATATTCCATTACCGAGGCTCAAGCCAACTTTCCCGCTTTGGTCCGGGCATCCCAGGACAGGCCGATTACCATCACGCGAAGAGATGAGGTTGTTGGCTATCTGCTGTCTCCCGAACGCATGGAGGCGATAGTGGAGTCCATGGAAATTCTCGCGAATCCCAAGGCGATGCGGGCAATTCGGGACTACAAAAAGGGCCGGACAAAGTTTTTCCCCATCGCGGCCCTTGACGCGTGACCACGGTAAACCTCGCCGCGCAGGTGGTGGAGTTCTTCGGACAACTTCCCCCGGAACCACGAAAAAAGCTCCGTCTCGCGTTGCGAGCTCTTGAGCGGGAAGCGGGCGATATCAAGTCCCTGGAAGGCAAACTCACGGGGTTCCAGCGCATACGGTCCGGCCAATACCGTGTGATTTTTACCCGTGAAGTGCGCAACGGAAAACCAGAAATCGACTGTATCTTCGCCGAGCATCGATCTCTTGTTTACGAGATATTCAGCACAGCGGCAGCGCTGGTAAAATCCCCAAAGTGAGAACCCTTCACTACTCTCTCCCGCCCTCCGCATTCCCAATTTCCCATTCCCGAAAAGCCGCCTTCCCAGGGCAAACACATTTAAATTCATCGCCCTTGAGAACACTTAACGCTCATTGCACGAGCTTCTTTTGCTGGGGAGACACTATTGGCGTCTCGCGTGTCCGGGTTGGCGTCCCGCCGACACGATTTTCCGGCGGGACGCCGGAAAACACACCCGGGACGGGCATGCTCCCCGGAAGGATGCGATTCGCACGCGTATTTTAATGCGTTTGCCCTGGCCGCCTTCCTCCCCCGCGTTGACAACCAGATTACGTGATATATGATGACGTCATCATGAGGACGATTGTTGATTTGCCGGAGGAACAAGTGCGCGGTCTTGACTTGTGGTGTCAGCGGGAAAGGATTTCTCGAACAGAGGCTGTTCGTCGCGCCATTGGCGCCGCCCTTTCAACCCAGAACTCCAGTCCCCGCACGGATGCCTTTGGTGCCTGGGCCGACAAAAGGGTGAACAGTGGAAAATATGTCGGATCCCTCCGTGCTGAGTGGGTCGAATGAAAGCGGTCGTGGACAGCGACGTTCTTATTGATTTCCTCCAAGGGGACACAAGAGCGGCACAGGAGATCGAGCGTTACGAGGACCTTCGCTACTCGGTGATCTCGTGGATGGAAGTCATGAGCGGAGCGGATACGGAACCGGAGAAAGCAGCCGCCAAGGGGTTCCTGTCGTCCATGCGAGTCGTTGAACTGTCCTCACGAATCGCGCACCTTGCCGTCGAGGCGCGAAGAAAACACCGCCTCAAACTGCCAGACGCTGTGATCTGGGCCACAGCAGACAGCGAAGGCTGCATCCTCGTTACACGGAACACGAAAGACTTCGATCAAGATCATCCAATGATCCGGATCCCCTACTAAGCTTCCCCATAGCCTCCTTGACTGGCCTCTTTGCCGTTCGGCAATAGGCTCCGAGATTGACATGATACGGTTACATGATACTTTTACCGCATGGCCAATAGCCTCACAACACTCACGGAGAGAGGGCAGGTATCGATGCCCGCCTCACTGCGCAAGAAGTTGGGGCTCCGCCCTGGCCAACCCCTTCTGTGGAAGATGATCTCCGATACCGAATGCCGGGTGGTTGTCGTCCGCAAGCCGGTTGATCGGCGCGGTCACTCCGCGCGAGGATTCATGAAGCGATTCCAAAAAGGCATGCCGGAAACCACCTCCGGGTGGATGGAGTTGCTCCGTGAGGGAGAGCGGCAATAATGGCTTGGGTCGTTGATACCTGCATCCTGCTTGATGTCGGTCTTGATGACCCGTCGTTTGCATCCGATTCCGAGAGCCTTTTGGATGCCAAACTTTCTGAAGGTCTGCTGATATGTCCGGTGACGTTCGTCGAGCTGGCTCCGGCATTCTCCGGACATCTCGATGCCCTGGAGGAATTCCTTTTTCAGCTGGGAGTTGACCATCAGGAAGCCTGCTTGACAAAAGATACCGCGAACGCCTGTGAGGCATGGACTCGACATGTTCAGAAGCGTCACACCCATCAGGCAGCCAGGCGCCCGATTGCCGACGTTCTCATCGGAGCATTTGCCCTGCGGCATCAAGGCCTGCTTACCAGAAATGCCGACGATTTTCGCAAACTTTTTCCCTCGCTTCGCCTGATCGCACCATAGGATGCACGGCATTTGCCATCTTTCAAAATGCTCCGCCTTCCGCTTTCTCATAGCCGAGTGCGTTTCCGCCCTGCGCCTCAAAGCATTTCGAAAAGAATGCAGTGAGGACGAAGCCTCCGCAGCCATAGAACTCATCAAGGAGGATCTGAGAGGCGGCGTTTTGCAGGTCTGACTGAGTTGGTTGTGGAATCGCCACGTGTCCACCTCATTTTTCCCGCAAACCGCCAAGGTTATTTTTCCGTTTTATAGCGAAATCAGATCTCGACACGGCAAATGTTTTGATCCTGCCAGGATGGAATCCGGGGCAATTCGAGAGTCGAGAGCCCGAGTTCGCCGCTCGCCCGTTTTTTTCGTGAACTGCATTTTTCGATTGACGCCTAGGGCCCGTTGATCAAGGTTTCATTCCGATACCATTTTGATATACTATGAAATCGATTCTACTCCGAGGGATACCGGAAACGACTCTTGAGACGTTGAAGCGCAGAGCACGGGCCCATCATCGTTCCCTGCAAGGCGAACTCCATTCCATTTTATCCGAGGCTGCGGTCTGCCCCGTTGGAAAGACAAGCGAATTCCAGATCAAAACAGTCCGCACCGCTGGATCGCAAAATTGGTCCCGGGAAGCAATTTATGAGGATTGAGGCCGGACAAAAGATCTGCCTCGATACGAATATTCTTCTTGATGCAACCGACGAGGGGAGACCATTTCACCGCAAGGCGCTGGGCCTTTTCTCATTGCTTCCCCAAAGCGGAGCGGACCTCTTGCTGGCCACCCAGGTCATTCGCGAATACGTGGTGGTCGCCACACGCCCGGAAAAAAACAATGGCTTGGGATTGTCCGTTGAGGATGCGGTGAACAATGTTATCGAGTTTCGAAAACAGGCAAAAGTCATCCCGGAATCCCTTGCCTCGTGTGAAAATCTTCTGGAATGGTCTGTGCGGTTGCGCGTCACCGGAAAAAAACTGCATGATCTACAAATCCTCGCCACAGCCTTGCAAGCAGGCGCACAAATCCTGCTCACCTCCAATGTTGCGGATTTTCCTGCAGATGTCAGAGGTGGCGCGGAAAGCGGAGACAGATCGAGCTGATTTTAAGTTAGCTTTGGCAGGGCCTCCGAGGACTTGGTTGTTGTTGTAGTTGGATTGTTGATTGGCAGCAAGATTTCGCTTTGAGGGGCC
>Ga0247840_10007607_pt1 | contig 14990 bp, 9 predicted proteins | sample LaCruzMarch2015__FD_192404 | JGI IMG/M metagenome (GOLD analysis project Ga0247840, IMG submission 192404) | Freshwater microbial communities from meromictic Lake La Cruz, Castile-La Mancha, Spain - LaCruzMarch2015_17m | ecosystem: Environmental > Aquatic > Freshwater > Lake | place: Spain...
ACAAATTTAACTCATCGGCACTTTTCTCATTTTTATATAATTGAAATGAAAATTCGGGAACATCGGTTTCAATAAACTTAGTAAATGCCAGCAATTTACTATCAGGACTCCACACAAAATGACGAGTTGCTTCAAATTCTTCCTCATAAACCCAATCGGGCGTACCGTTAATTATTTTGCCTTCCTGACCGTCTTTGGTAACTTGTAGTTCTGTTTTAAAATCAACTTTATATAAAAATAAATTGTTTTTACGGGCGAATGCAATGTACCGACTATCGGGCGAAAAAAGCGGAACCTCCTGTGATCCATTATCCGAAAGCGACTCAATTTCTTTGCGTTTTACATCGTATATATAGTAGTCGGCAGTAAAAGTACGGCGATAGCGATAGTTGGAATTGGTATAAACAAGCATTTTTTGCTCATTTGGACTAAATTCGTAGCCGGTAATTTTTTTAATCGGGCATTTTTTAGCCTGAAAAATACTGAAAAGCGTATCGACTGTTGTACCAGTTCTATAATTGTACTTTACCACCGCATTTCCATTTACCAAAAGCGTGTAATGTTCGCCATCGTTCATCGAACGGGGTGTTTCAAATTTTTTGGCTTTGAATTTACCATCGGTAATGTCGTGTAAAAAATTGCCATACAACACTATAACTGTAAAAAAGCTAATCAATACTAATCCTAATCTTTTCATCTTTTCTCTATTTTTTCTCGTAACTGGTAACTTGTAACTCTTAACTATCTTAAATTTCCTCACAAAAATAAAATAAAAAATTCTTTGAATGCTTTAAGAGCTCAAAAGTTTTTAATCACTTAACATTTTTCTGTTTAATAACGCTCTTTTACAAGAACTTATTTGATGTTATCTTTGTTAAAGTATTCGAAACAACCAATTTTAGATAATTATTATGTCTAAAATACTGAATTTAAGTCTTTAAAGTGTATTCTCATGCAAAACAAAATATATCAACTGACCGATTTTTTACCAACAACCAAAAAAGAACTCGAACTGCGCAGTTGGGATGAAGTGGACGTTGTTTTTTTTACTGGCGACGCCTATATCGACCATCCGGCCTTTGGAGCAGCCGTTATCGGACGAATTCTCGAAGCGGAAGGACTTCGTGTAGCTATAGTTCCACAACCAAACTGGCGCGACGATCTGCGCGATTTTAAAAAAATGGGGCGTCCGCGCTTATTTTTTGCTGTTTCGGGCGGAAATATGGATTCGATGGTGAATCATTACACGGCCAACAAACGCCTGCGCTCCGACGATGCGTATTCGCCTGATGGTAAACCCAATATGCGACCAGATTATGCCACTGTTACTTACTGTAATATTATTAAAAAATTGTATCCCGATGTTCCATTAGTTATTGGAGGAATTGAAGCGTCGCTACGTAGGTTTACGCATTACGATTATTGGTCGGATAGGCTGATGCCAAGTATTTTAGTTGATTCGAAAGCGGATATTTTGATTTATGGCAATGGCGAAAAACCAATACGCGAACTGGTTGCTCGTGTAAAAAATGGTGAAAGCATCAAGGAACTGACGGATATTCCGCAAACTTCTTTTTTGTCAAAAGAAATTCCAACTTCCAAGTTTATTGACAAAACACTTGTTCCTCACGAAACTTGTTTGGTTGATAAAAAGCTCTATGCTTCTAATTTTAAGCATATTGAAATAGAAAGTAACCGCATCGAAGCTGACCGTTTACTACAAAAAACCAGTAATCGTTGGGTAGTGGTTAATCCACCCTACGAACCACTCTCGGAAGCGGAGTTAGATTTTTCTTTCGACTTGCCTTATACCCGTTTGCCACACCCAAAATACAAAGGAAAAACCATTCCGGCTTTCGAAATGATAAAGTTTTCGGTGAATTTGCATCGCGGTTGTTTTGGTGGTTGTGCATTTTGTACCATCTCGGCACATCAAGGCAAGCACATTGTGTCTCGCTCCAAAGAATCGATTTTAAACGAGGTGAAAAAAGTAACCGAAATGCCTGATTTTAAAGGCTATATAAGCGATTTGGGTGGCCCGTCGGCTAATATGTACGGACTGAAAGGCATTGATATGGACATTTGCCGAAAATGCAAAAAACCTTCGTGTATTCACCCCAAAGTTTGTTTTAACTTAGACACCAACCATAGCCGACTGCTTGATATTTATCGTTCGGTAGATAAAATGCCGGGCATCAAAAAATCGTTTGTTGGGAGCGGGGTGAGGTACGATTTATTGTTGAGCGATACCAAGAGCGAAGAGGCAAATAAAAGTCATGCCGAATATATTAAAGAGTTGATTAGCAAGCATGTTTCCGGTCGATTGAAAATTGCTCCCGAGCATACTTCTGACAGAGTTTTGTATATGATGCGTAAGCCTGCATTCGAGTATTTTGCGAAATTTAAGGAGCAGTTCGAACGCATTAATCGAGAGTCGGGTCTCAACCAACAATTGATTCCGTATTTTATTTCGAGCCATCCGGGTTGCAAAAACGAAGATATGGCCGAGTTGGCTGTTTTGACAAAGAAAATGGATTTTAAACTCGAACAAATACAGGATTTTACGCCAACTCCCATGACATTGGCTACCGAAATTTACTATTCGGGATATCATCCGTATACTTTAGAGCCCATTTTTACAGCTAAAAGTAAAAACGAAAAATTAGAACAACGTAAATTCTTTTTTTGGTACAAACAAGAATATAAAGGTGCTATTATTCGCGATTTACAAAAAATGAAACGTGCCGACCTGCAAAGTAAGTTGTTTGGGAGATAGAAATTGTTGTATTTAATAAGTTAATATACTTCATGAAAATTTTTGAACGTTTTCGTTTAATTTTTGTTAGAGAAAAGGTAAGCTTCATTTTACACACGAATAATGAATAAAAACAAAGTATTTGAGCAAAGGCTGAAGGCCTTGCAGGAAATGGAATATAATGCTGCACACAAACAGCATTTAAAGGGCAAACTCACTGCCCGCGAACGTATTAATATCCTCTTCGACGAAGGCACTTTTTTTGAACTCGACGCCTTTGTATCACCTACACAACATCCGATAAGCAGTCGCCCTACCAATTTTGGTGATGGGGTTGTTGTTGGTCGTGGACTGGTGCAGGGACGAAGTGTTTTTGCTTATGCACAGGATTTTACAGTGCTTGGTGGCTCGCTGGGGTATGCCCACGGTATGAAAATTGCCAAAGTGCAGGAAATGGCGCTTAAACTAGGTGCACCCATTGTTGGGTTGATGGATTCGGGTGGTGCCCGCATACAGGAAGGCGTAAAAAGTCTTTCGGCTTATGCTACAATATTCAAAAATAATGTACGCTCGTCTGGTATCATTCCGCAAATATCGGCCATATTAGGACCAGCAGCAGGTGGTGCCGTATATTCGCCTGCACTTACCGATTTTATTTTTATGACCAACCAAACATCCTATATGTTTGTAACCGGTCCGGATGTGGTGCGCGAAGTGCTGAACGAAGAAATTGACATGGAAGGCCTTGGTGGTGGCAATGTTCATGCTCAAAAAAGTGGTGTGTCGCATTTTGTTTCTGATGACGAAGAGCATACTATACTACTGATTCGTAAATTATTATCTTATATTCCTTCGAATAACTACGATACATTACCTGTTTCGCATGTAGTGAAAGTAAATGGTTCGCGTCAAGAGTATCTGAATAAAATTATCCCCGACGACCCCAATCGTCCGTACGATATGAAGGAAATTATCAATATTCTGGTGGATAAAGATACTTTTTTTGAAGTGCACGAAAAATATGCTCAAAATATTTTGGTGGGTTTTGCCCGCCTGAACGGAAAAACCATTGGCATTGTAGCTAATCAGCCCAAAGTGATGGCCGGTACGCTCGATATTAATGCTAGTGTAAAAGGAGCCCGTTTTGTGCGCTTTTGCGATGCCTTTAATATTCCCTTGTTGATTTTGGAAGATGTTCCGGGATTTTTGCCGGGTATTGAGCAGGAGCACAACGGTATTATTCGCAACGGTGCTAAATTATTGTATGCATTTTGCGAAGCTACGGTGCCCAAAATCACCATTATAACCCGCAAAGCTTATGGTGGTGCTTACATTGTAATGAGTAGTAAAAACACTGGTGGCGACTTTAACTTTGCATGGCCTACAGCCGAAATTGCGGTAATGGGACCTGCCGGAGCTATTAAAATTGTGAATAAGCATGAGTTGGCCAAAGCGGAGAACAAAGCCGAAATGGAAAAAAAATTGACCGATAAATACAAAGAAGAAGTGGCTAATCCGTACAAAGCGGAAGAACTCGGATTGGTAGACGAAGTAATATTACCTTCGAAATCACGCGAGATATTGATTACAGCTTTCGAAATTTTATCCAACAAACAATATCATAAACCGGCACGTAAACACGGAAGTATACCTTTATGAAAAAAAGACTTTTAATAGCTAATAGGAGCGAAATAGCCATTCGTATTATACGGGCGGCACACAAATTAGGCATGGTAGCAGTGGTATTTAAGAGCGATCGTGAGCCTGAAGCAATGTACCTGCGCTATGCCGACGAAATTATTCCAACAAAAGATAGCAGTTACGAAAAAGCTATTTTTCTGGATCCACAGCGCATAGTGCAGCTGGCACTCGAAAACAATATTGATTTGATACATCCTGGATACGGATTTTTGTCCGAAAACCCCGAATTTGCACAGCTTTGTGTGGATAATGGATTGAATTTTATTGGTCCTTCGCCACAGTTGATACGCGAAATGGGGCTCAAAACCGTAGCAAAAAGCATGGCTATTGAAGTTGGCTTGCCTTTGGTGCCCGGTAGCGATGGTCCGGTGCGCGATGCACAGTCGGCCAAAGAATTTGCCGATAAAATTGGTTATCCCGTTATTCTGAAAGCTTCGGCAGGTGGTGGCGGACGTGGTATGCGCATTGTGGAAAAGCCCGAAACCATAGAACGTAATTTTAAATCGGCATCCGACGAGGCATTGGCTGCTTTTGGTAATGGCGATATGTTTATCGAAAAATACCTGCAAAATCCGAAGCACCTTGAGTTTCAGATTATGGGCGATAAACATGGCAATGTGGTGCACCTTGGCGAGCGCGAATGTTCGTTGCAACGCAAGCACCAAAAAATAGTGGAAGAAGCTCCTTCGGCCAGTGTAACGCCTCAAATGCGTCAAGAAATGGGTGATATGGCCGTTCGTTTTGCCAAAGCTATCGGTTATTATTCGGCGGGTACCATTGAGTTTATAATGGACGAAGATGGTTCGTATTATTTTATGGAAATGAATACGCGTATACAGGTTGAACATCCTGTTACGGAGCAGGTTACCGGAGTCGATTTGGTAGATTGGCAAATACGCGTAGCGCTTGGCGAAGTATTGACATTGAAACAGGAAGCTATAAAAATTAACGGTTGGGCTATCGAAATTCGGGTAAATACCGAGGATCCGCAAAATCGTTTCAGTCCGCAAACCGGATTAATCGACCTGATAAAATTCCCCGAAGCCGAACATATTCGTATAGAAACCGGCGTTGAAAGTGGTTCGGTGGTAACGCCGTATTTCGATTCGATGGTGGCAAAAATAATAGTGAGTGGCAACGACCGACAAGATTGCATCGATAAAACGCTAGTTGCACTCAATAATTTTATAATGAATGGATTAAAAACCACTGTGCCTTTCTGTAGGGCTGTGTTGCAGCATCCAGCTTTTGTGGATGCCAGTTACACAACTCGTTGGGTCGATTCGGTTTTTACACCCGATATGTTGGAAAACGAAGACGAAGAAATGATTGGTGCTTTGGCTGCTACCATTATGTATGCACAGGAATACCTTCAATTGTCGTCGGATATACCATCGTACAAAAGCGATAGGCTGAACGTGTGGGTGCTTAATAAACGATTGAATTATTAGTTGTTAATGATAAATGATTAATGATTAATTGTAAATAGTAAATAGAAAAATTGTAAATAATCTCATGGGAACTTCATATATTTATAACCGCGATGCTTCACGCTTATTTATTGCCGTACGCGATAATGGCAAACGTCACAAACTGTTTATTCCAAAAGAGTCGAAACCGGCAATCGATGGTATTGAACGCGATATCGACTTTGTTGAACAGGAAGATTTTCACTATACTTTTGAGTGGAAAGGCAAGCGATTTCATTGCGAGTTGGTATCGCGCGACCAAAACAAAGCTGTTGTAAAAGTAAATGGTGTAGAATACAAATACAGCATCGAATCCATATTCTCGTATGTGCGAAGGGGTATGATAAACAGCGATGCCAATAAAATTGACGAGAATAATATTGTTGCGCCAATGCCGGGTAAAATTGTTGAGTTGTTTCTATCCGAAGGCGATTTGGTTAATGCTGGCGAAGCAATACTTACACTCGAAGCCATGAAAATGCAAAACGAGATTTCTGCTAATTGTAATGGCGTAATTCGCAAAATAAAAGTTCAACCCGGACAATCGGTTATGAAAGACGAGTTGTTGGTAGAAATACAATCAATAGAAGTGTAATTCCAAAATGTGAGAAATGAAACAGTATGGTGCGCTGTAAATGAGGCTCTTAACTTCAAATATTAATACCACGTTATTACATTTTGTCCATATTCACTTTGTTTGTCGTATTTTAAGTCGGCAAGCATACTAGCATTTACACCAATATGGAAGCTATACGATTTATAGGCGCCAAAAGGTACTAAACTGCCCGACATACTCCAGCAGTGTAAACTACGTGTTATGTTTATGCTTGTGTAGGTAAATTTTTTGAACTCAAAATCGTAACTCGAATTTGCTGTAAAACGCCAGTTTTTTGTTAAGTCGAGGCTTCCATTTAAGCTTAGATTATGCCTAAATTCCATATCATATTCCATTTTCACCTTGTTAAAAGTAGATGAATTAACATAGCTTGCTGAATAATTTATCGAAATGCTCCAAGGAATAGTATTTTTTACATATCCCAAAGCATCTTTTCCCACCTTATCACCTTCGGGTTTTTGAGCTGCGTTATCTTCAATTTCTCCTGAATTTTCATCTGGAACTTCCGAATTATCATCAGCTTTTTTTGCGGTTGTTTTTTTTTCGAAAAGCTTTTTAAATGTATCATTATTCAAAGTGTAACTATACGAAGTGCTTGTGCCTTGAAATCGGGGAAATTTACCGTTATTCCATCGTAACTTATTCACTCGTACCGGATTTCCACTACTATTCAGAGCGTACATATAGGGGTCGAAAGAGGTACTAAGGCTTAACGAATAACTTTTAGTAAGCTTTAGACGTAAGCCAACCGAAAAATTTGACCAACGCATAGAGTCTGCTGCTAAGTTGTAATTTCCGCCAATTGATAAATTATCAATCAAACTGTAAATTTTAAAAGGTACAGTCCCTGTAGTGTCCCTATCATTACGCACTTTCATTTCCACATTGTTTCCGAGCGAAAAATTAATACTTCCCGACTTTCCTGTGCCGGGCGAACCGTATAAACTTCCATCGTAATGCGAATAACGCACCTGAGATTCATAGTAGGTAGTTGGGTCGGAAGGGTTGCGAACACTGCGGGTGTAATAATCGTAATAGCCCCAATTTGAATCGCCAAAATCAGGTGTGTATCCAAATCCGATGCTCGGTGTTATCACGTGGCGAATTCGATCTACTTTGTCGCCAAATATTGAACGTATAGGAATGAAAAATCCATACAGCTTTGTTGATACAGAAATACCCGTATTAAAATCGTAAACGCGATTAAAACCACTTATAGAGTCAATTTTTTCACGCTGATTATCCTTGTCCCAACTTTTATTTACCGATTGCAAATACCAGCGTTCGTTGTAATTAAATGAAGGTGATATGTTTATGTATTTAAGCACATTAAAAGTGGCCGATATCGGTATGCTATGGCGCATTCCGTTTTTCCAATCACGCGAAAGAGATGATTTTAATATCAGATTTTCTTTTGTTGTAATGCTATTTGCCAAAGATCCACTATACGACATCGAAATTTTTTCGTACCAACGTTCTTTTCCTACTATATCTTTTCGTTTAAAAGGATAAAACCGACTATATGCTACATTTATATTTGGCAAGCTCATACTTATTGTTGAGTCGCTTGTACGCTGAGTAATAGACATTCCGCCCGAAAGACTGAGCGAAGGCAAATTCGGAAATCGTTTCGAAAAGTTGATACTCGAGTATTTGGTGTTTTCGGAGTTTAAATCGGGTCGCGAATAATAGTTTATATTGCTTCGACTAAAACCACTGGTTGAAAAGTTTACACTCGACGAGAAATTAAAATTTGGATTTGCTTTTTGATCCTGCGAATGACTCCAGGTTACCCTGAAGCTTTTGGCTTTGCTGTAATCACTCATACCTTTTTCGCCAGTAACATCGGCACGATACTCAATACCCAAGTTCCCACTATATTTGTATTTCTTACGGTAAGTAGAGTTTCCTCGTAATGCCCAAGTACCTTTTGTATATATTTCACCACGCATTTCGAGATCCAAATAATCGCTTACAGCAAAATAATAGCCACCATTCATTAGTCCAAAACCCCTGTTCAGTTCATCTACATAGCTTGGCATTAATATTCCCGACGAATAATCGCTTGTAAATGGGAAAAATCCAAAAGGAATAATTATCGGTAAAGGTACATCTGCAACAACTAAATGGGCTGGACCAGTAACTACGTATTCGCCGGGTTTAACTTTTCCACGCGACATGCTGAGGTAAAAATGGGGGTGGTCGTGGTTATCGCAAGTAGTAAATTTTCCATTTGTCATGCAAAATGCTTCTTTTTGCGTTTTTTTTGTTTTGTCGCTAATAATATAGCCTTCACCTTCTTGAGTTACTGCTTGTCGGATAAATCCTTTTTGTGTCTTTAAATTGTATGTTAATTCTCTTGATTTGTACGATTTATCGGCTTCGCTAAATTCGGGTTCGCCGGTTTTTACACCTAAACTGTCGGTTGTGCCACGAGCATAAATGGTTGAACTATCCATTTTTACTTTTACAAAATCTGCTTTTAAGTTTATGCTTTTGTACTTAATGTCACTTTCGCCATACAAAAAACCGGTGCCATTTCCAGTAAATACAATTGAATCGTTGGCTGTATATTTTATTTCGGCATCAATTCGGTTCGATTTTTGTTCACTTTGTAAGCTGTCATTCAATTTGGTACTTAAAGTATCGTTCAATTCAGTTTTTTGAACGATTTCGGTTGTTGTTTGTTTCACTTGTGAATACGAAAAATTGCACATAAAAACAAACATTATAATGCTCATTAATATGATGTTGCGATAGAAGTATTGGAGTGCAGTCACAAACATAAGTAAACGGAAAAGGACTTTTAATTTCGGAATGCAAATTTAGTCAAAAATAGTATGTGTTGAAATGCTAAAGTTCTTTTTTATGATAAATTTCAAAAATTACGTATTCATAAAGTATTAATCCCGCAATAAAACATTACTTTTGCATGAAAATAAATAAATGCACCTTAGTAGCTAAAGATATGAGAAAAAAAAACATATTCAGCATAATTAAAGTTACAGTATTTATAATTGCAGTTACACTGATGCCTTCAGTTATTGCTCAAAATTCTAAATTCACTGTTGTTATTGATGCAGGGCATGGTGGGCATGATCCCGGAGCTATTGGTAAAATTACTCGCGAAAAAGATTTAAATCTGGCTGTTTCATTACAATTAGGCGAACTTATTGCAGCTAATTACAACGACGTTAAAGTAGTTTTTACACGTACTACCGATAAGTACTTAACTTTGCAGGAACGGGCAGATATTGTAAATAATAATCACGCCGATTTATTTATTTGCATACACACCAATTCTGCTCAATCAACATCTGCTACAGGCACCGAATCATTTACTTTAGGGTTAGCCAAAACGAAGGGTAACTTGGATGTTGCCATGCGCGAAAATGCGGTTATGCTTCTCGAAGATGATTACAAATCCAAATACAAAGGTTTTGACCCAACTTCAGTGGACTCGTATATCATGTTCGAATTTATGCAGGACAAATATATCGACCGTAGCATTTCAATAGCTTCCGAAATTCAAAACCATTTTAAAAATTTTGCTGGTCGATCGGATAGAGGAGTTCGGCAGGCAGGTTTTTGGGTACTTTATCGTTCGGCTTGCCCAAGTGTGTTGATCGAGCTTGGTTTCATTTCGAATCCTGCCGAAGAGAAGTATTTGGCAAGTAGTGGAGGGCAAAAACAATTGGCTGAGTCCATTTTTAAAGCCTTTGTAGGTTTTAAATACGAACACGATAAAAAATCGGGGAAGTCGGCAAAAAAATCATTCAACGAAACTGAATCTATTAAAATAGACGATGTTGGCCGAAATGATAAACGAGTAGATAATTCTGCTCCTTTAAAATCAGTAGTTGCCAATACAAAAGAAGCGGTAGTTCCAATTCGTGAGATTACAAAACCACCATTGGAAGTAGCTTCTTCGCAATCGAAAGCTGAAAAAAGGAGCAAAGATAAGGCTGTTAAAGAAGTAACTGCTCAGACGATAGCCAACGATACCAATCTTATTGCTGATTCAATTTCTAAAAGCAAACAAAAAGTTATTTCTGAAGCACCAGCTAAACAAAAAGTTACTATTGAGCCTAAAAGTGATGAAACAAAACGTACTCTAATTGAACCCAAAACAACTGTAAAGAATAGCGAGGAAGAGAATGTTGAAAATTATCAACAAAAAACGGTACCAGCAACTTCAAAATCAAAGCCAATATCGACCGACAAGCAACAATATGTTGATATGAGAGCTTATCAAGCTGCTACCGAAATGCCGGTATATAAACTTCAATTGTTTTCGAGAAGCAAAAAACTAACTTCAAACGCTGCCGAATTCAGAGGGATTCGAAATGCAGATTACTATTTCGAAAACGGTATGTATAAATACACAATTGGCTCCGATACTAAATATGAAGTAATAACGAAACTACGTAAAGAAATGCTTCCATTGTTTCCCGACGCATTTGTTATTGCTTTTTTAGGAAAAAAAAAAATTCCTATAAATGAGGCCATAAAACTAACAAAAAAAAATAAATAATATAAAAGTTTTCATTTTTATATTCCATATATTGAATAATAATTTTTAGAATGAAGAAGAATTTTTTTACACGCGAAGTAAAAGTGGGATTAATGGTTACAGTAGCCATTTTTGTTATCTATTTTGGATTGAATTTTTTAAAAGGAATTGATATTTTTTCACCAATATCTACTTATTACGCAGTTTATAATAATATCGATGGTTTAGTGCCTTCGTCGCCTGTTTTGATAAAAGGTTATAAAGTAGGGCAGGTAGAGGAAATAATATATGATTTTTCGAAGGAAAAATCCTTTGTAATTAGATTTTCGGTAAGTAAAGATGTGCTTTTGCCTAAAGGGGCTAAAATTGATTTATTCGACAATGGATTAATGGGCGGAAAAGCCATCCAAATAGTTTATGCACCACTTTCGAAAGGGCAGGAATTATACTCACCTGGTGATACTGTGGAATCTACTGTTGGAACAGGTCTGATGGCGCAGGTTGCAGGCGATTTAATGCCTAAAATTCAAAGTATATCCGAGCAAGCCGATTCGTTAATTCGATCATTGCGTGCAATAACAGAGGGCAAAGCTTTGAAAAATAGCTTAATGTCGATCGAAAATACAACTGCTAATTTTGATGCAACCTCGGTGCAATTAAAGAAACTGATGAACAGCGATGTGCCCCGAATTTTGAAAGATGTAAACGGAATAACAGGCGATATGAAAAAAATTAGTGGAAACCTTAGTACGGTCGATTTTGCAGCAACATTTGCAAGTATCAATCATACTATTGCTAATTTAAATTTACTCACTGATAAATTAAATAGTAAAGATGGGACTATTGGCTTATTGTTAAACGATAAGGGCTTGTATAATAATCTGACTAATACTGCTGATAATGCTGATAAACTATTGATTGATTTAAAACAAAACCCCAAACGTTATGTACATTTTTCCTTATTTGGAAGTAAAGAAAAATAGAGGTATTATTTAGAATAATTCTAAATAACAAAATAACTTGTTTTTTTTTAAGTAACAATTTTTAGGGGCTGAAATCATTTTGTATGAAAGGTTTCAGCTTTTTTAATCCTCAAAAACGAAGAATAAAGTAATAATTTGTTAACCTGCTTGTAATCAATTATATTACAAAGTTATTACAAGCTGAAATTTAGTAAGTGTCTGAAAATGAGATAGTAACTGTAATTCATTGAAAATAAGTACAATAAAATCATTTTGAAATTTACAAATTTTATGTAGTTTTTTTTTCTCGAAATTCTTTCCGAATTTTGTAGTCCTGAAAATAGCCCTTGAAAAAATTTCAAATGCTTTTTTCACAATTTTTAAATGTGTGTTGTTTAACCGATAGTGTAATTATTTTTTATTCTAAAAGAGAGTATGTTCAAGAGTCCTGAAGAATTATGGAGTAAGTGCCTAAGCGTCATTAGTGATAATATAAGCGAAGCATCATATAATACCTGGTTTGCACCAATAGTTGCATTAAAATTCGAAAATAATGTGTTTGTTTTGCAGGTTCCAAGTCAGTTTTTTGTAGAGTATATCGAAGAGAAATACATCGATTTGCTTCGTATGACATTATTCAGAGTGGCCGGACAAGGTACTCGACTTGAGTATCGGGTACTTATTGATAAATCGAGCGGTAAAGCTACTCAAATACCAAGCACCAACGAACAACCCAAAAGCAAACAACTTAGCTTAGGCAATAATTATGTGAGCCCTTATCACCGTGTTCAATTGCCCGAAATAGACCCACAGTTAAATCCTTCGTATAACTTCAATAGCCTTATCGAAGGCGCCAGTAACAAATTAGCTCGCACGGCTGGCATAAGTATCGCTAATGAGCCCGGAAAGACTATTTTTAATCCATTATTTGTATATGGACAGTCGGGTGTAGGTAAAACGCATCTTGCAAACGCTATTGGCGTAATGACCAAACAGCTCAATCCGGATAAACGCGTGTTGTATGTTTCGGCCAATACATTTCAAATTCAATACACTGATGCCGTTCGAAATAATTCAGTCAACGATTTCCTGAATTTTTATCAAACAATAGATGTACTTATCATCGACGATATTCAAGAATTTTCTGGAAAAACTGGTACGCAAAATACATTCTTTCATATTTTCAACCATTTACACCAAACAGGTAAGCAATTGGTGCTCACTTCCGACCGTTCGCCCTTAGTATTGGTAGGTTTGGAGCAGCGCTTACTCACCCGTTTTAAATGGGGACTTTCGGCCGAAATTGAAAAACCTGATTTCGACCTTCGTAAAGCGATTCTCGAAAACAAAATATACCGCGATGGTCTTGAAATTTCGGAAGATGTAATCGACTTTATTGCCGAAAATGTGGTTGATAATGTGCGCGACCTCGAGGGTGTGTTGGTTTCACTTATGGCGCATTCTACTCTTACTAATATGCCTATCGACCTCGAATTGGCCGAAAAAGTGGTGAGTCGTATTGTTACTGTGAGTCGAAAAATTAATACGGTTGAAAAAATTCGCGACGTAGTGTGTGAGTATTTTTCACTATCGGTAGATGCCATTTCGACTAAAAGCCGAAAACGCGAAGTGGTACAAGCTCGTCAAATAGCAATGTACTTGTCGAAACAATTGACAAAAAACTCACTTTCGTCGATTGGCAGCACTATTGGTCAACGCGACCATGCTACTGTGCTTCATGCGTGTAAAATTGTAAACGACTTAATGGATATTGATAAAAATTTTAGATCAAGTATTCGAGAAATTGAAGAAAAGTTGAAGAAATAATTTTTGAATTTGAAATTGTGATAATTTTTGAATGAGAGAATTTGAAAATTGATAAAAAAAAAAGCTTATCGGAATAAATCTGATAAGCTTTTTTTATAAAAATAATAGCTTCTTATTTTCTTACTAAATAACCTAATAACCCTCTTATTGGACAGTCGAAAGCCATTTCAAAAAATTATCCGGACTTTCATCAAAGCTATATGCTTTTGTCATTGGTAGCCCTTTTTCGTTTAGAATAACATAAAACGGCTGTGCATTGGCTCCGAATTTTACCCGTTGTAGGTAGCTCCACTTATCGCCAATAGTTTCTATCGTGCGCGTTTTGCCATTCTCTTTTACTTCAAAAGGTACTTTTAAAGCTGTTTTATCATCTACAAAAAGTGAAATTAGCACGAAGTCATTTTCCAATCTGTCTTTTACGCGGTTATCTGTCCAAACAGAAGCTTCCATTTTGCGACAATTAACGCAGCCATAACCCGTAAAATCGACAACCACAGGCAATCCTTTTTCTTGGGCATACTTCATACCTGTTTCGTAATCAGTAAATTTTGCGTGCACTTCGTCGTCGTACAAGTTAAAGTCCTGTGTGGTGAGCGGAGGTGTAAATGCACTAATTGCTTTTAGCGGTGCGCCCCAAAGTCCCGGAACCATATATACTGCAAACGAGAGCGAAATAATTGCTAATAATGTGCCTGTTACCGAACTGTGTTTCGTTTCGCTATCGTGCGGAAAACGAATTTTTCCGAGCAGGTAAAAACCAAGAAGCGTAAAAATCACTATCCAAAGCGAAATAAACACTTCGCGGTCTAAAATGCGCCATCCGTAGGCTAAATCGGCTACCGAAAGGAATTTTAGCGCCAATGCTAATTCTAAAAATGCCAACACCACTTTTACTGTATTCAACCAGCCACCCGAACGGGGTAATTGTTTGAGCAGCGAAGGGAAGAAAGCAAAGAAAGTAAAAGGAATGGCCAATGCCACTGCAAAACCTAACATGCCAATAGCTGGAGCCAGCAATGAGCCTGTGCTCGATACTTCGACCAGCAAAGTGCCTATGATTGGTCCGGTACACGAAAACGATACCAACGCCAGAGTAAATGCCATAAACAAAATGCTAAGATAGCCTGCTGTGGAGTCGGCTTTTGCA
>Ga0247840_10007614_pt1 | contig 14984 bp, 25 predicted proteins | sample LaCruzMarch2015__FD_192404 | JGI IMG/M metagenome (GOLD analysis project Ga0247840, IMG submission 192404) | Freshwater microbial communities from meromictic Lake La Cruz, Castile-La Mancha, Spain - LaCruzMarch2015_17m | ecosystem: Environmental > Aquatic > Freshwater > Lake | place: Spain...
TCTCGCACGGTCCATACGTCGTAGCTGTCAGGCGAAGAAGTGCATGGACGCGCAGGCGCTGCTCGATGAGATGCACTTCTACGACAGGCAACTGTGCCTGCAGCCTTCGGCTCGCGCGCGTCTGTCGCAGCAGGTCAAGAGGTGCTTCACCGGCAAGCTGGCGGCGCGTCGGGGTCGAAGGTAGCCCGTGTCGAAGGTGATCACATTGTCGGGTCTGAAGCAGGTGGACGAGCTGGCGAAGCACAGCGACTGCACGCCTGTCGAGGACAAGATGATGTCGGGTGGCAAGGTGATCCGCTGCAAGGAGGACGTCGTGGAGCTGGAGAAGAGTGCGCCTGAGAAGGTCAGCGGGATCGTGACCACGAAGCGTCCGCGGAAGAGCGGGCCGGGGCACACGCTCGGCGCGGTGGACAAGCCGTGCGTGCCGGAGTGGATCACCTTGCGGACGAAGAACGGCAAGACGATGAAGCGGTGCCACTGCAGGCACGGCAAGCTGATGAAGTCGTCTTCGTGTTCGAGGAAGGACTGAGCGATGCCGACGAAGATCAGGGCGTACCACAGGAAGACGGTGCGGGAACGTCGAGACACCGTCGCCGCGCTGCTCGCGGAAGCGCGTCATCTCATCAGCGTCGGTCGCTGCGCGGATGCGGGCTACGTCTACAACGAGGCTGTGATGCGGAACTACGAGCATGGGCTGGGTCTCAAGGAGAGTACCTTCAGAAACGTGCAGCGCAGGCTTCAACGGTGCCGCCGTACGCATGGCGGCGGGGGTTGGATGCCGAAGCTAGATCAGCGCAGAGGAAGCCGGTTCGAGGAGGACTGAGCGATGCAGAGCACCCTCCAGTTCTGGCGTCGAGAAGCCGCGAAGAAGATCCAAGAGATCAAGCGGCTCGCTCGTCGCGGGGAGTGTCGAGAGGCGAAGGCGCTCAAGAAGGAACTCTACCGCGAGAGTGTGCCGAGCATCGTCGGTTGGCCGACATACGCACGTCTGAGCAACGACGTCGGGCGGCGGTGCCTGAAGCAAAGGAGAGGGCGATGAAGCGAGTGAAGTACAGGAAGCCGGTACGCGAGGTGCGGAAGAAGATCGCGGACCTGTTCAACGACGCTCGCCACTCGGCACGCTCGGGCTTCTGTACGCGCGCGTCGGCGGAGTACAACGAAGCGGTCGGCCTCGCGCACCGCAAGGGTGTCGAGATGCCGATAGAGACGTTCTACCGGATGAAGACGATCCTGAGACGCTGCCGTACAGAGTACGGTCACGGGAGATAGAGACACCGTGGCGGGCGAAAGCTCGATCACATAATGGGCGGAAGCCAGACGGCCCGCCACAGGGAGACGGAGGAAATCATGACGAAGAAGTGTGCGGAGTTCAGCACCAACGAGTCGGGCCGCAAGTTCTGCGCCCGGTTCGACAACGTGGACGACGACATCGCGGTGGCGAAGAAGGACGAGGACGAGAACCTCGGTTACTTCGACATCGGCGAGGTCACCAAGGCGATGGGCGCGCTGAAGGGCATCGGTATGGCCGACGTCGTTCCGCCGCTCGTCGGTATGGTGGGCGCGGTCGCGACGACCCTGCTCATCCGGCGGTTCAAGAAAGACGACCCGACCAGCTTCCTCTACAAGTGGGCTTCGGTCGGCGGCGTCCTCGGCGGCGTGCTCTTCTCGGTCCCGCTTTACTGGCTCTACGGCAAGGCGGGAGTGATCAAGGGCGCTCTGGGCGGGGCGGTCGCTGGCGGCAGCTTGCTCGCGTTCGAGAAGATCGGGCCGATGGTCACCGCCGGGATGGGTCTGGTCTCCGTGCGTCGTCAGCTCGCGGGGATGGGGTCCGGCGTCGCCGCCGGGAACCGCAACCCGCGGATCCTCCCGACCGCGAGGGTGCCGGGGGGCATCGGCTCCGCGATGGACGTCGGGGCGTTCGCTGGTCCGAAGAACACCTACGGGATCGGCGGGAACTTCGGTGCGTAGGTGAAGGCACTGCCTGACGGCAGCGCCGCAGGCAAAACAACACGGTGACTTCCTGCGGGGAGCACCAAGAGATGATGGAGGAAAAAATGGCGGTTATCAGGGAGATCACATTCGGAGACGGAACGGTCGTTCGGATCACGGATTGGGGTGATTATCCTTTATGGAGTCGCCTCGTCATCACGGCGGCGGATCTCGCTCAGGAGCTTACTCAGGAATTTTACCTCTTTAACTACACGCTGGGGGGGCCCATGCCTGCCAATAATCAGAGGGCGACCTACGCGGACACCAACATGCCCGCGCCGGGGCAGCTCCCCATGGGACACCAGATGCTGATCTACAGCATTCAGGTGATCCCGGACGAGTTCGCGGCGGTGTCGGTGAACAACCGGTACTTCCCGCTGAACATCACGCCGGAGCAGACGTGGCAGGCCGCGATGATCAAGTGGCGGAAGATCTTCTTCCAGACCCACCTGACCCTCAAGGTCGAGCAGACGAAGGCGTTCGTCGAGGGTCGCCTCGACCACTTCCCGCAGGGCGGCGGCTTCCTGAACGAGGGCGGCGGCGGCAACATGAGCACCGGCAACGGCTGGGAGGGCGCGTACGAGATCTACAACGGCGACCGGACGTGGATGTCCACCCGCCGTCTGGCGATGCCCGTGCACCTCGGCTCGCTGGAGAGCTTCTACGTCTCCATCGGCTGGCCGCGCGGCGGCGTCAACTACCTGCAGACGCCCGGCGTGTCGTACCAGTTCGCGGCGGGCTTCGGCCTGCTCGTCCGCATGACCGGCCCGCGGCAGCGCCCGACGGCCTAGTGCGGTTCCCCCCGCTCGCGGCCTGAACTACCGCCAGCGGGGTGACATCGTGTTCAGTTCCTGCCCCCGAGGTCTGGTACTCCTTGGGATCTCGGGGGCAGCATAGTGAACGTGATGAGCAGTTCGACGGAGAGGAAAATGCAGCAAGAGATCGTCAGGAAGTACTCGGTGCCCTACTGGCTGTACACAGCGGTGAACGTGCCGGGAGCTGAATTCCTGCGCGTGGATCCCGACGCGTTTGCGAACAGCACATGGGCGAGGATGCGCCTCATCGCTCTCACGTTCGGTAGCCCGAATCCGACGGCGTACCACACGGGCGTGCCGCAGGAGCACCCGACGTGGACGAACCGGCTCCTCATGGACATCGGGAAGTCACAGTGCTCGGACATGAACCTCGTGTCGGGCACCATCTCCTCTTTGTGCGCCCCGCAGCGCCGAGTTCGCTCGATTGGGGGCATGTTGAACATGGGGCGCAGCTACAGGTTGGCGACTCCGTACGTCCTGCCGCGGGACGAGGGTCTGCGCGTCTCCGTCGAGTGGATCCACCCGATCTACAACACGACGTTCGAACAGATGTCCTACGCCACAGGACCGGCCGCTTCCGGCGAGGTCACCTTCCTCGCGAAGGGGTATGGTCCGGACGGCTACCCGATGATGCTCGCGGCCCGCTGCGACTCCATGCCGCACTTCGGCGACGCGACGCTCATGAACAGCGCCGACCTGTTCAACCGCGGGAAGACGGAGATGTACATCACGGAGCTGTGCTTCAAGGACGTAGATGTGTACACGACGGGTAGTGGGCGAGATAACCCCTTTACCATCGGTCACGGCTTCAGCTTCGCGTGGCAAGTCAACCCGACGAACCCGACGTTCACGCAGTGGATGCCGCAGCCGCGACACATCCCGACGGCTCTGCTGACTCCGCTCATTCGTAACTACGACGCGGGAGCGGAGAGTCCGTTGGCGTACTTCTTCCCACCGGACACGTTCCTCGATCCCAAGCAGGCGCTCGGGATCCGTCTGGCGAACGACGACTCCCCGGCAATTGAGCTGCACATCTGCCTGATCGGCGAGCTGGAGGTGAAGTAATGGCTCTCAACTACCTTCCGTTTGCGCGCAGGCAGGTCATCACCCTGCAACCGTCGCTGACGAGCGGCAAGATGACGACCGGCGGCTTCGCCGTCACAGACCTCTCGCGGATGTCCACGGGCAGTACGCAGAGAGCCATCGTGCAGGACATCATCTTCAATTACGGTATGGATGAGTACCCTTTGACGACAGCGGATGGACTTGCGTTCCGTTGTCGTATCGGTATCGACGGTCGCAACTACATGACCGAGGATATGTACGACTACCGCGTGTTCATCGACAAGCCGTTACCGTGGGCCTCGACGTGGGATTGGTCTTGCGGCAAGCGCACGCCGTACCGTCTCTACCCCGGTCAGGCGATGAAGGTCTGGATGAACATGTCGCCGTGGGACCAGCAGGCGCAGAGACAGGCTTACCTCGACATCCCTCTGGCGGCGATGTTCAACGGCCTGCAGGTCGCACACGGCTCTCCCATCGGGACGAAGGACGGCGAACCCATCCTGCTCTACGGCAGGGACCACCCGCGCAACAGGACGGATACGGGACTCGTCATGCTGCGCGAGTACACGAGGTTCAACTGCCCGAAGGAGTCGCCGGTTGATCTCTACAGCGTCACGGTGCCGGAGTGCCTGAGTGTGTACGCTTTGGTGGGCACCGTCACTGCCCCACAGATCGTCTACATCGAGGACGGCAACGACCGGCCGTTCTGGGACTCCCGGCTGTTCACCGGAATTATCGATCAGATGGCGAGCGCCATCAGCTTCGGCTACGGCGGCGTGCAGATCGATCCCGACGAGTCGCTGCGGGTGGAGATTGAGAACATCGCCCCGAACCTCTCTGGGTCCGGTCTGACGACAACCATCTGGGTGACCTACCGCGGCGTGCTGGAGGTGGACGATGGCCGGTAACAGTGAGAGCATGACGTTCCTTCCCGGTACGGAGCCGGGTCCGTACGCGCTCGGTCTTCCGAACCATCCGGACGTCCTCGACAAGCTCGCCGCGTACAAGCTGCGGCTGAAGAGGATGCCCGTAGGCGGTGCTGTCTCTGCAGAGTTCCCGTGGATCCGCAACGTGCGCGAGACGCTCGTCGGCGGAGACCGGATCATCATCCGGCGCAACGCGAACTGGCAGACGACGTTCCAGAACACCTCCGACCACCCGGTGAAGGTGCACGAGGTCCGCTTCAGGAACGATTACTCTCCGGGGAGTGTGGAGGATTGGCAGACCGCCCTGCAGGTGCGGATGGACATCCCCGACCGCAAGGTGATCAACGCCGAGCTTCTCCCGGTGAACACGTTCTCGACGGAGATCGACCGCTACCTGAACGCCGACTTGGACTACTTCTGCTTCGAGCTGCCGACGCCGTACGTCCTCCAGAGAGGGAACCCGTTCCTACTCGACGTGCTCTACAACGCGGCGTTCGCAATCGGCGGGTCCGTCGATGTGCGCGATTGGGTGATCGAGGCTGGGCTGCACGGTTGGGGCCTTCAGGACGGAGAGCCGATTGCCCTGATGAAGCCGATCCGCTCGTGGGACTTCACCGCCGCGGTCGCCGGGCAGTACCAGACCGTGGCGTTCGATGATGAGCAGCAGCGCCCGATGCGGGACGCGATCATCACGCACATGACGTTCGGCACCGGCACCCTGACGACCGTGGCAGGCACGCTGGCGGGCATCGAGGTCCGCCCCGTCGCTCCGGAGGGACCGTCGTGGCATCAAGGCGAGTTCTTCCACCTGTTCGACATCGGTGAGCAGGTAGGCGAGCGCGGGCAGGTCGGGCGCTACTGCATCCACCGGCCGATTGTCCCCTACACGCTGGAGAAGGGTGAGGGGTTGCGGATCGAGCTGCTGAACACGTCGGTGACGACAGTGAACGTGTCCATCACGCTGCGCGGCACGCAGGAGGGCAGGTAGTCATGGTGCAGAAACTCGGACGTGCCGTCGTACGCTCGGAGCCGAAGCCGATCTTCGAGGCGGAGGCGAACGGCGTGCTGCATCTGGTCGTCCCATCGCAGTGGATCGGTGGGGACGACAACGAGACCGCGGTGGTCATCGGCGTTGGCACGATGGCCTCGGACCCGCAGGAAGTCATCCCGATCCCCTACGGCGGCGACAACAACCCCGTGCTGCCGCGGGACAGGACGTTCCCGGTGGAGCTGAACAAGGGTGAGGTCGTCTGGGCCGTGTCGCCGGGGCAGGTGTTCCTGTGCTTCACTTGGGTATCGGACGTAGGCTAGGAGAAAGAGATGGGCAACGAGAACAGCATGCCGAAGGCACCGAAGGGGTTCCTCGGGACACTCGCCGACATCCTCAAAGCGGCCCCCGCGGGAGGCGCGCAGCGCCGACCGCAAGGCGTCCGCGGTGGGATGAGTCGGCCGCAACCGAAGAAGCCGTGCGGCGGCTGTGGAGGGAAGTGAGATGGCACTGCAGCAACTGAAGCATCCCGACTACGACACGCTGCCGATCTACGTCGCGACCAGCACGGCGGACAAGGCAGTCGCCGGGGCGTTCTTCGTCACCGTGAAGGACAAGATGCTGTCGCACATCGCGAGCAACGCGTATGGCGTACAGAGCGTCACCACGGTGCACATGATTAACGAGTCCAAGTACAACATGGCGAACTGCGTGTACCGCAAGCTGTCCAGCAGTTGCTCCTCGGCGAAGGTGAGCGGTGCGCTTGCTCCGCAGAACTCGGGGTATGGCGCTGGCGCGTGGCTCTCCCTGTGTCCCGGTGACAAGGACGGTGTCAGTGGCGCGGGTCTCGGTACGACGCTCGGCACGAAATTTCAGGTCATCTGGATTCCCACCGGGAACGGTGAGGAGCCTTGGGATCTGGAGAAGAAGACGCCCGGCTCTGGAGACGTCGGAGTCGTCGTGCCGCCGCCCTCTGGAGGCAACAGCGACCCGAAGATGAACTTCGGTCTGCCCAAGTTCGATCTCCCCGGCTTCGGTGGGAGCACGGGCGGCACGGTGACCGGCGGCGGTGAGGGTGGGTCCGGCGGTGAGCCGGTGCCGGAACCCGAGCCGGAGAAGGCGGGCTTCCCGTGGTGGATCGGCGCGATCCTCGGACTCGGTGCGATCACGACCGTGGTCGTCTTCGCCCTGCGTGACAAGAAGCGCCGCAAGAAGAGGAAGTAGATGTCGAAGGTCGTGTGCAACTGGTGTCACAGGGAGTACGAGGAGGACACTGCCCGTAAGGTGTCGTTCCTCGGGCGTGAGTTCATCCTCTGTGAGGAGGACTTCCAGTTGATCTGGAGGGGCCTTGGCGGTGTCAGTACGATCTGCTCGTATTTCAAGACGGCTTGGGCCGCGAGGAAGTAACGATGAAGCCCGACAACGATACCAGAAAAAATCCGTTCAACGCTCGCGACTACAACGCCCCGTCGAACATGACGCGCATCGGCAACGGTGTCGAGTGTACGGCGGCGATGGCGGAGCCGCGCAACGAGGCGGAGGGCACGCCGGTACAGGATTGGACTTCGGTCCACGTCATCTTCTACGCGGAGAGGGCGTCGGACGCCGGCTGTCTTGCTCGCGTGCGACCGTGGCGGTGGTACTCGAAGCAGATCGACGGGCAGAGCGGCGTCGCTCTGGAGGTCGGTCGGTGGATCCCCGACTTCGAGGTGCTCGTGGCGCTCGATCCGGCGATGATCACCGGAGCGATCAGCTCACACTACGTCTGGGACACGCGCAGCGCCGAGAAGATGATCTGGCAGGTGCTCGATGTCGTGGACGCGAACGGCGTTTCTACGACATGGCCGACGTGGGTGAAGTATCAGCCGTTCGGCTACAACACGCAGCGCGACGCGTTGGTCGTCGCCATCGCAGCGGGCACGGCGGGTTCGGCTTCGGCGTCCGCCTCGTCGGACGGGGATGGCCCCGCCGTTCTGAAGGCGACGCACTGGTCGCCCGTCGATGGCACCGTTGCCTTCGCGACGGGCATCACGTTGACGACGGCGGGCTTCCCCTTCGTTGTGGACAACGCGAACTGCATCATCCTCGGCATCGCCGTCGTGGACGATGGCGGCGTCTGGACTCGCTACCTCAACGGCATCGACGGTATCTCTATCGACGCGACGGCGGGAACCGTCGCCATCGGCGGCGCGGGGGCGGCCCCATTCGCGGCGACGGATACGGAGTACTACCTGTACGTCGCGTATCAGGACAAGGCGTACACGCTCGCGACGGACTCCATTCGTACGGAGGAGATACAGCCGCTCAATCACGAGCACACGCAACCCGAGTACATCATCAACGAGCTGGACATCGACACCGCAGCCGATGACTACGCGCCTTCGGCGGACGGCGTCATCATGGATGGCTACAAGGACTTCGCGATCCAGCTCCACCTTCTCGGAGGAGTGGACGGACAGACGGATAGAACAGTCGCCGTGACATTCGAAGGATCGAACGACCTCGATGCTGGTGCGGGGCGGGAGTGGGTGGTTTTGAGTGTTGGGTATGATCTTGGGTCAGATCAAACAGTAGCATCTTGGGTGTCCACAGGGAGTGTTCCTACGGATGCCCTAGTGGACTTCGATAACTGGATGCATAGGCGCATTAGGATGCACTACGTCTTCGATGGTATACCGGTTGACACCCTCGGTGAGGTCGTCGCGATAGCACGACGGAAGGCGCTATAGGTTAATACTGTGCGTCCAATACGTTATGGCGATATTAGACAGGTGTTAATGTCAGCGGACGACACCACAATCGCACTCATTTCTCCTACGAAGAGGCACTTTCTTATTGTAGGAGCCGGTATACAATATAATGTGATGTTGCCTGATGCGAGAACCTTGCGCGTTGGTACACCGTTTGTATTCGAAAATATGTCGCCGGAGTTTGTTGGAGTCTATAACTCGGATTTAACGTTGTGGTACCGAATCCCTCCGGGCGGCAGCGTACTTTGTGTGTTGGGCGCCCAAGCCACTGCTGCGGGCGTTTGGTTCTCAACGTTAACCGACCCCGCAGTCGGAGATCCTTCTTGTGGCTTGTCGGCATTCTGCGATTTTTTGCAGCCGATAATAAGCAATACAATCTACTCCGAAGTGGGTTTGTATAGGAATGTTGGTGGTGCTGGTGCGGCGATAGTATCAACAAGTGTTACATGGCCGGGTAGGCAGGGAACAGTAGCCTTCACTCCCGGTACGGATGCTGCGGGTCTTGTTGTTGGGTATGGCGCGTATCTTACGGGAGGGTTCATAGGATCGGCCTGCCGCGCTTTAACAGGATCTGTGGCATTCAATGTTGCATCAGTGGCGGCGGATGAATATATCGGCCGCTTCGGTGTTGGAGATAAGATTGATGGCACGGCGCATACAGAAGGCGCATATTTTTATTATGATCGTTTGGGTGCGGGTGTTAATTGGCAATTTAAAACGGTTAAGACTGCGGGTGGGGCGGGTAGCACTACAACGGATACCGGCGTTGTTCCCGCAGTTGGTAATACGGGGTCTGAGTGGCAGAGACTGCGAGTGGAGATCGCGAGTACTGGGGGCCGCGCCGATGCTTGGGTAGATAACACGCTAGTGACCCCTGTCGGTGGGCAGGCCAATCTCCCGGCGGCAACAACTGGATCCTTAAAGTATGTCAATGTTGGCGTGACCAATTCGGCTACTACCGGGGTTAGTCGTTGGATGCGTGCAGATTACATACACGTACAATCCTACCCGAGCACGTTGAGGTAGTGTGTGTCAGAGGTATTTAACGGTTGTATCCTCGGGGATTCAACCATCTGTGCTGGTTACGGGTGCTTCGGTGTAGATTATTATGTGTTGAGCGCGAAGGACATCGCTGCGGGATATACTACTACAAATCTCGCACAAGGATCTCACACAATTCTTAATCAAAAAGCCGCGTGGTTAGCAGACCCAAATAAGAGTACGTACGATTGGGTGGTTGTGGAGATTGGTTTGAACGACTTAAATCCCGCCGAGGCTGCGTCAGTCGCGTTGGTCAGATACCAAGATTTGGTTGACACAATACTATCCGGAATAAAGTGGTCTGCGCGTGTTGTAACCGCAACAATGACTCCGTGTAAAGCGGATTTGATAAACATTTACGGTGCGGGTCCGGGTGCTGTGGCATACACTAAGTGGTTAGATATGAATGAGGCTATTTCTGGTGCAGGCGCTCTGGCTATCGTTGGTATGATGGCTTCTGTGTCTGAGCATACGGACGCACTAAACGATGGCGCAGGTAATTTAGACCCTTTGTATGACTTGGGGGATGGTATCCATGAAAATGACGCCGCAAGAGAGATTATAGCCACCAAGTGGAGGATCGCTCTATTCAATATCGGCTGTTTTCCTGACGAGCGGCCCTATCCATGGAAAGGGAGTTTTCAATGACTTCTCAGCTTCTTGAGACGCGCAAGCTCATCGCAGCGGGGCAGCTCGTGTTGTGGCATGACTATCGCGCCGGGCACGCGTGCAATCTTTCCGGGTATCACGATCCCGTTGGCGGCGGTGGACCGACAGCGGACGGCGTGGTAGACGCGACAGTCGGAGGCAATCCGGCAGTTCCTTTCGGCCGTTTCCGTACGGGCGTCGGCTGGGAAACGGTGTACAGTGGTTACTTCGACCCCGCCACGCCTGAGTCTCTCGGGTACATCCGTGTCGCTCACAACGATCTATTTTACCCCGCTCCATACGCCGGATTCTGCATCGTCGCGTCCTATGTGCGGTTCAACGCGGACAACTACACCGATACGCAACGAATCATCGGTCAGTACGCTGCGGCCTTGGCGTCCGGCTCGTGGGCTTTGTACCGTACCAATACGAACATCGTGCTCATGACGAGTGATGGTGGCGTGCAGACGTTAAAGAGCTTTCCTCGAGCGGCGGTGCCGGGGCAGATAGAGACGATTGCGATAAGAGTGAGAGGTGATGGTAGCGCAACTATCTATGTACTCGCTCCTACTGCGGCAACGTCCGCAGCGACGGTCGTAAGGAAACCACAAGACTCCGCGTTGGATTGCACCGTCTGCGCCGCAAACGACGGCTTAAGTCCTTTCTTCGGGAGGATGCGTTACGTTGCGTTCATTCGCAACATTGATCCCGACGGCTCGCAGACGGGGTGGCCGGATGAGGCTACACTCAAAGCCGTCGCCGCTGAGATGGAGACGATCAACTGGGAGACGGGCGTCTCCGCGTCCGATAGGCATGGCGGCACGTCGGTACGGCGCGTGCACTACAACTCTCGGTTTGGGCCGGACGTGTCCGTCGCGGAGACGGATGACGCCGTGTCCGGTTGGGACTACGCAGGCACGCAGCTTTCAAACAGCGATTGGTGTAAGGGGCTAACTGACCGACAGTACGCTAGGATCGACGCCGTGCACCACAAGAACGCGCCGTGGTGGGCGTTGGAGGACGTGGACAAGGTCATCCGCTTCGGTGAGAGCGACCCGCAGTAGGAGGATGAAGTGACTGTATACCTGCCGACGACTTCGATGGCCTGTACGCCCGCAGAGGCGGCGTACGGGACGTGGGACTTCTGGGTGTATTGGCCGAACAAAGAAGACGTTACTCTGGCGTTGGTAGCATCCGATACCTACTTCGGCGATCTGGACGGTTACGGTGTCATGCTGGAGAACGACGGCGCACTGTCTCTGTACCGCTATGATGGCAACGTCCCGACGTTGCTGGACGGCACCGCAGCGGCGACTATTCCAGAGGACTCATGGGTACACATCCGTGTGACACGCAGTGCTTTGGGTATGTGGAACGTGTACTACGACATCGGCGCGGGGTGGGTGGCCGGTCCCATGGCGACGGATGCTACTTACGTCGAGTCGGATTACATCACTCTGCAAACATTCAGCAGCGGCGCGATGCTCGATCTCGGCAACGCGCGGAGCGATAGGGCGTTCCTGAAATGGCACGGGGTCGTCACGCCGATCTATATGGCCCCGAGATGAAACCGCATGGTGGTGGACTAACGTCGGGACAAGTGGTCGGACTCGTTGCAAGCGGGGGTCTGAACTACAGCATAGTCACATTAGGGGATCTCGCGGGGTGGGCTTGGGAGAATCAGGGCGGCGCTACGCTGACACAGGAGGCGCGCGGCGTGCTCTTTACGATACCGGGGTCCGCCTCCGACAACATACGTCAATTGTATCTGGCTCCCCCGAGTACGGATTACCAGTTGACGGTGCGTTACAATATGGAGACGTTCCCGCAGTCGCAGTTCAAATTCGGCGGCATCGGGCATAAGGACGCTCTTGGGGCTGCTGGCAAGCTGGATCTGTGGAACTTCGACGGTCGGGGAGATGTGCAGCTAATCAACGCACAATACTCGGACCAGACGACCTTCGCGTCACAGACGGCTGGGACGACCAACCTGTTCGCGCACGACATCTGGCTGCGTATGAAGGTGCAGGGAGGATCTATCTACTACTACTACAGTCGCGGCGGAGAGATGTGGACTCTCCAGAGATCGTACGCGCTTGTGGCGGGGTACCTCGGAGCGGCTGGATACAACTACCTCCTGATAGAGGGCAATGAGAGTTGCGCCTCTTCAGAAGGCATTGGTATTGAGATACTCTCTTACGACTTGGTGACGCTGTGATTGGTTTGCTTCGGGTTGGCGGAGGTAGAAGGTGAAGGCAAACGGCCAGAAGAACGTCGTCGCAACCGTACCGAATTACGGTAAGGACTTCTATCTCCAACTGGCGATGGGTATCGCCGGGGCGCAGTACGCACCGTGGGCGAAGACGGGTTACAACGGCGCGGTGGGTACGGCGACGGAGGATCTGTGGACCTTGGGTGGTTCCTACGTCTTCCCTGCGGTCGCAGGTATCCCGATGCAGGTCGTGTCCGCCAGCGGCAACGACACGAACGGTGGATCCGGTATACAGTCCGTCACTCTCTCCTACCTCGATGAGACGTACACCGAGCAGACGGAGGACATCGTACTCAACGGCGGGACGAAGGCGACGGTGGCGCAGAAGATCGCCCGCGTGCAGAACTTCCGCGCCAAGACCGTCGGTGCGAACGCCGTCGCGGCAGGCAACATCACGTTGCAGGCAGTCGGCGGCGGCGTGAACTACACGCAGATCGCACAGGGCTACACGCGGGCTCGAAACAGCGTGTGGACCTTGCCCAAGGGTAAGAAGCTGTACGTCACCTCCCTCGCGTTCTCCAGTGGGTCGGGGGCGGGTGGGCGCGACTCGCGGTTTACCACCCGCGCGACGTACGACGACAAGGCGGGTACCGTGCTGACTGCGGGCACGTTCTTCATGCCGTACCACGAGATCCTGCTGGAGGATTCGGCGTTCATACGAGAGTTGGAGATCCCGACAGTGCTCCCGGCCTATGTGGATCTCAAGGTGTCCTGTATGGCTAGTGCGGATGTCCTTGCGACCTCCGTGCTGCGTGGCTTCGTGGAGACTCTGTAATGGGGGGAGGGGGATTGACCGGAATGACTACCGTTGAACTACAGGCTGCGATCCGCAGCGTAATTGAGCCTCTGTCTGCATCGGTCGAGAAGCTGGGCGACAAGTTCGATGAGCACCGCTTCGAGATGGTGCGGGATGTTACCGAGATCAAGACGGACATCAAGTACCTCAAGGAGTCGCAGCAGAAGGCGGACGGGCAGATCGATGATCTGCGGGAGAAGACGGCGTCGATGCGGACGGACGGCAAGGCGTCCTCCATGCCGTACGCGACGAAGACGACCTCGTCTACCTCCAACCAGATGATCAAGCTGCCGGTGCCGATGAGCTTCCTCGGGTGGCTCGTCGCGGCGATCCTCATCGGTGCGGCGCTCGTCGGTGGTCTGGTCTTCGGCGGCGGCTTCGACGGGAACACCACTGCGAACGTCAAGGAGGCCCCCGCGGCCGTCCCGGTGCCCTCGATGTCCTCCACGGCGCAGAAGGCGTTGGAGGCGACCCGGCGGGCGGCGGAGGCCGCCAAGGCGGCATCAGGCGAGTGGGAGACGCCACAGGAGGGCGAACAGTGAACGGGAAACTGAAGTGCCCTCGCGTGCGAGGCATTCCCGAGTCGGAGTGGCGTCGTGGGATTGCCGTCGAGATGGAGCACACCTCCTCTGCTGCGGTGGCGCGGTGCATTGCGTCGGCGCATCTGCGCGAGTCGCCACGGTACTACATCGAGCTTCTCAAGATGGAGAAGCGGTTGAAGAGGAGCAGGGCGTGAAGGACCACAGCCAGATTCGGCGCAGCATGATCGAGTACGCCTTCCGGCTGCAGGTGCTGTACGACGAGGGCTGCATCTCGAAGAACAGGTTCGAGCGTGCGTCGTTCCTGCTGCGGAGGTCTCTGCGTGCGCTGGCTAAGGACGACATGAAGACCTGTCGCAGGTTGATCCTGCAGGTCGCGAATACGACGCGCTCCTCCAAGAAGAGCTGTGAGAGGACGTGATGAACCTCAGCGGCGAACCTGTCGTGAAGCCTCAGATCGTGCGCCTGATGGACATCTTCCTCATCGGCCCGCTGATGATCGCCGGGGGCATCCTGCTGGTCACGGGGAAGCACAGGTACATCGGCAGTACGCTCGCCTCGACAGGTCTCACGACGATCATCTACAATGCGATCAACTACCGCCGTGTGAAGGAACTCACGGCAGCACAGGAGAAGGAAAATGGCTAAGAAGTCTAACATGGGTGTGGTCCTCGGTATCGGGGCGGTGGCGGCGGCAGCGGGTCTCGGCTACTACCTCTACAACAGAAGCAAGGAGTCCGACGGAGTGTCCGGCATTTTCGGTGCGTCGCGACACCGGCACGCTCCGCCGACCGCCGTACGCAACTACTGCGAGGGTGTACGGCTTCAGTGCCCTCCGGGTACGATACGTCACAGCGACAACCTGCATCACCGCTGCTACTGCATGGGCGTGATCGATTAGGAGGAGAAGGAAAATGGCTAAGTCATGCAAGCTCGGTCTGAAGACTCCGACGACGGTAGTCGTCACCGGACTCAGTACTCTCGGCGGTCACATGCTCGGCGGCAAGATCCGGCAGATGGCGGTGAACGAGGACGGCACGCAGAAGATCAATTTCAATCTGCCGCTCGTCGGAGCCATCGTTGGGGCAGTCGGCGGCGTGCTCATCAGCGGCCCGGTCAGTCGCAAGGTCAGCGGCTGCGGCAGGTAGATGCGGG
>Ga0247840_10007617_pt1 | contig 14981 bp, 15 predicted proteins | sample LaCruzMarch2015__FD_192404 | JGI IMG/M metagenome (GOLD analysis project Ga0247840, IMG submission 192404) | Freshwater microbial communities from meromictic Lake La Cruz, Castile-La Mancha, Spain - LaCruzMarch2015_17m | ecosystem: Environmental > Aquatic > Freshwater > Lake | place: Spain...
AAAATAAAGGAAACTTTTTTGAAGGAAGAGTTGGATCTTATCAAAAATCAGGTGTCATGGATAGTACAAGAGATCAAAGTTCTCAAAAAACTTTTACGATTGATGCGGATTTTTGATTTGATTCGTGGGACATAGGACCGATATATAAAAAAACATTTCAAACCCATGGCAGAGAAAAATAGATCACAGCTCAAGAGTATATTCCAAGCAGGAAACATTCCGACACAACAGGATTTTTCCGATTTCATCGATAGCACATGGAATCTAGCAGACGATGGATCAGGCGGTTATTCTGGGCCAACTGGAGCTGCAGGACCAACAGGAGCACAAGGACTTCAGGGCCCAACCGGAACTACAGGGGACAATTCTTTAACAACTATTAATTTACAGGGCGGAGATTATATTCTTGCACTTGGCGATAAAGGGGCTATGGTTGAAATAGCTACTGGAGCAACTGCTACTGTAACGATTCCCGCCGATTCTTCTATTCCCTTTCCTGTGGGCTCTCAGGTACTTGTGACGAGAGGAGGAATAGGACCCGTTTCAATTACAGGAGCTACTGGAGTAACGGTTAGGTCAGCACAAGGTTATTTAAACCTTCCTTATCAATATTCTATAGCTGAGCTTTATAAAACAGACACAGATACCTGGACGATTTCCGGGGATCTTTCGTCTTGACGGTTAATTATTTTTAAAAAACAATCAAATGAAAAAAATTCATTTGTGTAACTTTTTGTCCCTAAAGGAAATAAAAATTAAATAAAACAGAAAAATGGAAGTAATAAAAAGAGATGGAGCTCGGGAAAGAGTTAAGCTAGATAAAATTTTAAACAGGGTAAAAAAGCAATGCTACGGTCTAAATATGGATTACGTAGAACCAATGGAGATTGCTAAAAAAGTTATTCATGGTCTTTATGATGGAATTACATCTGTCGAATTAGATGTACTTGCAGCAGAAACAGCTGCAGCATTAACCCCAACCCATCCTGACTATTCCATTCTAGCTGCTAGAATTTCTATTACATCATTACACAAGGTTACTCCTAAAAGTTTTTCACAAGTCATAGAGAATCTTTACTCCTATGTGGACCAGAAAACCGGGTTAAAAGCACCCATGATTGCTGATGATGTGTATGAGATTGTCATGAATAATGCTAAGGATATAGATTCACAAATTATTTATGATCGGGATTCTGAATATGATTATTTTGGATTCAAAACTTTAGAAAAATCTTATCTACTTAAAATCGACGGTAAGCCAGCGGAAAGACCGCAACACATGCTTATGAGGGTGGCCATAGGAATCCACAAGAACGATTTAGTATCGGCTTATAAGACATATGATTTAATGAGCCAAGGGTTCTTTACACACGCTACACCAACACTTTTCAATTCGGGAACAAGAAGACCCCAGCTTTCGTCGTGCTTCTTACTCTCTATGCACGATGATTCAATTCAAGGGATTTATAAAACACTTTCCGATGTTGCACAGATTTCTAAGAATGCCGGAGGTATAGGTCTGCATATCCACAACGTTAGGGGTACCGGATCTTATATTAGAGGAACAAATGGAACATCAAACGGGGTGATTCCTATGTTAAAAGTCTTTAATGAAACAGCGAGGTATGTAGATCAATGCTTTGTTGGAGAAACTTTAATTAAAGTTAAAGACGGATACAAAAAAATAGAAGATATTGAACCAGGAGATTTAGTTCTGTGCTCAGATGGGGAATATCATTCGGTAGAAGAAAAAATAGCTTCTTCATCATCTGATAAAAAAATGATAGAAATACAGACCGAAACTGGTAAAAATGTAGTTACTGAGGATCATTTGTTTTTATGTATTAAAAATGGCAGGTCTATAGAAAATATAGAAACTAAATTTGAATTAGGATCTTTAAATCCTGAATGGATAGAAGCTAAAAATATTACTGATTCTGATATTTTATTAAGTCTTTGAAAATAAAACTCCACCTTGATCCGATATATAATTCTATAATTATTTATCAATCATGGAAAAAGACAAATCAGGAAAATTTAGAAAATATTCATATATGTCAACACATTATCCAGAAATAACTTCCAAAATTTTAAATTGGTCTAAGGATTGTGGGTTATATGGATTGCCGTATGATGAAATTTTCTATCTATATGACAACAACCATACAAAGGTCCCCAGTGATGAAACAGGGTTTAAAGAATTCAGAGGAGCATTTAAAAAATATTCTATCTATGGGAAATATTCTAATTTAGAGGATAAGTTTTTAGTAGACCAGCTGGATAAATTCAAAAAATATCTTTCTTCTAATGATCTAGAAAAGCAAAATAAATGTGGAGCTGTTACTCAAATGTTAATGGAAAATTATATTTTAATGGAACAGCTTAAAAATAAATATCCTAATTTTCGGGACAAAAGAATAATGATCCACATGTTTTTAAATGACTTACAAGAACCACCAAAATGTGAAGTGTGTGGATCCCCTGCTAAAGAAAGATTAACTAATAAAGGGTTTAGAAAAACTTGTTCAAGCATTTGCAGAAGGAAAAAAGAGCAATCTTTCAAATCGTACACGATTTTTTACGAAGGTGAATCAATAAGAGTTCAAGGTTATGAAAGATATGTTATTCCTGAATTTTTAAAAAAATACGATAGAAAAGATTTAAGAATAGGATTAGAAGAAAATAATCCGATTCTTTATTTTTTTAAAGGTACAGAAAGAGAATATTATCCTGACCTGTATATAGTTCCTGAAAATAGAATAATAGAGGTTAAGTCAGACTACAGTTTTCAATTTGATTATGACAAGAACATAGCTAAAAAAGAGGCTTGTCTTTCTAAAGGATTCAAGTTTGAATTTCATATTTGGAATGAAAAAAATAAAAAAAACAAAATAATATAAAATGGAAAAAAATAAAAACATTTTTTTAGATCATCCTGAGATCGATGGGGAAATAAGACAAGAATCTGTCAAACTTTCTTTAAATAATTTAAAATTCAACAGCGTATTGAATGTTAAAAATTGTAACATTGAAGAATCTAAATTATACGACTTAAGAGTTAATGAAGTACCAAACTATTGTACAGAAATATCAATAGTTCATAATGGAGGTGGTAGAAGAAAAGGGTCTTTTGCAATCTACTTAGAACCTTGGCACTGTGATATTGAAGATTTCTTAAACCTTAGAAAGAATCATGGTAAGGAAGAGATGAGAGCAAGAGACTTATTTCTTGCTCTCTGGATCCCTGATCTCTTCATGGAAAGAATTAAAGAGGGCGGAGACTGGTCATTATTTTCTCCAGACGAAGCTCCTGGGTTAGCGGACGTTTATGGGGAGGACTTCAAAAAACTTTATCTGAAGTACGAATCCCAGAATAAATCTAGAAAAACGATTAAGGCTCAAGATCTTTGGTACAAAATAATCGAAGCTCAAATTGAAACAGGAGTTCCTTATATGCTTTATAAAGATGCTGCAAACATCAAAAGCAATCAAAAGAATTTAGGTACAATCAAATCTTCAAATCTTTGTACAGAAATCATTGAATACTCGGATTCAAAGGAAACTGCAGTTTGTAATCTTGCTTCTATTGCCTTGCCTAAATTTATTATTCCAGGAAAGAAACCGAAGTATGATCTCAACGCATTAAAAGATATTGCTTACACTGCCACTTTCAATTTGAATCGGGTCATTGATGTCAACTATTATCCAACAAAGGAAACCAAGACCTCGAATTTAAAACACAGACCTATAGGAATTGGCGTTCAAGGTCTGGCAGATACTTTTGCAATGTTAAAACTTCCTTTTGATTCGGAGGAAGCCAAGCAGCTTGATAGGGAAATCTTCGAAGCAATTTATTTCGGAGCCATGACTGCTTCCGTAGATCTTGCTGAGACCGAAGGAGCTTACGAGTCTTTCAAGGGTTCACCATTATCAGAAGGAATTTTTCAATTTGATCTTTGGGGACAGCAACCAAGTAATAGATGGGATTGGAAATCATTAAGGGAAAGAGTTAAAAAGACGGGTGCTAGAAATTCTTTATTACTTGCACCCATGCCCACAGCAAGTTGCCTTGTTCCTGAAACAAAAATACAAACATCAGATGGAATAAAAAGCTATATAGATATTATGGAACAACGTGGGATAGATTGGAAATCTATAGAGGAATCTGGAGAACAAAGATGGGTATTTTTTGAGGAAAAAGTAAAAGTTAACACTAGATTTGGGTATTTAGAATGCGAGAAAATATTTTATAACGGTAAGGTTCCTGTTATAGAAATAGAAACAGAAGACGGTCAAAAAATAGTTTGCTCATATAATCATAAATTTTTATGTTTAAGAGACGGAGCCAAAATCTGGGTGAGAGCTGATGAATTAACAGAAAATGATAATATAATTTTCTCATAGAAGATAAAATTACGGTTGCCATACAAGCTATAGGTATATAGAATAAAAATTAATTATGCCAACTATTATTAACCCAAAAGAATTTTATGATGCTTATGGGAAAAAATTAGTAGATTCATGCTTTAAGAGATACTCTTATATAAATAATTCAGATTCAGAATATTACCGAGAAAGATTTATAGAATTACTTGAGCTGAAAAAAAATAATCCTTTCTCCTCTGGGTCTGAGTATTTTAAAATTCTTTACGGAAATAAGTACGAAACAGATTATAAAAAGAGTAAAAAAAATCCTTTTACACCATATTTAATATCATATTGGAAAAAAAGAGGATTTAGCGAGGAAGAAGCTGTTGAAAAAATAAAAGAATATAAAGCAAAAAAAGCTACTAATTTAGAAAATTTTATAAAAAAATATGGGGAAGAGAAGGGGAAGACTAAATACAATGAATATACTGAAAAATCTAAGCATACTGAGGAAAAATTCAGAAAAAAATACGGTGATTGCTACAAGGAAAAATGGGATGAATATAAAAGATCTAAAGACTCTATGTCTTTAGAATGGGCCCTTTATAAATGTAACGGGGATTTAGAAAAAGCTATCATTCTTTGTCAAAAAAGAGCTAATTCAGTAAAATTAGAATTAGAAAAAAAATCCAAAGAGTTAGGGAGTTTTGAAAAAGCTTTAGATTTTATAAAGAATGTGAATAAAAGTAAAACAGTAGATTTTGAATATTATCTTAAAAAAAATAATGGATCTTTTATAGATGCTACAAAAGAATATGGGGATTTATTAAAAAAAAGGAGAGTTAATTTTGGAGATGCTTCTAAAATTTCTCTCTTTTATTTTTTACCGATTTATAATTATTTAAACGAAAATACCAACGACAAGGTTTTTTTAGAAATACCCGAATCTAAACCCTTTTTCTTATACGATAAAGTAAATAAAAAAAGTTATTGTTATGATTTTTGTATAATTGGGTACAATAAAATAATAATAGAATTTAATGGAATAAAATGGCATCCTCGTTTAGATAAATATAAAATGGATGAATCATCTAAAATTCTTATATATGATAAAACCGAGGAGAGGATTAAAAATAAATACAAATACGACTTACAAAAAGAGAAACTTGCTGTAGACAATGGATATAAATATTTAATAGTATGGGATGACGATGATCCTTCCCATAATATCGAAAAAATAGAAAAATTCTTAAACGCCAATAAAATAAATTTTAATTACAATGAAAACGATAAAAATCAAATCCATAAAAAAGCAAAACCAAGAAAGGTCGACCTGGGATCTTGAAGTTCCAGAAAAACATGAATATCTTTTAGAAAATGGGATTGTTTCACACAATACTTCTCAAATCCTAGGAAACAACGAATGCTTCGAGCCTTTCACTTCAAACATTTACATCCGTAAAACTTTGTCAGGTGAATTCCCGGTAGTTAATAAACACCTGGTGAAAGATCTCGTTAAAATTGGACTTTGGAATGAAAAACTAAGAGACAAGATCATCATAAACAACGGATCTATTCAAGATATTCCAGAAATCCCAGATGTTCTAAAAGGAATTTATAAAACTGCTTGGGAGATGAGCCAAAAAATTATTATCGACCACGCTGCAGAAAGAGCGCCTTTTATTTGTCAAAGTCAGAGTATGAATCTTTTTGTTCAGGATGCCAATTTTGCAAAACTTTCTTCTGCCCATTTCTATTCCTGGAGTAAAGGACTAAAAACAGGAAGTTATTACATTAGAACAAAGGCCGCAACAACTGCTATTAAAGGACTCGGAATCGATATGAGTAAACAAGATGATGTCTTGGAAAATATAGAAGTAAATATAGATTCTCAAGAAAATAATTACAGTGGTATGGTTTGTTCTATAACAAATCCTGATGATTGTGAAGCATGTGGTAGTTAATTTTTTATCATGAAAAAGCACATAGAAGAATTCCAAGAATTTAAAAAAAGAAAACCGGCTAAAAGAGAAGTCATACTGTTCGTCGGTCCTCCAGGATCTGGTAAGGGAACACAATCGCAAATTGTCGCCAAGGAAAAAGACTATGTTCATGTTTCTACAGGGGACATCTTAAGGAAGTCTAAAGATCCTAAAATCAAAGAAATGATGAAGACGGGTAAGCTTTTGCCTGACGATCTTCTGGCCAAAGTGGTACAGCAGTTCGTCGAAGATACACCAGAAGCAAAAGGTTTTATTTTTGACGGATACCCAAGAAATCTTGCACAGAAGGATCACTTTCAAGAAATTTTACTAAACACAAATCTTGTCTTGCAAAGTGTAATTTTTCTGGACGTTCCAGAGGCCGTTCTTTTTAATAGAATCAAGGAAAGGTCTAAAACTTCAGGAAGAGCTGATGATGCAGATCCAAAAGTTTTTTCCACTAGAATGGAGGAATACAACACACAAACTTTACCGATGATTAAATCGATGAAAGAGGATGAAGGATTTTCCAAAATAGACGGGACAAAAAAATTGGAAACTATTACCAAAAACATTCTAAAAAAGATAAATTAAAACAATTTTTATGCCCAAGAAAAAACTAGAAGAAGCCCCCGAAACTAAAGAACTTGGGAGACCGAGTCTTTGCTTAGTGATGATCGTAAAAAACGAATCTAAGGTTATTAAGAGATGCATTGATTCGGTCAAAGATTATATTGATTATTGGGTCATTGTAGACACTGGATCCACAGACGGAACACAGGAAATGATCAAATCTATCATGGACGGTTATAACATTCCAGGGGAACTTCACGAAAGGCCTTGGGTAGATTTCGGACACAATAGAACAGAAAGTCTCCAATACTCAAAGGGAAAAGCAGCCTACAGATTAGTTATAGATGCAGATGACGTCTTGGTTGTGGAAAATAATTCTATTAATCCTTTCCAAAATCTCTCTGCAGATTCATACAAGGTTAAGATACGCCTTTCTAGTCTATCGTACTTCAGAACACAGATAGTTAGAGGAGACCAGGATTGGAAGTATGTCGGGGTTCTTCATGAATATCTTTCCGGACCAATAGGAGTTCAGGTAAAAGAGGATTTTATAGAAGGGGCAGAAATGCACGCTTCTGTTTCAGGTCACACTAGAGACATTAAAGGGAAAGCAAAATATCACAACGACGCTTTAACCTTTGAAAAAGCTTTAATCACCACCCCGAAAGAGGATCTTCCCATCGATCTTGAACGTAGATATGTTTTCTATATGGCTCAAAGCTACAGAGACGCTGGTATGTACGAAAGATCGATGGAGGCATACCAGAGAAGGGTTGATCTAGGAGGCTGGGCAGAAGAGATCTATATTTCTAAATATTGGATTGCCAATTTAAAACATAGAATGGGAAAATCTGATGATGAAATTATCAACTCTTATTTGCAAGCTTGGGAGTACAGACCCAATCGAATCGAATCATTATATCACCTAATTAAATTCTTAGGTACCCAGAAAAGATATGCTCTTGCTTTTGCTTTGGCTTCTGTTGGAATGAAAACAGGACCCTGCTCAGATATCCTTTTCGTAGAGGAAGAAATATGGAGATGGAGAATGCCAGACGAATATTCAGTTTTATCTTTCTATAATGGAAATGCTAAAGAAGCCTATAAAACAACCAAGGTTCTAATAGAATCCCAGTTTTTCAACACCATTCCACCTCAGGACAGGGAGAGAATTCAAAAAAATATGGAATTCTACGAACAAGCACTCCAAAACGAACAAAACGCACTAGAAGAAAAGAAAATGCAAGCTGTCTGAGATATATAAAGAAAAAAAGACAGCATGTATATTTTAAAATTCGACCAGTTTGTCAACGAAGCTTATGTTGCACCAAGTGGAACAACAGGCGTTCCTGTTTACCGAGGTACTTCTTTCAAAGCAGAAAGATATATCAAAAGAGGAACGATTCTTCCCGAACTACAAGATCTTTTAGGTCAAGTTATGTCAGGAGCACTTAAATCTTTGACCGTACTTGCAGAAATCCCAACACAAGGTAAAAATGCACCACAGTACATTAAAGATATTTATACAGAAATGGGATACGTTGAATCTCCAGAAGAAGACAAATACGATCCAGAAACTGACACTTACATGGGTAAGAGAGACAAAAGAGAGGACGAACCAGAAATGAACATTTTTGTTGATTCTGAATTCGTTGTTAAGGACATTGATATGGCCAAAGGACTTATTATAGGATCTCCTTATTCTCTAAGACACAAAGGGGTCTTGGTCGAAATTGATCCGGAAAAGGTGGACGAGATTTTCATTAAGTAATCTTCCTAATCCATATATAAAATCACATCAATGCCATCCCTTAAGGGATGGCATTTTTGTTTATGTGAAACTTTGGATCGATTCTATTTCCAGAGAATTTACACCACCAGAAAATATTTCTATTACTTCAAATCCCTCTTTTTCGGCTACTCCGTTTTTATGTGTACATTAGCTCCAAACATTTTTATCACACCATTTAAAAAATAAAAGAAACATAGATAAAATAGTTCTATATAAAGATTAGGTATAAAATGGACTAATGAAAAGTAAAAAAGAAATAGTAGTATTAGGGGACAGGGACCATCTGGTCTTAAGGCCAACGGTTTATGTGGGATCGGTAAAACCTTCAGAGGAAAAAGTTCCTTTAATAAAGGACGGGAGGGTCTATATACAGACAAAAAATATTTCTGTAGGCATGTATAAACTTTTTGATGAGGTGTTTTCCAATTCTTTAGACGAGGCAAAAAGGATGGGAGGAAAAATGAAATCTATATCCGTCTCAGTAGATTCCGAAAAAAATGAGATTACAGTAAGGGATACCGGAGATGGATTTTATAAAGGGACTTCCATAAACAAAACTTCTGGTAAAACAAACATTGAAACTGCTGTTTCGATGTTCAGGGCCGGGTCTAATTTTAATAACGAAGAAGTCGAGGATTCTTTAATAGGTACTAACGGTCTAGGTTTGGCTTGTGTTTGTGGGTTAAGTAATGACTTTAAAATTGTAACGGTAAACGATACACATTATTATGAACAGGAATGGGACGATTTTAAAACCGGAGGACCAATAACAAGGAAAAAAAATCTGACAGATAATAAAGGAACAGAAATTACTTTTAAACCCCTAAGCAGTGTTTTTGGGCATGACAAATGGGATAAAGAGGTTCTTTCCTCAACATTAATTTTAAAATGTGATTTAATTAAAAGGGACCACATTCTGGGAAAACTCAACATAGATCTTTTATGGGACGGTGAAAAGATCGACCTTAATGTTCCTTTTATTTCGGAAGAATCTTTCAGAATCAACACTGAAATAGGACAAATAAGTGTTTGGGAAAAATATGAGGGTTCTGGATCCATTAGTTTTGTTAACTCTGCTATTTGCTCGGGAATACACCAAAAAATAGTTAATGATTTTATCAACGAAAAATTAGACGACACACTCGGGCATCACTTCTATGATTGTTTGATCGTCTTGAATCTCCCTCCAAAATATGTGAAATTTGGAGACCAAAATAAAACTAGGTTTGTTACCACGAGGGAAGAAATTGAATCACTTTTGATAAACAAGTTTGGGTCCAAGCTTCAAGGATTTTTCAAAACGGATCTTTATGAAAGGATCTTGAAAAAAGTGGAAGAAAGGAAAACTGAAGGTTATGTTAAGAAGTTAAGAGCAGAAAAAAGAAAGATTAACATCAAGCAATCTCATAAATATTTTCCTGCTCAAAAGGCTTTAGCCGAAAACCTTTTTATAGTGGAGGGGCTGTGTATAGAAGAGACGGAAAAAATTAACATTTGGAGAAACGGGGAATTACTAAATATTGAGCTAAGAGAAGTCCTCGTAGGCGACGAAGTAATTACACATAATCATAGGATTAGAAAAATAGTAAATAAACAGAAAAAATTAAAAGATTGTGTTACTATATTTTTAAAAGACGGAACTAAATTAATTCAACCAAGGTCTCACAAATATTATGTCTTTAATTCTTTAAAAAATTCATTCGGATTTATTACTGTTGGAGAAATAAATATAGAAATACACAAGCTAGTTAAATCTAATTTGGGCGAATTTATAGGAACGGTTGAGGTGGTAGATAAAATAGTTACGGAAAACATAGATTATCCTAATTGTATTATAACCGAGGAGGGTATTTATCAATGTAGTAATTCCCATAAATATTGTATTTTTAATCCTAATAACCAGGAGTTTTTTATGATGGAGGCTTCTATGATAAAAATGGGAGATTTGATATGTGTTTTTGACAAAATATAGATAGTTGAAGGATATATAGATAAAAAGCCTTCTACCATGAACAAAAAAAATAAAATCGAGATTATTGTAAAATTAGGTGATAGGAAATTTAGTGTCTTATTGAGCTCTTTATACGAAGAAAAAAAACTAATAAGATATGTTAAAGCATCTTTAAGTAAATCTGGATTAGATATAATTAAAGAATCTAAGGATTTTTTTCTTAAAAATATAGAAAAGTGCCCCTTTTGTGAAAAAGATTCTAAATATGAAATTGAATATGAGATTTTTTCTAATAATGTAAGAATAACTGGAATTAATTTATTAAAAAATCAAAAGGGATGGATAAATTATCACTGCCTTTTAGGGAAGAATTATTGTTCAGGAAGTAAATTAAATCCGAATTCTATAGAATACATAAGTAAAGCATATAAGGTTTCTTCTGACGATGCCCGTAAATTTATATTAGATAGAAATAGAAGTCCATTTTATAGAAATAATCACGATAGTGAGGAGTCCTATAAAAAATTTCAGTCTAGAGACATAAATTATTATGCAGGTAGATATGGGGAAAAAGACGGAAAGAAAAAAATGGAAGAAATATCTGAAAAATTAAAAAATAAATTAAATAAAAAATACTTAATAGAAAAACATGGCATTGATTGGTACGAAAGAATGTCTAAGAAAAAAGCTAATTGTACGCTTTCTTATTATATAAACAAATACGGAGAGGAAGAAGGAATTATTAAATACAATAAAAGAATATCAGATTTAAGTAAAAACACCAAGGATGATTTTATAAAAAAATACGGAGAGGATAAATGGAAAGAAAGAGTAAAAAGATTTAATTACAAACATAGCTTAGAATATTTCATAAATACATTGGGATATGATGAAGGCGTTAAAAGATTTGAAACTCTTAGGAAATCTTATTCTTTTACAAGAGAGGATTATATAAATAAATACGGAGAGGATCAATGGATAGAGAAAAGATGTAAGACTAATAAGAAAAAATTTTATAGCAAAGAAGCTAAAAGATTTTTTGAAATTCTTTTGGAAAAAATAAATAAAAAATTCGGAGCGGTTTCCGATTTAAAGTGGTTAGAAGATGAATTTTTTATATGGGATAATGAATACAGAAGAATATATTTTTATGATTTCTATTTTAAAATTAATAACATTAAGATTATTATAGAATATGATAATATTTTTTGGCACCCTAGAAAAAATAAGGATGGTGTTTTCAATAAAAATTATAACGACTCTTTTTCTTCTGTTTTAACACCAGAAGAAAAAATGGAATACGACGAAAGAAAAATAAATATTGCTAAATATAGGGGATATAATATTATTGTAATAGAAACTGAAAAAATAAATTTGCTGAGGGATCAATATAAATACAATTCTCTAATAGAAGAAGCTTTAACTAAAATAGAAGGTATAATTAATAAAATGATATGCTAAGCAGTAGTGAAGAAAATTTTTTTCAAATTGTAGAAATAGAAAAAATAGAAGAATCTGGGGTTTTTAATTGTATAGATATTACCGTAGAGGAAGACGAAAGTTTTGTACTTTCCAATGGGATAGTCTCTCACAATTCTGCAATGGGATCAATTCTGCAAAAAAGAAATCCCAAAGAAGATGGTGTTTATGCTCTTAAGGGTAAAATCAAAAATTGTAAAAACATCGGAGATCTTTCTGATAACAAAGAAATTCTTGAACTTATGCACATTCTTGGGTTGGATCCGACTTCTAGAAATACCGATGTTGTTGCATATAAAAGAATAGTCATAGCAACTGACCCCGATCCGGATGGCGCACACATTACCTCCCTTTTGATCAACCTATTTTATAGATGGTTTCCAACATTAATTAAAAACGGGAGGATTTCATTCTTGAGAATACCTCTGGTTTCTGTAGGGGACGGAAAGAAGAGAAAGTATTTCTGGGATTTGGAAGAGTTCAAAAGAGCTAAAGTTAGCGGAACAACCAGATACCTGAAAGGATTAGGTTCTTTGTCCTTAGAGGATTGGGAATGGGTGATGGGGAGTAAAATCCTGATTAGAGTTGAAGAAAGTCCAGACAGCAAAGAAAAATTAGAAATGGCTTTTGGTGATTCTTCAGATTTGAGAAAAAAGTGGTTATCTTCTACTATTTGAGATATATAATTAACGATATATAGTAGGATGATCAAAAAGCTAAAAGATTTTGTTGTTGAACAGGAGGATTCTAAAAAGAATCCCGACATTATAACCGCCGGAGAAAAGTCTTCCAAATTGAAAATCAAATGGATTGAACCTGACCTTTCTGAGGAGGTTCAACACTATGATGATAAGGCTAAGATAGAGTTTTATCAACACAACATCACTATAGGCAACAAAGACATAGGTAAAGTTAACCCTAGGTCAACAAAGTTTTATAAGTACATTTTAGACCCATTCAAAAAAGGATCTCTTGAGATGTTACCCGTGGTTTCTGAAGGGGATTTTCAAGTTTCAAAAGTACAAAATCTGATGTCTTTTGAATTTGATAACATAGTTACTGGAGCATATGGGAAAGCATACGGGGAAGTTCTAGAACAAATGGCAGAGGATTTAAAAAAAGAAGGAAGTTTATCCCTACCAGCTCCAATTGTTATTCGTTTCATCAATTTTGGGGAAACCAGAACCTCTTCTGAATCCAGCTATTATCTTTTCTCCGGCAATCGTAGAATCAATCTTGCACTTCATTATGCCATCCCAATCAAAGTTTGGGTGGTTGACTTAGTTCCTTCAAGAAGAGATGTTAGAGATTTTGCACAAAAATCCGGTGCCACACAAGACCCAGAAAAATTCAAGAAAATTCTTAGAAGATTAACGGGTAAAGAATCTCTTGACGATCTGAACGCTAGGGAAAGATTCAAAATTATTCAATCCTTAAAATCTTTTTAATACATTTGTCCTATGCAAAAAAATAGGCTGGGTTATTGTTGTCTTTGTTTAAGTCTCGAAAAACAGGGTACAACCACCAACAGAGGTATGGTGAGGAGAACTTTCGACGAGAAAGGTTTAGAGTATGTTTCGCATCTCGCAATTCAAAATACTGAAGATCTATCTACCATTTTAAGCTTTAATGCCTCTGTGGGAATCACTCTTTACAGGATGAGCTCAGACATGTTTCCTTGGATGTCAGAATACGAGATCCACGAGTTGCCTAATTTCTCACAAATAGAAAGAAATCTTAAAAGGGCTGGGGACATAGCTAAAGAAACCAACCAAAGACTGACTTTTCACCCGTCCCATTTTTGTGTCATTGCTTCAGAGCGTTCGGATGTGGTAGAAAAATCAATAAAAGAATTAAGGCAACACGCAGAGATTATGGATTATATGGGTCTAGTACAGTCCCACAAATACCCCATAAATATTCACATAAACACCACTAAACCGGACAAACAGTCTGCAGCCGATAGATTCATATTATCTTTTGAAAAGTTGCCTTATAACGTACGTAAGAGGCTCGTTTTAGAAAACGACGATAAAAAAAGTCAGTTCACCCCAACAGACCTTTACAATCTTGTACATAAAAGAATTGGAATTCCTTTGACCTATGATTTCTTGCATCATGTTTGTAATCCGGATGGGCTTTCACAGGAGCAAGGATTGGCCCTGTGTCTTTCAACGTGGCCGGAAGGAGTCACTGCTATAACACATTATTCAGATTCTAGAAGGATCTATGAAGATTCATCGGCAAAAGAGGTTGCTCACTCCGACTGGATTTGGAATAAAGTGGAAACTTATGACAGAGAATTTGATATAGAATTTGAAGTGAAAGCAAAGGACCTTGCACTTCTAAAATATATCGAAACATGGAAGAGTCATTAGATTTAAGTAAAGCAAAGATTTCTCAAGAAAACCAGATTTACGTTTCTGTAATTTTAGAATCCATTAAAGAAAATTATGGGATAGAGGATCCAGAATCCCATATTAAAAATATGGGATTCTCTTTAGAAGATTTGATCTCACCAAAAAGGGTTGAGGAATTATTGGATCTCCTAAATGCAAACGAGAAATGAAGTTTATCCGGTATCTTATATTTTTAATCGGTACGATAATCCTTTTTCTTTTTACCCTAATCATTGTGATATTTTTAGAAATAAACAAAATTCTAGGGGAAATAAAATCACTGAATGGAAGATTATTACAAAATATTAGGTGTAGAAGAAACAGCAGACCAAGAAACAATTAAAAAAGCTTATAGAAAGCTTGCTGTCAAGTTTCACCCAGACAAAAACAAGGAAAGAGGAGCGGAAGAAAGATTCAAGAAGATAGCAGAAGCCTAT
>Ga0247840_10007619_pt1 | contig 14977 bp, 12 predicted proteins | sample LaCruzMarch2015__FD_192404 | JGI IMG/M metagenome (GOLD analysis project Ga0247840, IMG submission 192404) | Freshwater microbial communities from meromictic Lake La Cruz, Castile-La Mancha, Spain - LaCruzMarch2015_17m | ecosystem: Environmental > Aquatic > Freshwater > Lake | place: Spain...
AAATTAACAGGGCTTACTGCCAACGATTTCCTGTCAGCTGATGCTATGGTAAATCCAGGTTATACTGCAGATAAATCACAACCTTATTATGGTACTTTTGGTTGGACCAATACAGGCGCTTTAACTTCAGCACAGACTCAGTATGTAATGAATGCTTATATTGAACAAACATACAACGACCTTGGCGATCCGCGAAAAGCAAGATGTTTTAACGCAGCTTTAGCACCTGCACCTGCACCACCATGGAACGGTAAACCATTTGGTCTGGAAGGAGATGGTATAGCTAATCCTTACAATAAAGATAAAGGAAACCTAATTGGAATAGGTCTGCAAAAAAAGGATGTAACCAATGTAACAGGAGCGTTAATTATTTCCGCATTTGAAAGCTATTTTTTACAGGCAGAAGCTGTTCAAAGGGGTTGGATTCCGGGAAGCGCTGAAGAATTATATAAAAAAGGCGTAACAGCCAACTTTGCATATTTGGGACTTACTACAGCAGAAGCTGTAGAATACCTTGCATCGCAAAAACCACTTGCTGACTGGGCTGTAGCTACTGATAAACTGAAATTGATTCTTTATCAAAAGTACATTGCCTTTTGTGGAATCAATGGTTTTCAGGCATGGTGCGATTACCGTCGTACCGGTATTCCTGATCCAAAGGCAAGCGATTCGCATTCTTCAATGCTTTCTTACAATGATGGTGTAAGCAGACGTGAAATACCATCAAAAATGCACTATCCTACAAGGGAGTTTACCGTAAACAATGCTAAAGCTATGGAAGCGGCCAAAAGAAACTACAATGGCAAAGAGCCTGATGATAAATATCATTTTGACAGTAAGGTTTTTTGGGATGTTAAATAATATTCATGAATAAATAAAAGAGATATGAAAAGAATATTGAAATACAAAGTCTTTACGATCCTGACCTTTGTTTTGATCGTAGCTACATCGTGTTTAAACGATGATGAACATTATACCGATTTTTCTACGGTATCGCCTCAGATTGAGTTTCCTGAAGTGGCTAATGCCTCTTCTGGAATGATTACACGTGCAATGGTATTTTCTGAAAGTTTTGTGGATGTTATTGTTAAAGTAAATTTGGCATCTCCAAATGTACTGAAAGAAGATGTGACGGTTACTCTGGCCTATGATCCTGCAGTTTTAGCTGCTATGAATGCAAGTATGAAAGCAAAGGATCCAGACTATGTAGATGTGCCAATTATACCAAGTGCGAGTCTGCAATTGCCTTCTAGTATGACAGTTACAATTCCTGCAGGAACACGAATGGTAGATTTTAAATTTAAGGTAAAACCAAATGACCCTGTAAATGTCTATGGAATACCTTTTAAAATTGCCTCTGTTAGTCCAAGTACTTTAATTGTTCCATCCAACTTCAAAACAACTATTGTGTCGATATTGGCGAAAAATTTATATGACGGAGTTTATACAGTTACTGCGAATTCACCAATGGTTGATGTGTTGAATGCCAATTTTACCGGATATTATCCGTTTGACTATTCCTTGGAAACAGTTGGTGCGCAATCTGTATTGTGCAAAGATATCACTGTATGGGATGATTATATGCACCCGATGAGAAATGCAGGCGCAACAAGCGGATACGGATCATTTGGTTTACAATTGATTTTCGATCCATCTGGAAATGGTAAAGTTATTGATATTAAAAATCCATGGGGAAATCCTCCAGCCAATACCAGAATGCCTAAATTAGATCCATCAGGAGTGAATCAGTGGGATGCTGCTACCAAAACAATAAAAATTAAATATTGGATGTTACAGCCGAGTCTTGTTCCCGATGCTCCAAATATCAGGGTTTATTTTGATGAAACCTGGACATATATAAAATCCAGATAAAAATTAAATACTATAAAAAAGCTGTCTGAAAAGGCAGCTTTTTTTTTGCATTGATTTCATTTAATAGTTTGATTAAGTGATACTAAATGAATGAATTATATAACATAGACTAAAACGTAAATCATTCGGAAAAGCGTTGATAGTTATCGGAAGTAATAGTGATATTCTAACAAAAAATAGCCGAGTAATTCAAACAGAATAAATATGATTTTAAAAGGAAAGTCTTTGACTAAGTTTTCCGTTTCTTCTTTTTAGCCGCAGGAAAAAGTACATTATTTAAAATCAGCCGGTATCCCGGAGAAGTTGGAAATAAACTCAAATCGGTAGGATCGTCGCCAACCAGGTGGCGGTAATCTTCAGGGTCGTGGCCGCCATAAAAAGTCCAGAACCCTTTTCCTTTTTCACCGTGAATGTAGCGCGCTTCGTTGGCCGATTTGTTTTCGCCCATTACCAGACTGCCTGGTTTTAAAACTTCTTTCCGGTATGCTGTGGTTTGTCCCATAAAACCTTTAATCAGGTTGCGGTGATTTTGGCAAAGCATGGTGGGAATCGGGTCCCATTTAGCCGAAAAATCGAATAACGTAAAATAGTCGTTATCGCGCAAAACCTGTCGCGTATCGGTTGCATCGATATTTGAAAATTCGTAGGCATACGGATCCATGTTTAACTCGAAATTTTTGAAAGCAAACGTGTGGTTGAAATCGAGTTTTTCATGTGCATGTTTGTCGGCAGGATCGCCGTCAAACATCGATTCGCAAATATCGATTCCAACGGCTGCAAGCGAAATGTCATACGTATCAGTTGCGGCGCACATGGCAAACAGAAAACCTCCATTCAAAACATATTTTTCAATTTCGCGGGTAACAAACGATTTCATTTCGGAGACTTTCAAAAAGCCAAGTTTCTTTGCAAGTTCGTTATTAATGGCCACTTCCTGCTGGTACCACGGTGTATTCTGATAAACCCTCCAGAATTTCCCAAACTGACCTGTAAAATCCTCGTGATGAAGGTGAAGCCAATCGTAATCGGAGAGTTTGCCATCAAAAATTTCCTCATCGTAAATAACATCGTAATTAATTTCGGCGTAGGCTAAAACCAGTGTAACTGCATCATCCCATGGTTGTTTGTTAGGTGGCGAGTAAACCGCAATTTTGGGAGCTTTGTTCATAGCCACGGCGTCCTGGTTTACATCGGGTTGCGCAATTCCGTCTAAAATTGCGGCAGCCTGCCCATCGGTAACCGATTCGAATGTAACACCCCGAACCACACATTCGTTTTCAATTTGTGGTGAATGTTGCACCAGAAAACTACCGCCGCGGTAGTTCAACAGCCATTTTACCTCAATGTCGTTTTCAAGTACCCAGAATGTAATTCCGTATGCTTTTAAATGATTTTTTTGCGAATCATCCATCGGAATGAGCAGATGAATACTTTTTGCCTGAATCGAGAAAAGTAAACTGATTGCAATAATTAAGATACTGAATTTCATTTTGTTGCTTTTCTGAATTAAACCACATTTCAATGTATTTGTTCAAAAATCAAAACGGAGCATCAGAAGTCTTTGATTTCTGGCTGTCGAAATTGCTGTTTCTTGAAATTCCCGCACCTGCCAGTTCAACTTCATTATTCATTTTTGAACTGAAAGTTTGATTTGCACTTCCAAAATTGTGGTTAAACTGGTTTTCCATATCGGAGAATTTGGCCAATTCTTTTTTGAATGACAAATGAATATCGCCGGTGGCCCCGTTACGATGCTTTGCAATAATAATTTCGGCAACACCAAGCAATGAATTTCCTGAATCGTCTTCAGTGATGCCGTAATATTCCGGACGGTGAATAAACAAAACAAGGTCGGCATCCTGTTCAATTGCTCCCGATTCGCGAAGGTCGGAAAGCTGCGGACGTTTTCCTTCGCGCGATTCCACCGAACGGTTGAGCTGCGACAATGCCAGAATCGGAATATTCAACTCCTTGGCAATTGCTTTCAGCGATCGTGAAATGGTACTTACTTCCTGTTCGCGGCTGCCCCGGTTATCAGCGCCAGCAGTCATCAACTGAAGGTAATCGACAATTACAACTTCAATATCAAACTGCATTTTTAAGCGCCGGCATTTTGCCCTAAACTCAAAAATTGATAATGCGGGTGTATCGTCGATAAAAATCGGAGCTTTATCCAGACTCGAAATTTTGCGGTTTAAATGTTCCCATTCCCAATCTTCCAACCTGCCCGATTTCAGTTTTTGCGAACCCAGTTCTGTTTCAGCAGCAATTAATCGGGTGACCAACTGTATGGACGACATTTCGAGCGAAAATAGTGCAACAGATTTATTATGTGCAACCGCCATTTCGCGTGCCATTGAAAGTACAAATGCCGTTTTTCCCATCGACGGGCGGGCTGCAACAATTACAAGGTCGGTTTTTTGCCAGCCCGATGTAATTCGATCCAAAGCGGTAAAACCCGATGGAGTTCCACTTAAACCCTCTTTTTGGTTTTTTGCTTTCTCAATTTGTAATATTGCCTGGTTCAAAATGGGTTTTATCGGAACTGTCTCTTTTTTAATATTTCCCTGTGCAATCTGAAAAAGTGATGATTCCGAGAAATCAATCAAATCATCAACATCCATGGTATCGTCGTACGATTTGGTTTGAATTTCGGTTGAAACCCGAATCAGTTCGCGTTGAATAAATTTCTGTGCAATAATACGTGCATGAAATTCGATATGGGCAGCAGATGCCACCCGCCTTGTTAACTGTGTTATATAGGCTGGACCGCCTATTTCCTCGAGTTGATTGCGATCTTTCAATTCCTGGGTAACCATTAAAAGGTCAACCGGTTTTTCGTTTCCCGAAAGTTTTTTTATTGCATCAAAAATTTTTTGGTGTTCCTCCTTGTAAAAACTGTTGGTATCGATAAAATCGGCAACGGTTACATAAGCATCCCTTTCGAGCATTAAAGCGCCAAGTACGGCTTCTTCAACTTCAATGGCCTGAGGTGGCAGTTTTCCGTATTGCGCATTTATTTGCTCTATGTTGAACTGGTTGTTGGTCTTTTTCTTTTCAGCCATGATTTTAAAATAAATATAATTCCAAAACAATTAAGGATTGAAATAATGAAATTCAAAATTACAAATTTAAAGAGTAGGGGTGAGTTTTAGTTGTTGCAGTTTTTAAACCTCCGCTATTCACAATTGTTAATTGCCCAATTTATCGTCGATAATCATGGAAATAATATCTTTCAGTGTTAATCCCATCGCGTTGATTTGCTGTGGGATAAAACTTGTTGCGGTCATTCCGGGAGTTGTATTCACTTCAAGAAACCAGAATTCGTCGTCTTTCAGAATATAATCCATTCGCACAATTCCTGCGCATTGACACAGATCATAAATTTCGGAACTGATGTTCTGGCATTTTTCAAAAAGGTGGGCAGGTAAGCGGGCAGGTGTAATTTCTTCGGCTGCACCGGGAGTATATTTGGCTTCGAAATCGAAAAACTCGTTTTTAGGAAGTACCTCGGTTACCGGAAATACAATCTTTTTATTTCTGATTTTCACCAATCCGCAGGTAAATTCTTTTCCGTCAATAAATTGTTCAATCAGCGCTTCATTACTTTCTTCCCAGGCTTTTAAAATTGCGGGTTCCACTTCATTCTGGTTTTTCACTTTTGTGATTCCAAAACTCGAACCACCGGCATTTGGTTTTACAAATACGGGCAACCCCAGTTTTCTTACAATTTCCTCTGCATTAATTATATCGCCTTTCGAAATTTTAATCGACGAGGCCATTTTTACATTAAAACTACTCAGATAGTTATTGCAAAACCATTTGTTAAAAGTTAACGACGAAGTGTGAACATTGCATGTAGAATACGGAATTCCAAGTAATTCGAAGTATCCCTGTAAAATACCGTCTTCACCGGGAGTTCCATGAATGGTAATGTAAGCAAACGAAAAGGATACTTTCTGTTCCCCATTCAAAAAGCTAAAATCAGATTTGTTGATGTCGGCAATTTTTTGTTCGTCTTTCAACACAATCCACTCTTTCCCTCTCATTTGAATTAACCATGGATTGTATTTACTGGTGTCGATTGCGTTGTAAACATTGACTCCACTTTTCACCGAAACTATAAATTCCGAAGAATCGCCCCCTGAAATTACGGCGATATTTGGTTTACTATTCATTGCGGTTCGATATATAATTTTCCCATTTTTCGATTGCTGCTGCCATATCTTCGGGCAGTTCCGAATCAAATATCATTTTCTCGCTGGTTGTTGGATGAATAAATCCGAGGGTTTTTGCATGAAGCGCCTGGCGAGGTATTATTTTAAAGCAATTGATTACAAACTGCCTGTATTTGCTGAAGGTTGTACCGCGCAATATTTCGTCGCCACCATAATTTGAGTCGTTAAAAATGGTGTGGTTAATGTGTTTCATGTGAACCCTAATCTGGTGTGTACGACCGGTTTCGAGACGACATTCAACCAATGTTACATAACCAATCCGACGTAAAACTTTGTAATGTGTAACTGCGGGTTTCCCGAATTCACCATCCGGGAAAACTGTAAAAACCTGTCTGTTTTTTAAGCTGCGTCCGATATTTCCTTCAATGGTTCCTTCGTCATCTTTTACGCTGCCCCAAACCAAAGCCTGGTAGGTTCGTTCTGTCACTTTATCGAAAAACTGCATTCCAAGTTTTGTTTTTGCAAGCTCGGTTTTTGCAACTACCAGTAATCCTGAAGTATCTTTATCAATGCGATGTACTAAACCTGGGCGGGGATCTTCACTGTTAAACAAGGGGAGATCTTTGAAATACCAGGCCAGCGCATTCACCAGTGTACCGGTGTAATTTCCGTGGCCGGGATGAACTACCAATCCTGTTTTTTTATTAACAACAATCAGTTGATCGTCTTCATAAACAATATTTAAAGGAATATCTTCGGGAATGATTTTTAACTCGCGTCTCGGATAATCCATTACAATTATAACCTCGTCGTGTGGTTTTACCTTGTAATTTGATTTAACAGATAAGTTATTTACAAGAATACAGCCTGCATCGGCAGCGGCTTGTAAACGGCTTCGCGATGCGTTTTTTATTTGGTTCGACAGAAATTTGTCGATTCGAAGCGCAGATTGCCCGGGATCAACAGTTAAACGATAATGTTCGAATAATCCACCTTCTTCCAAATCTTCAATATCTTCGATTTCTTCGGTATAATCTTCCATAAATTTATTCTGTTACTTGTAAAATGGGTTGTTCAATTTTAAGTGAATCAAGGGTGAACCATAAATCAATGGAAGTTCCGAGACTGACAATTCTTGTATTTTGAAAGTTTGGATATTGTTTCCAGATAAGTGCAGCGAGTGTATCTTCTGAGGTAATAATTGATTCATCGTAGATTAGTACACCGGGATTTAACATGTTTGAAGAAAGTATTGCTTGTGCTTCAAAATAGGTCAGCCCGGCCAGGTTGGGCAGTTGGGTATCCTCGCTTCCGCTGCTGCTGCCAATAATTAAATCAACACTGCTCCCTTTTTGTATAATGTCGCCGGTTGTTAATTCCCTGTTATTTTGCCGCACTTTTAATACCAGGTTGTTGTATTCAGAGTGTTCATACGAAATTGTTCCAGTTATAAGTCCGCAATTTTCAATTAGCGCCTGTGCCTGTCGGAACGAAATATCGGTCAATTTTGGTAATGTCACTTTTTCGGGCACGGTTGAATTGATGGTTAAAAAAACAATTCGGTTACGTTTTACCCTGAAACCTGCTTCCGGAACCTGTTCAACAACTACTCCAGGTTTTGCACCATCAAAATGCGTTGAGTCAATTATTTCGTATTTTAAATCGTTTTGTTCCGAAAGGGTTTCAATTTCATTAATTGTCAGCCCGGTAAAGTTTGGAACAGGAAATGATTCTCCGTGTCTTGTATATGATTTCAAACGCTGCAGCGTAAAAACGATGATTATTAAAACTAATAAAAAGGCCAGAATCAGATGTTTAATGAATACCCGGCTGGTGAAGAAATTTTTTAAACTCATGTTAAAATATGTCGGTATTAATGAAAACAAAAATAACTCAAAAAAAGTATGATAATCCTTTTTATTTTTTTAATCAAAAAATTTTAATCAGAATGTTTCCAGAATATGGTAATGAGTGTCTCTTTCAACGGGCACCAATTGTACATCCTTTATTATTTTTATTAATTCGGCACGGCTGGCCGACGGATTTTCTTCTCCTCCTGCCATTGAATAAATTTTTGTCGATTCGTCAATGGTTCCATCCAAATCATCGACTCCATAATTAAGTGAAAGTTGGGCAGCCTGTTTACCAATCATAGGCCAGTATGCTTTTAAATGTGGAATATTATCGAGGAAAATACGTGAAACAGCGTAATTCTTTAAATCTTCAATCAATGTAGATTCCTTAACATGCGAATATGCGTTGTTTTCTCTTTTAAATTTTAACGGAATAAACGCATTAAAACCGTTGGTTTGTTTTTGCAGATTGCGCAAACGGTTTAAATGATCAACACGATGTTCGAAATTTTCGAGCAACCCGTAAAGCATGGTTGCGTTGGTTGGAATTCCCATTTTATGCGCAACTGAATGAATTCGCAGCCATTCTTCAGAACCGGTTTTGTCGGGGCAAATTTCTGCACGAATGGTTTCGTCAAAAATTTCGGCGCCACCACCGGGCATCGATTCCAGTCCGGCCAGTTTCAATTTTTGCAATCCTTCTTCAACCGAAATTTTTCCCATCTGGCACATTTGGTCTATTTCAACTGCTGTAAAGGCTTTGATCTGTAAATTTGGCGCTGCCACTTTTATCGACTTCAGCATATCTACATAAAAATTAATGTCGCGATTGGGATGAACGCCGCCAACAATATGAACTTCGGTAGCTCCTTTTGCTGTGTACCGCTCTACATCAGCTACAATATCTTCGATGCTGCATTCCCATGCTCCGTTTTGTCCTTCGCGGCGGCGGTACGAACAAAACTTACAATGATTGACACAAATATTGGTGGGTTCGAGATGAAAATTCCGGTTAAAAAAAACATATTCACCACTTAATCTTTTTTTTGTTGCACTGGCCAAAACACCTAATAATGCCAGATTTGAACTGTTAAATAATTCCAGCGCATCTGAAGTTGAAATTTGTTCAGAATCGAAAACTTTTTCAGCAATTGTTTTAATTGCCGCCGGAATCTGAAAAGATTTGTAAATATGGTTTCCTAAACTCATCTCTTTACTGTTTTTTATCACTCTGATTTGAAATACGGCAGATTTAAACTGGCAACTTCAATAAACACAAAAAGGTAAAGAAACTATTCTTTACCTTCTCGCAAAAAGATGTGAAGTATTTAATTATCTTTTATGTCTCGGTTCGTCCGAAACAGTTAATTTTTTTCTTCCTTTTGCACGACGGGCTTTCAGTACTTTACGACCGTTTGCGGTTGACATTCTTTCTCTGAATCCGTGTTTATTTTTTCTCTTCCTGTTCGATGGTTGAAATGTTCTTTTCATTTCTATTTGTATTTTAAATTATTCTTCGTGTTTTTTTCGGACTGCAAAAATAGTCCTTTTTTTATCTCTTCCAAAATATGATTCATCTTTTTTATATTACTGCTCTTTTTTTACCGTAAAGCGAAATCCGATTCCGTGCAGGTTTGTAATTTTTATGCTGGGGTCGTCCTTAAAATATTTTCTTAGCCTCGAAATAAAAACATCCAGACTTCGCCCAAGAAAGTAATCATCAGAACCCCAGATATTTTCGAGAATTTCGTTTCTGCTTAATATTTTGTTTGAATTTGTAGCAAAATACCGTATCAGTTCTGCTTCTTTTAAGGTGAGTGTTCTCGCATTTCCATTTATCGAAAGTGTTAAATCGTCGGGAAAAAAGTCGAAATTTCCAATGGTCATCGATTTTGAAACAACACTGTTTGATACGTGTTGAGAATTACTGCGCTTTATGAAAATTCTTATTTTCAGCAACAATTCTTCCATGCTGAAGGGTTTTGGAATATAATCGTCGCCTCCTAAAGTTAACCCAATAATTCTGTCCTCGGTCATTGATCGGGCAGTTAAAAAAATAATTGGAATCTGCTCATTGGTTTTTCGAATGATTTTTGCCACCTGAAAACCATCGATTTTAGGCAACATTACATCGAGCAGAATTAAATCAAAATTATTTTTAGCGAAAAGTTCGAGTGCAGTTTCTCCATTTTCAGCAACTTCAACGGCATAATTGTATTGTTCAAGATTGTCTTTTACAATAAACCGCAACGCTTCATCGTCTTCAACCAGTAATATTTTATATTCTGATGTATTCATTTTTTAATTTGGAATTGTAAGTGTAAATATACTTCCTCCCGCAGGATTTTCATCAACTTTTATTTTCCATTTATGAGTTGATACAATTTTTTGCACGTAATCCAGTCCCAGCCCAAAACCTTTTACATTATGCACATTTCCTGTGGGAACCCGATAAAACTTTGTAAATATTTTTTTTCGCTGATCTTTCGGAATACCAATTCCATTATCGGTTACCGACAGTTCAATGTTTTTCTTTTTCTGATTCACAGCAATCTTTAATTCAGGTTTTTGTTCACAATATTTTACCCCGTTTTCCAATATATTCATCATTAAATTCGAAAAATGAAAACGGTCGGCGAAAATATTTAATTTCAAATCATTCTGAATAATTTTCACATTTGCCTTCAGACCAAAATCAGTTTGTTTAAATTGTGCTGCAATTTCGGTAAGTATTTCATTCAAATTAATTTCTTCGTGATTTAAAAGAATTCGATTTTTTTCGAGCGATGCCAGATTTAAAACCTTCTCAACATTTTTTGATAATCTCATGTTTTGTTCCTGAATAATCCGGGCATATGTAAATAATCTTTCCGGAGTATCAAGAATGTTTTTATTATTGATAACGTTTGCGGCAATTGAAATGGAAGAAATGGGCGTTTTTAACTCGTGCGTGAGGTTGTTGATAAAATTCTTTTGAACTTCGGAAAGCTGTCTTTGCCGCACAATAACCGTTAGCGTGTATCCAAAAAAGAACAGGATGATAACCAAAAGTGCGGTTAAAAAGTACCAGATGGAAAGTTGGGAAATAAAAAACGAAGAACGGTTGGGGAAATGAATTCCAAAATAATACTTGTAGTTTTCATTGGTTTGAAAATTATAATCAGAAGGTTTTTCTTCACCATCCGAAACAAGAATTCCTTCATCCATTTGTTCCAAAACAGGGTTGAAAATGGCGAATTCAAAATCGCTGTAAACTTCGTGTTTTTTAAACTCCTTTATAAGGTGCATTTTAAGCAAATCCTTGTCGATAGCTGCATTTACGTTAACCAGAAAATAACTTCCCGAAACAATTTCAACCGGAGTTATACTGTCGAAACTTGAAGCATTTCCAGATGCCAGCAACACCTGCCAGGCTACTTCTTTTAGCGCAACACTGGTACTTTCTTTAAATTGCTTTTCGGTAAAATTGTAAGAGTTTTTTAAAAATCCGAACTGAATCAGAAAAACTCCGGCAACCGAAATTACGGCCAGCAAAATGATGTATTTTAATGTTTTTCCTGTCATCGAAAATTTTGATTTAGCTAATCTAAGCATTTATTTTAAATAAGTAGTTAACACTTCGTTAACAAAATATTGGATTGGATTAACACGAATATTCTGTCAGCATCTATACATTTGTTAACACAAATTAAAAGAATAATTCCACAATTTTAAAACATACTTTTTTATGAAACGAATTTTACAAACAATCATGGTGTTTTGTCTGGTTTCTGTAGTCAGCTTTGGTTTTATACAGGCACAGCCAAAAATTACCTTCGAAAAAACAGAACACAATTACGGGTCTTTTCTTGAATCCGCAGGTGTTCAAACCACAACATTCAAATTTAAAAACACGGGGAATGCTCCGTTAATTTTAAACAGTGTCAAGGCATCTTGCGGATGTACCACCCCAAAATGGACGCGCGATCCAATCGCTCCGAACGGAAGTGGTGAAATTACAGTGAGTTACGATCCTAAAAATCGTCCTGGTGCTTTTAACAAGTCGGTTACGGTAGGTTCAAATGCCGAAACTGCAACGGTTAATTTAACTATTTCAGGTCAGGTTCAGCAAAGGGAAAAAACACTTGCTGAAAAATATCCACGCGAAATTGGTACTTTGAGGGCTGAAACTAATCATATTTCATTTGCCCAGCTCAAACAAAGCGCTGTGGAAACCAAAGAACTTGAATTGATTAACGATACTGATAAACCGGTTAAAGTTGAATTACAAACAGTTCCGGCACATTTAACTGTTAAAGTTGAACCTGCAACTATTCCTTCAAAAGGAAAAGCAATCATGAGTGTAACTTACAATGCCAGGGCGGCTGATACTTATGGTTTTGCCTCACACCGGATTTATCTTTCACTTGATGGTAGCAAAGACTATAATAATTCGTTGGGTGTAAGCGCTACAATTGAAGAAGATTTTTCGCAATTAACGCCTGCAGAACTGGCAAACGCCCCTGCTGCTCAGTTTAATACGATGGATTTTGATTTTGGTGATATGAAACAAGGTGATAAAAAAGATTATACTTTCAACTTAACAAACAGCGGAAAATCTGATTTGCACATTCGTAATGTACGTTCTTCGTGTGGATGTACAGCGGTTGCTCCGTCTAAGAAAGTAATTGCACCGGGCGAAACAGTTCCAATCAAGGTTACTTTCGATTCTCGCGGAAAACGCGGACGCCAGAGTAAATCGGTTACAGTAATTACCAACGACCCCAAAAATCCAACTTCAACTTTGCGGATTTCGTGTAATATTAATACTGACGCTTAATAAAGGTATTTCAATAGTATATACAATAAAGGTGTTGCAGATAACTTTTGCAACACCTTTTTTTGTTCAATATTAGTCGATTTGTAATACTTTTGCACGAAAGAAACAGTTAAAATGTCGGAAAAAGAAATATATGACCACATCGAAAATGACTTTGATTTTAAAGGACTAAAAGTGAATGCAGGAATTCCACCACCCGAATCGGTAAACCACGAATCGGTGAAAAGATTTCTCAATAAAAGCAGAAACTTATTACCCGTTAATGATTATGTGAACGGAATTTTAAATGGAGACATTACACTTTTAAGCAAAGCGGTTACGCTTGTTGAAAGCGCTAATGCAAAACATCAGCAACTGGCTCAGGATATTATCACACAATGTTTACCTCACAGTGGAAAATCAATTCGGGTTGGAATAACCGGAGTTCCGGGAGTTGGGAAAAGCACATTTATTGAAGCGCTTGGAATGTACATTACCAAACAGGGTGGAAAACTGGCTGTGCTGGCTATCGATCCAAGCAGCGAACGCACAAAAGGAAGTATTTTAGGTGATAAAACCCGGATGGAAGAATTGTCAGGCAATAAAAATGCGTACATCCGGCCCAGTCCTTCTGCAGGATCGTTGGGTGGTGTAGCCCGAAAAACCCGCGAAACCATTATTTTATGCGAAGCAGCCGGGTTTAATCATATTTTTATTGAAACTGTCGGAGTTGGACAGAGCGAAACCGCGGTGCATTCAATGACCGATTTCTTTCTGCTGTTGATGCTGGCCGGTGCAGGCGATGAGTTGCAGGGAATAAAGCGGGGAATAATGGAGATGGCTGATTCTGTTGCAATTAACAAAGCCGATGGAAATAACGCAGAAAAAGCACAATTGGCCAGAATTCAGTATAACAATGCGATTCATCTTTTTCCAAAAAAGGACTCAGGATGGGAACCAAATGTGCTTACCTGTTCGGCAACTTTAAAAACAGGCATTGCCGAGGTTTGGGAGCAGATTGAAAAGTATAAAAGTTTGACAATACAAAACGGTTATTTCAGTGTTAAACGGAATCAGCAGGCTACTTATTGGATGCACGAAACCATTCAGGAACAACTCAAAAGAAATTTTTACGATAATCCTGAAATAAAGCATAAAATCAAAGAGTTGGAAAAACAGGTACTCGAAGATAAATTGAGTTCGTTTATGGCAGCCGGACTATTATTGCAAATGCATTCGAAATTGAAATAAATCGGGTGGTAATATCATAATATATTTTACCAAAATACCATAAAGCACGGGATGGTAAAACAGTTTAAAATGATTTATATTTGCGTAAAAACCTTTCAATGTTCAAAATGTTATTGAGGCATTAAATAATAATCATAAAATATACAAAATGAATTACGATGTAATAATAATTGGAAGCGGCCCTGGCGGTTATGTTGCCGCCATTCGTGCAGCACAGTTGGGATTAAAAGTTGCCGTTATTGAAAAAGAAAATCTTGGCGGAATTTGCCTGAACTGGGGATGTATTCCAACAAAATCGTTATTAAAAAGCGCTCAGGCATTGGAATATGCGCTTCATGCCGCCGATTACGGTGTTTCCATCAGTGGAGAAATAAAACCTGACTTTGCCGCTATGGTAAAACGCAGTCGCAATGTTGCCGACGGTATGAGCAAAGGAATTCAGTTTCTATTCAAAAAAAATAAGGTAGAAACAATTTTCGGAACAGGAAAACTGGCAGGTAAAAATACAGTGGAAGTAACCGATACTGATGGTAAAAAAACCAAATACGAAGCCAAACATATTATTCTGGCAACTGGCGCCCGTTCGCGGGAATTACCAAATTTACCCATCGACGGCAAAAAAATTATTGGTTATCGCAAAGCAATGGTACTTGATAAACAGCCCGAAAGTATGGTTGTGGTAGGTTCAGGTGCAATTGGAAGTGAATTTGCCTATTTTTATCAAACTATCGGTACAAATGTTACACTGGTTGAGTTTATGCCAACGGCTGTTCCAAACGAAGATGAGGAAGTGGCAAAACAACTGGAACGATCTTTCAAAAAAATGAAAATGAATGTGTTAACCAGTTCATCAGTTGAAAAGGTGGATACTTCGGGAGACAAATGCAAGGTTACAATCAAAACGAAAAAAGGCGAAGAAATAATCGAAGCAGACATTGTACTTTCTGCGGTTGGAATTACACCCAATACAGAAGGAATAGGCCTTGAAGAAATGAAGATTGTTACCGAAAACGGGCGAGTGAAAG
>Ga0247840_10007624_pt1 | contig 14969 bp, 22 predicted proteins | sample LaCruzMarch2015__FD_192404 | JGI IMG/M metagenome (GOLD analysis project Ga0247840, IMG submission 192404) | Freshwater microbial communities from meromictic Lake La Cruz, Castile-La Mancha, Spain - LaCruzMarch2015_17m | ecosystem: Environmental > Aquatic > Freshwater > Lake | place: Spain...
AAAAATATTTTTGGATTTTGTGCGTACGGTTGCCGAAAAAGTCGCCAAAGATTTTTAAGTTTATATAATGAATACAATATAAAATTAAAAAATATTTTTGGATTTTGTGCGTACGGTTGCCGAAAAAGTCGCCAAAGATTTTTAAGTTTATATAATGAATACAATATAAAATTAAAAAATATTTTTGGATTTTGTGCGTACGGTTGCCGAAAAAGTCGCCAAAGATTTTTAAGTTTATATAATGAATACAATATAAAATTAAAAAATATTTTTGGATTTTGTGCGTACGGTTGCCGAAAAAATCGCCAAAGATTTTTAAGTTTATATAATGAATACGATATAAAATTAAAAAATATTTTTAGAATGTGTGGCCACGATACCCGCAAAAAGTCGCCAAAGATTTTTAAGTTTATATCGTATTTACGATAGCAACTTAAGAATATTTAATTTAGTCATCTTCGTCTTCTGTCGCTATGTGTTCATCATATAATTGAACAAACTGATCCCATAATTTACGCTTTTGCAAGAACTTTTTAACATGTTCTAACTGTTGATGTAATTCTTCATTTTGGTCTTCTAAGTCTTCTTTCTCTTCTTTTAGTTTATTTATATCGTTATATATTACGGTATTTTTAATTTCTGTGTGTGGTGGTAAGTGTGGTGGTGTGTGTGGTGGTGGTGGAGGAGGAGAAGAGACAATTTTTGGAAAGTCTTCTAGGCCTTGTTCGTTAGTGGGACTCTGCTTTTTAAAATTGTGTGCTTGATCCTCCTCCACCACCACCACATTATTCTTTGGTTTCGGTTTTCCCTTACAACCCCCTTTTTTATGCCTATTTAGGCTATCTTTTCTACTTGCTTCAAATCCGCATTCTTCGCATATATGTTTTATATCCTGTTTCACTTCGAGGCAACTATTTGCGGCAAGATGTCTTTTTAGATTATATTTATTGCCGTTAAAATCATGATTACATTTTGGACATATACATTTAGAAATTGTTTTCTTTACTTCTGCTTGTGCTAATAATGCTAACCGTCGTTCATTATGTTTTTCTTCGGCTTCTTTTGTTGTCGTTAATAGTTCTTTTACAGTCTCAAACTTATCCAAGCACGATTTATGATTTCTGTTAAATAACTCTCTTTCTTCTTTATTTATTGAAAAACAGCACTTGCCTTTTTCGCATACCATACATACTATATTTTTATGACTTAGTTCTATTACTGGGTTTTTAGTCTTTAGTGCATTTTTTAAGATTTCTACGTGATGTACGCTATTCTTAATAGCGTTCTTATGATTCCTAAAGATATGGTTCGTCATTTCATCAGTATAATCAGTAGCAAACTCGCAGAAATCACATAGACCAGAGAAAGGCATTTGTATATTTATACCTAGGGGGAAGACTTTAAATCTGTGTGGTGGTGGTGGAGGAGGAGACCGGGAGATTTTAAAAAGCAGAGTCCACCAACGAACAAGGCCTAGAAGACTTTCCAAAACTTGTCTCTTCTCCTCCTCCACCACCACCACCAACACCACCAACACCACCAACACCACCAACACCACCACACCCCATAAAAATAAGAGACTTAATTAACTGTTTGAAACTAAAGACCCCAAAAGAATAAGAGACTTAATTAACTGTAAGAAATGGAAGGGGCCTTTAGTCAATCTATAAAAACAAATTGACTAAATGAACTGTTAGAAATGCAACACGCCGCAAAGCGCTTTAAGTTTCTTTGCTGGTAAGTTCGCCATATACAAGCGTAATTTTATCAGTAATCGGCGCACTTCGGAAACTATCTTTTTTAAACTTTGTCTTAGCAATGTTACGAAAACGGTAAGAAGATTCTGTTTCCCTATAGTAATCCTTCTTAGTGTAAGGCATCTTTAATTTTTTTGCCTGTTCTAAACTTGCCGGTTTTTTTACTATAACTGCGTGGAGTTCCATTTAACTAGGTACTATAATTTTACTCCATCCGTCTCTAAAGCGCATTTCCTCGGGGGCCTTGTAATCTACTACTATAAACTCATGTCGCCCTCTGCCTATAATATGATTATACATATCTATAAATTCTTGCGTACTTAGATGCCCTGCGTGTTCTTCGGCTATCTTTGCTAGATCATTCTTTTGAACTCCAAGAATTACATTATATAAGGTATTGTTTCGCATTGCTGGATTTACTTGTTTGGAATGCTGCACACAGATAAAAACCGTTGCGTTTAGTTCATGTCGGCAAATCATCATAAGTTTTTCTACCTGCGATGCTGATCCGCGTTTAGAAATTGCTTGACTAAATACTATGTCATCAAAGCCAATAAATACATTTAGTGGCGCTTTACCTTCGCTCATTCGTTCAATTTGGTTAGCCTTTAACGCTTCTAAATATTCGGTAAATGTATCATCGTCATACTCTGTTAAAAATACTATTTCATCTTGTGGTAGTCGTTCAAATGGTTCCCTACTGTCGCTTGAACTACAAAAAATAATAACCTCGTCATAATAATGCGGAAACATATTTTTTAACCAGGAATACATTACCGAAGACTTACCGGAACCTATGCGGCCATAGGCTATTATGGTGGCGGGTGTGACGGGTAGAAGTTCGCTATTTTCGCCTTTGTCTTCCATACGCTTTAGTAGTTTTTCCCGGCGCTTGTCCGTCATTGTTTCCCGCTGTGGGATACCCTCTATTTTTAAACTCATCTCTTTATATATGGATATAGAAAAGATAAACCCCGTTTCTAAATCCCCGCTTGATGCATTTAGGGGCCGTGGGTTATTTAAACGAAACAAGAACGTTAAAACTGATATCGTAGGCTTTACGATTGATAAGGCCTTTATTCCATCTAAGAAGATGATCAAAAGTAACACTACCCGTAAGATGAGACGGGAGCATTTTGACGACTCTACAATTATCATAGAAATGCGACTTTAGATTTTTTTTAGTATTTGTAATCTCACCACAATAACATTTAAAACTTTTTTCGGTCATTCTAAGTAGAATGGCGGAAAAAAGTACATTCACACAGCGCAATAAGCAACAAGTAATAAGATCAATTAATAAACTGTTTGAAGTAAAGGACTATAGAGAATGGATTGAAGAACCTTATTTGGTCTATGAAATGTTACGCTCTGCCTATACTAACTATACTAGCGTTTATACAATGCTAACAACACTAGCAGCAATTGTAAGAGACGCAGGACTAGAGAAAGCCTATAAAGACTATACTAATATTATAGAAATATTAAGGCCTAACTATGATAAGATACGAGCAGAGCATAAAGCAACCAAAAAGCAAAAAGACAATTTTGTAAAATGGGACGATATCATTAAACTTAGAGATAGTTATAAAAATGCTACTACTTGGTCTGATTATCAAAAATATATAGTACTTGGACTATATACATTTATTGAACCTTTGCGACTAGATTACGCAGATCTAAAAGTCTATTTCAATGCTAAACGGCCTGATGATAATATTAACTATATGAACATTACGCCGGATATGATTGAAATAAATATAGCAGATCATAAGACCGCCGCCAGTTCCGGAAGCCTTTTAATAGTCATAGATGACACAGAACCACTTTATAAGGCTATAAATAAGTTTATAGATATGAAAGGTTCAGAAATGCGAGAATATCTTTTATACACTCCTAAAGGTTTGCCTATGGACGCAAATCAGTTAAGCGCATATATAAGAAGCATATTCTTAGAAAAGTTTGGTAAAGGCGTTAGCGTTAATTTAATTCGCCATTCGTATTATGAGAAGTACGGGCTAAATGACTTTTCTCTAGCGGATGCGGAGCGCGTTGGGCTGTCGTCTCATTCAATGAAGACAGGAATGTCTTATAGGTTACAGGATATGAAGTAAAAGCATCTTTGGCCGCTACTTCCATTTCTAACAATGATTTAGTTAAACTATATCTATTTTGTGTATAAATTGCCGTTAATACTTTTGTAAGTATTGGCGACAGATTATGAGCCATCTATTTATTATGCGTTTTGTGTTTCTAATGCTTCCTTAACCGCCCTTGCAAAGTCTCTTTGCTCTTTTAGTTTCTTTAAAATTGCTTCCCTATTCTTTGCATAATACTCGTTTGAATATGCTAAGCGTTTTTCTTTGTGTCGTTCATAGTATGTTTCATTATTTAGTCTAGTTGCTTCGTTTTCAAAATATGTAATTGGTCGCGTAAAATTAGCGCCCGGAGTTTCCATTTTTTTTCTAAATAGATAATAGAAAAAAATGCCTACTCGGGAAGAGATTGAGACTATGTTAAATGGTGTAAGAGATACAGATCCAGACATTTGGGAAACGTTGCCTAAGCCTGTTTGGTATATGGAAAAATACAATTGCTACCCACGATACTTAAGCCTTATGGAAGCCTACGCAAAGTCTATAGATAATACTAAACGCTATACATCTAATAAAATTGAAGTCCGCGAAAGTGTCGGCGATTTTCCTGAGTTGCCGCCATCACAAGTAGATAAACTAGTAACCGTTAAACAAGGCTTTGAAATTGAAGAAAAAGAAGAGACTACAGATTAAACCGCCTCATAGTATCCACTATAGAGGCTTCTAGGGTCGGTTTATTCCATAAAATCCACCGCGCCCAAAATCCTGGCGTTAATATGCCGGATTTTGTCCAGTCCTCACGTTCTCTATGACGATCTAAATATCTGGCCTTTCTTTCTTCGTCTCTATTTTGCGTAAAATCGGAATAAGGTACATATTTACCATCTACTAATTTCTTAGCGCCAAATGGTACCCTTTTAATTTCTCCATCATCGTTTAAAATCGCATCATATTTTTTATCTTTATGTTGCGATTTTACAACCCTTAAAAGTTGTATCATATTTCTATAGTATGTTTATATTAATTTTTTATTTTTTCCGCCTTTCTTAACCTTAGAGCCTGGTAAGACTAAACCCGCTTCTAGTAACGCGGCTAACATTCTATCTTGCTTTCCTTCTCCCTTTGGTATTTTCATACCTATACTTTTTAACAATGCTTCTGCTTCCCCAAAACTATAAATCTTAGGGACTTCTTCAACTGGTCTTAGTCTTTTTCCTAAAGTAGTTTCCCCTAAAATATTCCCCGCTATTTCGTCTATTTCTAATACACGACCAGCACCACCGGCCGGGCGTTCGGCAGCACCAGGCGCAGCAAGTGCGGCCGCTATACGCTGATCAGCCAAAGCAGCAGCGGCACCAACTGGCGGCCCTTCTGGTAAGGGCATAACTGGGCCACCTAATGCAGCGGGAAGGGCAGCAGGAATAGGAGGAGGAGGAGCAACACGACGCATTAAACCGCGACCTAAACCAGCCCTACGCATCTGGCCCAATGCCTGACCGCGGCGCATTTCTTCGGCTGCTATGCGTTCGCGTTCCAACCGCGCTCTTACAGCCTCTTCATTTAATCCTAGTTGCTCTTGTCGTCGCACGAACTGTTCAACGCGGTTCTCTTCTACGGCGCGGGTAGCCTGTCGCACCTTTTCCGCCGTTTGTGCGGCGCGGACCTCGGCCTCTGTTAAGCCCATAGCCAGTAAAGCCTCTCTAAAAGTTTCCTCGCGGCTCATTGCCTGCTCTTGTAATGATGAGCGGAGAAGAGTCTCTATGTCTTCTTCAAATGCTGGGCGTAAGCGTTCAATCTTAGGCACTGGCTCGAACTTTACTTCTTTTCCCAAAGCATCCACATTTTTAGACATCATTTTAATGACATCCATCATATTACCATCTTTAGTTTCAAAGGTAGTCCCAGTAGTACCAGGGTCTTTAGGAAAATCGCACATGACTTTTACATTATCGTTACCATAATGAACGGGATGAGCCTTGAAACGCGGAGGCTTAGGCGGATTGCTTTGGTAATCAACGGTATTTAAGAACTTTGGAAATTTTACAACGTTACCAACTTCCGTAAGAAACTTCTCGGGCTTATGCGTTTCAAAAATGCTAGATAATTCAGCATTTGTAAAATCTTGGGCGGCTCCACCCTCAAAAAGATCAATGTGTCCTTTAGGGTGTTTCGTGCGACGATTAGCCATTTTTCTACATTAGTATCTTGAAAATAAAGCAGGATCTAAACAATATTTTTTAGCAGGAGGAGCAGGGGCAGGAGGAGCAGGAGCGGCAGGAGCAGGAGCAGGAGCGACAGCAGTAGGAGCCTTAGGCGATTTTTTGCGGCGGACTACTATTTCTTCTTCTTCCTCTTCGCTGCTGCTGTCATCAACTACTACAATACGCTTTTTAGGTGCTTTTGTACTTCTTACAATTTCTCGCCCTCCATTCGCCATAGCGCCGATCATTTGCCTTAGTTGCTGTAGTTCCCCCATATAGTCAGGCCCAGGCGGCCCAGGCGATGCAATAGGCGGCGGAGCCGGAAGACTTGGCGCACCAATTGTAGGAAGTGTAGGAAATACAGAAGGCGCGGAAGGAGCAGAAGGCGCGGGGGCTGTGCGCTTCTTATACACTCGTTTAGCCTTAATCACAGGTGGCGCATCTTTCGGCGCTTGTGTTACCTGTACAGGCTCGGAGCCTTTTAACTTACGCTTCTCCGCTAGTCGCGCTAAAGCCTTTTGAATGGCCTCTTTTTGTGCTGGTGTGCGCTCTTTGCCTTTACCTTTGCCTTCGCTTGGTATAACTGTTAGACCAGGCGAAGTATCTTCCATTTTCTATTTATATGACCAGAAAAGATTTTTTACACTCCTGCGGGTATCTTAGAGTAAATTATTACTGCGGGTGATCCTAGTGTTTGATTAGGTAGGAACGTAAATATAGCCGTTTCAAATGGGCTAATTTGTATGTTATTGACATCAGAACCTTGGTTTATAGTTAAAAAGATACGCATATTGTTATTACCTAAGTTATTACCGTTACTAAAATAGAAGTTTTGTCCCACATATTCGGCGCATAAAGCAACAGGATAAACGGTATTAAAGTTAGCCCTTACCTCTAAATCTGTCCCTCCTGTTTGTGGATCTGCTATAATTAAGTTCCATTGACTACCGGGGCTATTAATATCTATACGGTTTGAAGGCGTACCGTTAAAAGGTGGATTGAGTGTATAAACTTGGTTTATATAAATGCCGTCACCTTGTGGGCCTGTTGCTCCCTGTACGCCTATAGGACCTTGTGGGCCTTGTACTCCTTGCGGTCCTACATTGCCTTGAGTGCCTTGAATACCTGTAGGGCCTGTATTACCTGTAGGACCTGTAGGACCTGTAGGACCTGTAACACCTGTAACACCTGTAGGGCCTGTAGGACCTGTAGGACCTGTAGGACCTGTAACACCTGTAACACCTATAGGGCCTGTTGCACCTGTCGCACCAGTCGGCCCAGTTGAGCCGGTTTCACCTGTTGGACCTGCGACGCTACTTAGGCTAATTGATCCGCCGCCTGGTACTAATTCAATAGTATTCCCTACAAGTTGAAGGCTTTGAGATACTGGAAAAAAAGAACCTAGAGCATTTAACGCCATTTACTAAGGGTTTCTACTTTTAGTAACAAATGGAATAGCGCCGAAAGGAGGGGTCGCCATTTGTATAAAAATAGCGTACTGATTTGGATTTAATGTAACTGGACCACCATAAGGAGGGGAAAGATCAAAATCAAATGTCATATTATTGTTTCCGGCTCCATTCAAATTAAAAAATCGCCACTCCACACCAGAATAAATAACGGCTGTATTTACAGTTATAAAAAGGCCTGGTGCGCCTACAGGTGGTACGCTATAAATATTAAAATCCGTAGGCGTTGGATAGTCTATTAAATTAATTATTGGATCCGGAGGCGGCGCATTAGGATTTATTATAAAAAACTCTTGTCTTCTTTGTTGGATGCCTATATTATCACCTGTAGGCCCTAAAACGCCTGGTAATCCTTGTATGCCTTGTATGCCTTGCGGTCCTGTAATTCCTTCTATGCCTTGCGGCCCTTGTGCGCCTAATGGGCCTTGTGGTCCTGTAATTCCTTCTATGCCTTGCGGCCCTTGTGCGCCTAATGGGCCTTGTGGTCCTTGTACGGCTTCGGCTCCTGTTGCTCCTGTTGCACCTGTCGGACCATCTGGACCGGTCAAACCTGTAGGCCCTGTATTTCCTACATCTCCTTCTAATCCTAATAAGTAACCTACATAAAGGCTGTCTTGTGATTCTGTTAATGTAATAGTCCCATTTGATCCCGTAATTTGGTTATAAAATGGAAATATAGAACCTATAGCATTAACCGCCATCTTTACTTTAATTGTATGTTATTTTTTACGCTCTATCATTTCTAACAATCGCATTTGTGATTTAGCCTTTTCTAATGTCATTGGTTCTAAACTTGTTGTTTTGCTTGTATGTTTATTAAATACTTTATATCCGCCTTTAACTTTTTTAAGTTCATAGGGCATTTTATTCTATATTCATAATATAGAAAAAATGGCTAACGCAAACAGACCAGAGCGTCTTTTTATTTCGTCGGATGATCTTGACTATGGAACGGGAGCCTCTAATTTTACTTGCGTGTTACCTGAACCCCTTACAGGTTGTACGGCTGTGGATTTGGCTCGGGCAATTATTCCCGCAAATCGTTACCCTGTGCCGGATTACCAAAACAAGTTTTATTTTACTATCAGCAGTAGCGCAGGATTAAAGATATTAGTGCTAACAAACTCCCGATATTTTGCGGATTTTGGTTCTCTTGTTACTCAACTAAACGCGGATGCAGTTTCTCAGGGTTTTCCTATTACTTTTACCTATAATGCTACTACAATCCGTATTAGTGTCGCGCATAACACAGCAGGGCAAACAGTTACCGCAGCCCCAAAAACTTCATGGCTTACGCCGTTTGCTCTTAATACCCGTTTGGGCTTTTTGGATGTTGGAAGCGCTACGGCTCAGACTGTAACCGCTCCGATGCTGGGCAACCTAATTAGCACCCGTTCTTTTTACATCTTGTGCGATGCTGTTCTTAACAATTCTATTAGCAGCGACGGCCTTCGAACCGCTATAGGTCGTATCCCAGTAAATAATATTTATGGCGGTTCTGTAATCTATGCGCCTGGGACGCGTGATTGGTATAAAGTTGCTCTAGAAAGTTTTAACACTGTAAGCATACGAATCTTAGACGAAAACTACCAGCCTTACGACTTGTATAAAGAGGAGATTTGTGAAATTGAACTAGTTTTTAAATATGATTAAATAATAAAATGGCGTTTCCTCCAAATCAACGCGGAGATATCACCGCTACAACTGGTACAAGCGATTTTGTTTTGACAGGTTCGCTTATATGTTGGCCTAATGTTTCAACGCTCGGCGGCTATTTGCGTTGTGATGGCTCTTCTTATGCTCAAAATAATCCTTTGTATAATGCTTTATACAGCGTTATAGGTAATAGTTTCAACACTTCTAACACTCCCGCGCAATATTTTAGCGTACCTAACCTAACTAGCCGCGTAGTCGTTGGCTTTGGTAATACTAATAGCAATATTGACATTAGCGGGGCTATAGCACATTACCAAGGATCTAACGCCATTACAATCCCAGCGAATACATTACCAAAGCATAGCCACGCCTACACAAATCGCGTAACAGGCGTAGTAAATAGCACAACACCGGCGCAGGGTGTAGAAGGTCCGACATCGCAACAAATCCCAGGCGTAGTAAGTATAAGAAACGCTAACGGTTTTACGATGGGTCCGCAAACTTCATTAGATGCAAGAAATCCTTATGTTTCTCATTATTATCTTATTAAGACTTAGAATACTATGGATGTATGGACACCAAGCGAAGGCACAACAGGAGGAATAGTAAACCAGGCGGGAGAGTTTACACCCTCTCCACCAAATGGACCTTTACTTTATACAGGTAGCATTTTACCCTTTGCGTCTCTTGTTTATCCTGAAGGCTTTTTATTATGTGATGGGTCTTATGTTACTATAAGTCAATATAGCGCATTATATGACATTATAGGGACCGCATTTGATCCAAGTCCCCCGGCTGGTCAATTCAAACTTCCAGACTATAGGGGCCGATCTAATCAATTCGTAAATAATCTTTATGATATTTCAGGCGTTACGCAGGTAACTCTTACAGCGCAAAACCTACCGCCACACACTCACACAAACCAAAATAATACGACTATTCAGATTGAACCGACGGGCGGGGCTTTTCCGTCATTGCCTGTATCTCCGACACTCAATAATATCCTTACTACTGTACCCGGCTCTATGAAAGATGAAAATGGTAACACAATCCCGCAACCTCCTAAACCTTTCCAGATCGTAAACCCGTTCTTAGTTGTGACTTGGATTATTAAAACATAATAATATAGTAAATATGAACAATCCAGGAACCGCATGGCCTTTTTATCCTAATCAGCGCGGCGAGTTAACGCAAACCTCAGTAGTTACCGCGGTTCCTACTGGTTCTATGATGCCCTGGCCGCTTGTTTCATCTCCTACAGGTTATTTAAATTGTGATGGGTCTTTTTATAATAAGGCCGATTATGTTAATTTATATGGTATTATAGGTTCTACTTTTGGGTATAATGCTTCTAATGCGTCTTTTGCTGTGCCGGATACGCGGGGCCGTCAATTGTTCGGCGCTGGTGGCGGTGCTAACTATACTTATTTTTTATCCTCGTTTTCTACTATTGGTAATTATGGCGGTGTAACTCGAGTTACTCTCTCTCCTGATAATTTACCAGCACATCAGCATTTACAGCGGCTTCCTAGTGCTTTCCCTACGCCGCAACAGGGTAACCCGTTCCCTATTCCTGCACTTACTGGGGTAGCCTTGCCGGACTTTACTGGCTGTAATGTGTTAGATGCTAATAGTAATGTCGTAACTCAACAACCGCTTATTATTACTCAGCCACTACTTACAATGAATTACATTATTAAGATCTAAATTAGTTGTTTGAAACACAGAATTATTTTAAAAATAATAAAGTGTTTTATACTTATCCTACGATACGAGTAGCGCCGCCTTGGAGAACTAGGACGCGGGTATAACGGATAAACGCCGTCATTGTCAGGGCTTCATCAGGACTACAGTTAATCTGAACCACAACCTGAGAACCTGCCGCCGTTAGGGAGTTAATGCCGTCCAAGTCTGCGCCTTCAAACTTCGCACGTTTCAGACGGTCAAAGCAATAGGCCCAGGTCCAAGCGTCAGAGTTAATAGTGTTAGCGTTTCCGCTTCCTGGACTTACTAAATCGCCGTTGTCGTTTGACTTTTGGGTTTGACCAAAACCACCGCCAGGCGTAACAAAATAATAATTTTTATTATCTACCAAGCCAGACTTATCCACAGAGTTACCAGGGGAGCCGAAAGCGTTCTGCAGATCCTGGAACGCTCGGGCCTCGCCCACACTCATAAAAGCGGGGTAGTATTGAGAGCCTACACGCACCTGGATATTACGGAAGCCAGGATTAGGGAAGCAACCCTGACCAGAGAATTTAACGGCGGAAAGACCGGCGCTAGGCTGTGTAATAACCTGGATGGCGCGGAGGTTCTGGGATGCCTTAGAGAAGATCGCGGAAGTATCACCGGCAGCCGCGGGAATCAGCGCCGTCGCGCTAAGATGCGCATCATAGGCCCAGCGTACGCCATCGCCTTCGGGGCTTTCAATCATATCATCCATCATCTTAAGATAGGTAGGATGGAGATCAATCATATCAATTTCCATTGTTACATTTGAGATACGAACATTAGCGGTAGCGGCAGCGCTGGACACACAGGCCTCAGCGGCTGAGGCTAATTGTAACTGAAGATAGACCTGCCCAGCGTTACGGAGGGGGAGAAGCGTCTCGTTACGGAAGAAGTCAGACAGGAAAGAAACGGGTACGCTGTAATGATTTTGACCAGGCACCGCTGGGTTACCTGTTCCGGCTTGTGTGATTTGTTCATATGCTGCTTTCTTAGCCACTTTAGCAAGTACAGCATACTTATTAGCATCTAATGTAGCAGCGTTAAGAGTTGCGGAAAGAGATCCGGTGTTACGATTCCATAGACCCATCCAAGACCCCGCATTATCATACCAAGATTGTGAGCAAGTCGCCAAGATTTCCGCATTTGTCGCCTTCGCCAAAAGGTCGCGGTCATCGGCCTGGGTGCTATTGACCGTCACCACTGCGCGACGGAACACAGAATAAGCACCTTCATCTAAACAAGTTGTACCAACCCCAGCGTTAGCACTGTCCCAAACTTCTACATCAAAGGACAGAACAGCGCTGGTAAGGTCAGCATACGCGCCGCCATCCTGGAGCAGAATATTCACGATACCAGAGCCACCAGAACCCAAGATATAAGTCTGGCCAGTCTGCGGCACTAAGCGCACACGGCGGCGGCCTGTCAAAACGCTCGACTGCGCCAACTTACCGGCAACCTTTACCACATCAGGCACAACCTCAACAATACCATCGTCTTTAAAGGGTGAGATCAGGGCCGAGGACATTTGTTTATAACTCGGCCGAAGATTTTAATTTTTCAAGGCGTAAAATCTGTTTTTCTTTCTCAACCTGTTTTTTTGATTTTCCGTCTTTAACAGACTTTACCATTTTTACAATGTCCGGAGGGCTTTTAATCATTTTTAAAATGGGCGTTGTGTTCGCCAACATTTCAAACGATTTATATAAATCCATTTTTAATATAGTTACATATATTAAAGATGTCTCTTAATCAACTCGGAACCACCTGGCCTTTTGTTCCTACTCTGCAACTAGTAGGAAATACACTAACTATAAATTATACAGGATCTAACAGCGTAGATTTAGCGGCCGTGGGTGGTGATCCTAGCCAATGGGCGAGTTATCTGGCTGTTAGTGATGTAGATTTATCAGGTAATGTTATATTTAACTCAGGACGGGTAGAGACTGGTATTATTAGGACGGGGCTTATAGAACCAGAATTAGGCGGATCTAATATTTTTGTGGAAGGTAATCTTTTAATTAATGGGGAAGTTTCAACATCTCAAGACTTATATGTATCATCAATAAGTTTCTTAAGCCTTTATTCTACTGTTCAGGGTGGGGGCAGTGGCATCGATCCTGCGTTAAGTAACGCCGTAAGCACTTTGACGCAAAAGACGGACGGTATAATAACTTATGATGCTGGAGGGCGTTTAACTACATTTGAAACATCTGCCCAGCCATTTGTAGCAGGACAGGGCATTTTAGTTAATGGGGATGTTCAGGCCGGATTTTCGCCACCTTATGTAAGTCTTCTAAATCTTGGGTTAGGTCTCAATCTTACAGCATTATACAATAAGTTACAAATAGTACCGACGGAAGTGGGTAATATATCTAGTATAGTTAATTTTGCGGTTGTAGGTGCGCCTAGTGAATGGGTACCAGATGAACAAAGCCCAACATCAGGAACAGATAACACATGGCGACATGTGAAACCAGCCGGAGCGCCAGGAGTAGGAATAAAGATAAACTGGGCTATGTATAACCCTTATTACGGTCAGTCTTTGCCGTATGTATCTCCTCCACTTCCAACAATTCTTAAGAAAAATCTTAATGCAGTGTGGGCCGTTATTAGTCCGAATGCTAACATAGCAACGCAAGGGGCTATTTTCTTCAATATTTATACTTATGATACTACTAATCCACCTGGGGGATATTTTACAAGCCGGTGGGATTATAACGCGAATAACTTAGCCTTGCCGCTCACTAATGGCCCTTTAACGTTATGCGCAGGTTTCACATACCTTATTTACTGTTTAGATCAAGATAAGACGGTAGCAACACCCACCAACCTTACAACACTTGCCCAGGCTAATGGACAATACCCGGGCCAAACTAGACCTTATCAACTTCACGACCCTTATGACATTTGGACAGATATACCCCATATAGGCTTTAGTGCTGTAAGTCTTCACCCAAATCCACAGACAGCACCAGCCCCGCTAGATGTGCCTGTTAGTGCTATCGCACTTGGTACGACTAGTAGCAGTCTAACCGCTGGTTTGAATTTTGATGTTATTAGCATCGGATATAGGGCAAATGACGGGTCTCAAAATTACGAATATTATTTAAACTTTGCTTAGTTTAGAATGGACGCACCAACGCAAAACACAATTTTAGCCGGTATCGCACTCGCAATAAGTGTAGGTGGTACAATAATCGGAATTATAAACCATAAGCGTTTTGTCTCTAGTTGTTGTGGTCGTAAGGCTGATATATCGTTAGATATACAAGATACAAGAGTAGGGGCAAAAAGCCAAACTCGTCCTAGTAATACAAATGAGCAAAAAATAAGCGTAGTGTAAATAGATGGCGACTCATAGGGAACAAGTTTTAAAAAAACTAGGGTTGCCTATGGATACTAGTCTTTCTGTGGCGGAACTTGCGAAACTAACAGATATACCAAAGGGCTTATTAGATGAGGTCTATAGGCGCGGTTTGGGGGCGCATCGCTCATCTTTGTCTAGCGTTCGCCTAAAAGACTTTACTAAAAATTCAGATACTAAAACCTATACTGCAGCAAGTAGGCTTAGCGCTCCTCAATGGGCTATGGCTAGAGTATATGCCTATATCAATAAATCTCCGACTTATTACGGCCCGGACGCGGATCTAAGAATTAAATACGCTAAATAGAAATGAACGCCGTAATTAATGATTTAGCGGAAAGACTTATAAAACATACAGATATAGGCCGTATTGAATGTAGGAAACTAATAGCCCTTAATTTTGACTATCATACATTACATTACATAAACGAAATAGCGGACGACGATTTAATAGACAACTTAATAGGAGTAATAGGAAATATAATAAATCTTTCTGGAACTTTTAGAACAAGAGATTTAATGCTTATAAGTCAAATAGGAGATGTTAAAGACTTTACTGATATAAGATATCTATAGCGCCGCGGATAGTTTCCGAAGTGCGCCGATTACTGATAAAATTACGCTTGTATATGGCGAACTTACCAGCAAAGAAACTTAAAGCGCTTTGCGGCGTGTTGCATTTCTAACAGTTCATT
>Ga0247840_10007630_pt1 | contig 14957 bp, 14 predicted proteins | sample LaCruzMarch2015__FD_192404 | JGI IMG/M metagenome (GOLD analysis project Ga0247840, IMG submission 192404) | Freshwater microbial communities from meromictic Lake La Cruz, Castile-La Mancha, Spain - LaCruzMarch2015_17m | ecosystem: Environmental > Aquatic > Freshwater > Lake | place: Spain...
CAAATGCGAACCGTGAAGTATCTGATGGGATGGGATATCACGATAGACACGATTGAGTCGGACATAGGGCGGCACCATCTCGAGGAGATCTGCCATCAGTGCTATCAAGGTCTCATCATCATAAGCAGTGAAACCTCCATCACGCCATATTTGCGTGAGCTCACTTTTGTCCGTTACCATCATGGGATAAATTTTGAGTTCATCTGGACGATAGTCTGAATTATTAAATACTTCTGCTAATGCCTTTCGGTCAATCTCTGGGGTTGAACCGAGCAGATTTGGCATCATATGCGCACAGATTTTAAATCCTGCGTCTTTGAGCATTCTGGTTGCTGCGATAGATTCCGCATTGCCATGTCCACGCTTATTGAGCTCATTGATTCGATCATCAGTTGTCTGGTATCCTATCTCGACTCGTGTCACATCATACGACCGAAGTCGCTCAATTTCTTCAACATTGATCCAGTCAGGACGAGTTTCTATCTGCATCCCGATGACTCGTGAACGTGACTTCATATTGCGTTCTTTTGCCTCTTCTAGTGTTGCACTTTCTCGCATTTTAAAACCTTGTTTGATCTTAAATTCTGCGAATTTATCTGTACCAGTCGAGGTACCTTCAATAAATGGTTCCAGTTCTTCATACGTCGTATGAGCATCATAGATAGCCTTGATAAACATCTCTTGGTAGAGCTGTGGATATACCGACCATGTCCCGCCGATAATTCGGACATCACATTTATCGATACAATGACCTGTGATACGCAGACTTCGAAGGCGATTGTAGACCTGTTTCACTGGATCAAATTCATTCATCTGCGCACGCATCACCGCTGGTTCATCAGGGATATAGCTCTTTGGAAGTCCAGCAAAAGTCGGACAATAGATACATTTCCCAGGACATCACCAGAATTTCGTCAAAAGAGAAATCACAGCAATCCCCGATTGATTGCGCACTCCCCGCTTACGAAATACTCGCTCTACACGTGGAGACGGCATAATCCTGGCATCACTCACCATCTCATGATACCGCTCAATAAAGGCGATACTCGGAATAGTTTTCGCGAGTTTTGTCTGTGCATAGATAGCATTGCAGAGTTTTTGAAATGCAGTTTTGTCAGTAATACTCTCGTTTTTTATAACAGCAAGAATGATTTCATCAATAATGTCAGAGCTATGTTTAGGCACAGGAAGGTAATGAGAAGTTAGGAAATTTTAATTATTTTACTTCTTCTCCAGAGTAGGAAGAGCACAAATCATCAATTCACTATAACCCATATTAACGGAAAGAGAATTGTGACAAAGTTAATTATCATTAAAGAAAAAACGGAAAAAATATAACGAATAAAATTAATAACATAAAAACTCAGAGATTCATCATGAGGTGCAGAAATAGATTTCCGAATTGTAGGGAAAAATCAAGCAAGATCGATGCCGCAAAGAAGAATTATAGAAAAAATTGGATTCTCTATTCCTAACCAGACACCAATACCTAAAATTGTAAGAACAAGGAAGATTGTATCTATTTTCTTTAAATCTTTCGTACCATATTTTAAAGACAGTAAGGCAATAAATATGCTTATAATTCAAACTGTCAGGGTAACATATGATCCAATACCACCTCCATTATTATTCTGAATAATAGAGATTATGGTGCTCAATGCTCACCAAATAATCCAAGTGTATATGTGTGGTTTTGTTTTTCTCAAAAAGATATCTCGAATATAGGGAATATACGAAATAAAAGTTAAAACAATGGCTATAATTCAAAATATTGCTGTATATTTCATGTTAAATAATGCTAGAAGGTATTTTTATTTTTCCATTATCTCTATCAAATTTCAAGTAGGATCAGAAATAAAGAAAAAGTTTTTACCACTTACTCCAAGTTTTAATCCGGAAGAGATGGTACATCCAAGAGATTGTAATCTTTTAAGCTCTCGAAGAATATCTTCAACCTCAAGACAAAAATGTTTAATCCCCTGCACCCTGAGGTCGGTGGAAATATCTCGTTGATACTCTGGCAGCTGTTGGGACTCTGGAAAACAGAAAAGCTCAAGACGTATATCTCCATTATGAATCCAGACAAAATCTCACCCATCAGGCATCTGAAATGATTGTTCTAACTTAAATCAAAACATCTTAGAATACCACTCAATCGAAGAGGAGAGGTTTTTTACAGATAAGGCGATATGATGGAGTCAAGACATATGTGACAGTATAGAAAAAAGTACTAAAAGTCGAGAGAAAAGAAGAAAAAAAATTATTTCATATAAATATGAAAATAAGTCAATTATTTCAGCTTCAAAATACCGAGAAATCTCTATACTGAGCGGATTATGAAAGTAAATTACAGACCGTTTTTTACTTCTCATTATTCCCCTTATTTTTCTCTATGAATATATTCACATCACTCTTTGGCGACCCAACTATCAAAGTCCTTCACCGCTATCAAAAAGATCTTCTCAAAATCAAAATAATTGAGGAGGAGTACCAGAAAACAATCGATACCGTCGAAGCAGTTCAGGCAAAAACACTCGAATTCAAAGAACGTTTTGTACCAATTCGTCTCGCATTTGTGACAGAAAAAGATCGTATAGAAAATGATACTTCTCTCTCCCTCGAAGAAAAGACAGACCTCACAAAACAAAACCATAAAACTTATATTGCCTCTCGGGAGGCAATGGTACAGTCTCTCAGATTCGAAGCACTTGCTCTGCATCGCAGAGCCTGTGAGATTATTTACAACCAAGAATTTACTCTCCCCGATGACAGTAAAAAAGTCTGGAATATGATACCATTTGATGTCCAAATAGTTGGTGCCCTCACACTGAACGGTGGAAATATTCCAGAGATGCGAACATGAGAAGGTAAAACCCTCGTCGCAACACTTGCAGCATATTTGAACGCTCTCTCAGGAGATCCGGTCCATGTCGTAACAGTCAATGAATATCTCTCCCGTCGTGATGCGCAAGAAATGGGTATTATCTATGGAACACTCGGCATGAGAACAGGTGTCGTCGCCAATGGGCAATCTACTTCCCAAAAAAAGGAACAATACAATCATGATATCGTCTATGTGACGAATACTGAACTCGGATTTGATTACCTCCGTGACAATATGGCGAGAAGTCTCGCAGACCAAGTGATGTCTCGAAAAGCCTTCGGTATTATCGATGAGGTCGATTCGATTCTTATCGACGAAGCTCGAACACCACTAATTATTTCTTCTCCTGACAATGAGGCAACTTCGAAATATCTCAAATTCGCTCAGATGGCGAGCAAACTCGAAAAAACAGCTGATTATACCCTCGATGAAAAGAGTAAAACAACGGCTCTCACAGATGATGGGATTGCAAAGATAGAGAAAATGCTGGGTATCGAAAGTATTTTTGTCTCGGAGCATTATAATGATCTTCATCATATCGAAAACGCTCTTCGTGCGAAAGCGTGTTATATTCGAGATATCGATTACCTCGCTCGTGGTGACGATATTCTCATCATCGATGAACATACAGGACGTACGATGGAAGGAAGACGCTTTAGCAATGGACTCCATCAAGCTCTTGAGGCAAAGGAAGGTGTCACCATCCAAAAAGAAAGTAAAACGCTAGCTAATATCACCTACCAAAATTTCTTCCGTCTCTACGAAAAGCTCTCCGGCATGACCGGTACAGCAAAGACAGAAGAAGAAGAATTTCAAAAAATCTATGGACTCGATGTCGTCCAGATACCGACCAATAAACCCATGATTCGCGATGACCGAGCTGATCTCCTCTTCAAGAATGAACAAGGAAAATTTGCCTTTATCGTCAATGAGATAGAAAAAATCCATAAAACTGGTCAACCGATTCTCGTCGGTACTGTCTCGGTTGCAAAATCAGAAATCGTCAGTGACATGCTCACGGCAAAAAAAATACCTCATGAAGTCCTCAACGCAAAACAAGATGCACGTGAAGCTGAAATCGTCGGAAAGGCAGGACAAAAATGATCCGTCACCATAGCAACCAATATGGCGGGGCGAGGTACTGATATCAAACTCGGGGAAGGGGTGATTGAGCTCTGATGACTCGCTATCCTCGGTACGGAAAAACATGAAACACGACGTATCGATAATCAGCTCCGTGGACGATCTGGACGTCAATGAGATCCAGGTATGGGCCAATTTCTCATCTCCCCAAATGATGATATTATGCGTATCTTCGGGGGCGATAAATTGTTTTCAATGTTTAATTCTCCCTTCTTTGCCAGTTTGCCAGAAGATGAACCACTCATACAGAGTAAGACGCTCACAAAAAGAATTACAGCGATTCAAAAACAGGTCGAATGACACCACTTTGATATGCGAAAGCATGTACTCGAATATGATGATGTGATTAATCAACATCGATTTATCGTCTATGGAAAACGACAAAAACTCCTCGAAGATTTCGCAAAAAATGAAACTGCACAATCCGATATCGATCTCGTAATACAAAAGATTTTCTCAGAAGAAGCTGAACGTATGCTGATGCTCCATGATATCGAAGGAAGGATAGATTTTGAGTGATTAAATGCTCCTCTTAGTGAAATGCTCGATAAGGAAATCAATATACAAACAGGAGATTTTGAAAAAGTAAAAGAAGAAATAGTGGCTCTTTGGGAAGAAAAACGAGTAACTCTTGGAAAGATGTTTGAAGGAAGAAATTTTGATCAATTTCAAAGAGAAATCTATCTCGCTGCTATCGATCAACTCTGGATGGAACATATCGAAAATATGTCACAACTTCGTGAGGATGTCGCATTTGAGGGATATAATCAGAAACAACCTCTTCTGGTCTATCAGGAACGAGCCTATGAGATGTTTGTAAAGATGATGGATGAGATAAATTATCGTGTCGTCCGTGGACTCCTAGCAGCGACCCCAAGAACCCAAGTACAACAAGTAGAGATAGATTTGGATGACCTCAAGACTATTAGTATGTCCACTCCTGAGAAGACAAAAAATATTCAAAATCATCCACTCATGAGACAGGCTGGAAATAATGATGAAAATGAGTGAATCAAAGTAATACGAGTAAAATAAGAATATATTTTCCAAAATAAATATTCATGGAACCTGCCGCTCCTCTTTTAACTCTCTTTTCGTCTGGAGTTCTCTCTCTGATATTGAGTACAGTATTTTTAATAGTATGTGGAATATTTTACGCTTCTCAGATGACGCGATATTTATCGATGATATTATGGATTTTAATAGCGATCTTGACCGTATTAAATCTCGTTCTTTGGCAATTAACCTGAGTAGGGTTTAATGAATCGATTCCTATAAATATGTTTCTCGGACTTAAGGAAACACCATTTATGGATTTTTATAAAATTATTATTTTTGGCATTATATGGATATGGATAATGTTTTTGGTAATATGTCTCTACAGGAGAGTGCCCAAAAGAAAAAATTATTTTTTCTTTTGAGTGATATGTATTATGTCACAATGTCTACTACTTTGATGACACCCGCTCCTTCGTGATATATTCTCTCTCTATGCCGAAACCACAGAGACTGGTCCACTAACATTTAAAAATTCCTATCTCGTTCCCAACCTTTCTGACACCAATAAAACTGATGGTAGTAGAAAAAATATTATCTGGATTTACGCTGAATCTCTTGAGAGAACTTATCTTGATACAACGATCTTTCCGGATCTACTCCCAAATATCACAGAACTCGAGCGGGAAAGTATTTCTTTTCAGAATATACAGCAATCATATGGCACAGGATGGACTATTGCTGGGCTCATCGCAACACAATGTGGAGTACCTCTCGTCGTGTCATCACAAACCGAAGAGACCATGAAAGAATTTATGCCATGAGCGGTATGTATGAGTGATATACTCGATAAAAATGGCTATAAATCAGTCTTTATGCAGTGAGCAGATGGAGATTTTGCCAGTAATAATGTATTCTTTAAGACCCATAATGTTGAATTCTATGGATTAAAAGAGCTCCAAGAAACTGTGCAAAAAAAAGATATAAATAGTTGGGGTATTACTGATGATGTCATCTTAAAAATTGCCATGGAAAAATATCATACGTTAACACAAAATGCAGAACCTTTTTTCCTCTGAATATCAACTATTAATACCCATCATCCAAATGGTTATATACCAAACGCCTATAAAGACGTTCTCTATAAAAATGGTGGAAACTCTATGCTCAATTCTGTGCATGTAAGTGACAGGGTCATAGGTGAATTTATACGCACTATCCTATCAGATGATATAAATAAGAACACTCTTATAGTACTCAGCTCTGACCATCTTGCGATGCCAAATGCCGCTTCGAAAATGCTGGATTCCAGCCCGAAAAAACGTAATCTATTGATGTATTTTATGCCAGGCTTTCAATCATGAGGAAAAACATTATGATTATTAGATCGTCCTGCGACCATGATGGATGCGGGAGTAACAGCACTGGATTTAGCTGGCATAGATATTCAATCCCTCGGATATGGGAGATCCCTCATTCGTACTCAAAAGACTCTTAATGAACAACTAGAAAATAAATTCAACACATCCCTCAAAGCATGGAAAAAAGAACTCGAATCTGTGGTATGGGAGACAGAAAAAGACTAAAAAATATTCTGCTTGAAAAAAAAGAATTGTCCCTATACTTCGGTTCTGTGTCTCTCTGGAGAGTTCGCATAGTGGTCTAGTGCGCACGCTTGGAAAGCGTGTATTTGCGAAAGCGGATCAGGGGTTCGAATCCCCTACTCTCCTCCATGTTTTTTAAGAGGGATAAGAATCTGAGCGAAGAAAGTCATGTATCTATGAGTATTATTATTGCATTTTTAACTGCATTATTTGGCATTCCTGCTTCTCTCGGAGTGAGCTTAAACGAGCCAGAATGTCGAACCACAGAATTTACCACTCTCATGTATCACCATGTGAGACCTTACATCGAACTCGATAATGCAGCACAAAATATTTCCGTTTCTCCTGAAGAATTTCAAACACAAGTGCAGTTTTTGCACGACAATAAATACCATTCTATTACATCTCGTGATATTTATAAAGGTACGGTGCCATGTAAATCAGTGATGATTACTTTTGACGATGGATATCATGATGTTATGCAAAATGCATATCCGATTATGAAAACATACAATTATGTTTGAATATTGGGCATAATACTCGCAAAAATGGACGAAAATGACTATCTTGATGGGTCCGATATACGAAGACTTCAAACAGAAAGTTGGGAAATAGCCAGTCATACTTGGAATCATCCTAACCTCTCCATACTTCCAAAAGAATTAATGCCATACCAGATTGATCAAAGTAAAAAGGACCTTGAAAAATGGTTTCATACACCGATTCAAATCTTTATCTATCCGAATTGACGCTATACATATGCAACGCTCGATCAGATAAAAACATCCGGTTATAGCTACGCCTTTACGACACAATCTGGCAAGACGAGTCTCATGGATAAACCTCTAGAACTTAAAAGAGTCGATGTCATACCGGGTATGACAGAAGAAGCTTTTGCAAAACTTATCGAAGTACCAAAAACTATTGCTGAAAAATAATATCAGGATGTAATAATTTTGAAGGGCACGCATCGATGGTTTTTCATAAATCAAGTGATGATTCAAAAGCGATTTTTTTCTCAGCTCAAACCACAAAAAGTGCAGTATGAGGTATCTTTGAAGCACTTATAGGAGATAATGAGATACGTTGAGACGGCGGCTTCGGAGAATCGGAAATACTGATATATCCTTCAACCTGTGCTCTCAGAGCCGGGTGATTTGGAAAAAGTGATGCAATATGACCATCTGGTCAAAGTCAAAAAATAGCTATATCAGGGGTACCAATTATTTCGGTATATCCAAGAGCATCAACCTCTGATACTCAGAGACAGAGAAACTGTTCTGGTACGAATCCAAGAGGTTTCAAAAATACCTCCCAAACATATCTATCGTTACGATCAGAGCTCTTTGGAGCTACGCAACGTTCATCCACCAAGCACCAACGAAGACGGCCTATATCTATTCATTTCCATACTTCTTTATCTGCAATAAACGAAGCATACCAGCCATCCAGAGAATGACCGCCTGGAAGGGCAATAGTAACGTTTTTTTGTTTACCAAGAAGTAACTTCAAAGTCGAGAAAAACCAGTCATTTATATCAGAATAGAGAGAAGTAGTTTTCATAGGTATGATAATAATAATTTTTGCATGAATACAATATTTTATGACCTTTATTGACTATGAAAGAAAAAAATATAAAATATAGAAATGAACCTTCCCATGAAAGCTGGAAAACCTGAAAAAAGTCAAGAAAGCTGGATCAGAAAATATGACCATCTTTGTAAGTTATACCAAGATACATACATTCTACTCGTAAAGAGACTCAAAGAAAGGACAATTGATATACTTGATGCGAGTACTGATTTGCGAGAAGAAATAGAAGATGCTGCATCTGGTGACAATAATGGAGGATCCATCCTTGGGGCATCTATGATAATGGATGAATTCTACGGTAAAAGATTGAACCATAGAAATTTACCTGATACAGCCGCAAGACATATTCTTATCTGAAGTGGTACTTATTTTGAATATTCCCCCTCTATTGATTGTATTGGAGGAACAATCCAAAAAGTATTAGAAAGTTTATATACTTTGTTAGAACCCGGAAATCCTGACAGAAAAGTAGCATTTAGATTACGACCAGGTCGACGAAAAAGATAAGCTATCCAAACATAAGAAGTTCTGGTCGGAATATTAAAAGCAGACCGATTATAAGCATCAAGATGCCTCCTACAAGATGGGAATATTTCGTATATTTTGTCGTAATACCAAATGCCTCAAGAGTTACCATAGAAATAACGAAAACAAGTAAATCATCTAACATAAAAAAGAATATGTAGAGAAGAATATAGAGGTAGTGCTGTGCTGTCGTGAGATCGTTCATCGCGAGCATCTGGGTAAAAATGACTGGTAAACCAGCAGAACAAAGGAGCTCAATAAGATTCACAGAAAAAGCAAGTACAGCAACTCCAATGAGAGCAATAATCATGTTTTTTTCATGAATAATGTCCTTAATTTGTTGAGAAATTTTCTTTCGTTTCTTAGTCGAAACAACTTCGCATCAGCTATCCCTTGTCTTCCAATAAGTGTACAGATTCCAGCTACCTCCAGCAAGTGCAAAGATACCTATCGCTGCACGAATACTGGCAATAAATCCGATAAAGAGCATTACCTGTAGCCAAGCAGTAATAAAGAGAAAATAAGACAGCGCAGAAACAAAGATAAAGGCAAAACCAATAATCCACATCTTACGTCGATCCTGCATACCGATGAGCATACTGATAAGAAAGATAAGTATCCACATAGCGCAAGGATTAAACCCATCAAGTGCCCCTAGTATAACGGTCACAATTGGAAGAGAAAAGTCCTTGAGTTGAACTGTACCAAAGAAAGGGACTGACACCTGTGTACTGGCATCACCTATTTCTCATTCATTTTTTTTCACTTCTTGCTGAGTGTGAGATTCAAGCACTGGAGCAACCAAATCAATACACGTATTTTCGAGACAGTATTGAATCGCCTCATCAATTTGTTGTCCTTGAGTAGCATCACTGCTATAACCTACAATTTTCGCATCTCCGATAAGCGTGAGAGGAATGCTATTGACTGGAGTATCAAACCCTTTAATGACTTCCTGAAGCAATTTTTGGTTCTTTTTATCTTTCCAGATTTCAAATTCTTGAATTATCAATTTATCTCCATACTTTTCTCCAAGGGCTGGGAGGAATGCCCGCTCTTTTTCACAATGAGGACAACCATCTCACCAAAAGAGGTAGAGCTTTGCTACATGATCTTGGGCAAATACCGAAGTGAATCCAGTAAGAGACAGGGAAAGAATGAGAAGAAGAATTTTTTTCATAAAAGGATTATAAATTTTTAAGTGGTTCTATTTTTTTGAGGAAGTCATTGCGAGAGATTTCTCCGTGAAATCGAGCTACTTCCCTTCAATTTTTTCCAAAGAAAATGAAGAGAGGAAGCTTTCGAAGATCTCCGTACGCTTGTACGATTTCTTCATCATCATCGATATCGTATGATGTCGTTTCAAGCCATGGATTTTGGGATTCTACATCCTTCCATATAGGCTTCATCACGATACATCATGCACACCAAACAGCTCCTATTTTTACAACTTTCATAATTTTATTCTTTACAACAATCAATGACATCACCTATCAGAGCATTATCCAGTCGTTCTGTGCGTTCTTTGATATCCTCTGCTTTGTTCGTCCCGATATCGAGAACAAGCGCCCAAAACATACAGTACGCATCATATGATTTCTGAAAAAATTCTTCAGATTCTTTCATCTTACCTGCTCAGAGTTGTTTCGTGCCAACCTCCATGAGTCGCATCGATGTCGAGAGAAGATGTTTACAGGTACACCACACCTCCCCTTCATATTCCTTGATGACTTCTTTGAGAAGTGCCTTTCGCATCTCACGAACTTCTTGAAGCATTGTGAGATATTTCGTCTTCCCTGTTTTGTTGTAGGTAAAAGCAAGATGCTCCTCGGCACCAATGAGATTCATCACACCGATAATGAGATCTTGTTCGGTAGAGAGGTCAAAATCATCATGCTTGCGAAGTGCATCGACCTTTTCGATAAGCTCATTGAGAGAATATTTTTTTACTTTCTTTGCCATAAATAATAAAAACTAAAAATAAGAAACCGGACTAATCGTGGTTATTATCCTCAAATGATAAATATTGCAAAACAAATAGTAACCAATATGACGTGACAAAATAAAAATATACTTTTTACACATTCTGACTTCCAATAGGATATATCTTCAAAATTGGGCAATTATCAGTGCAATGAAGGAGTTCGTTGACCACCTGCCATGCAGCACGAATACTATCCCATCGTACAAAGTACGTTTCGTCATGGAGGATAGCATGCTCAACCAGTGTCTCATAGGCATTATTTTTATTCGCAGGAGTTTCCGAAAAAACTTGTTCTGAACCATCTTGAAATATGATATGTACCGAGGTTTCTTTTTTATCAAAGGCTTTGCCTGTTTCTAAGACTATATCCGTCCCTATCCACTGTGGATGATCCAGTGTCAGATGAACCTTGATATAGGTCTCGGTACGAGAATCTGGATTCACACCTGGCGTCTCCCGATATCAGATATATTGCCCGAGGATAATATCGTGGCGGGGATCGATCAAAAGAGGAGCAACACTCGATATGGCATAAAATATAGCATCTCGTACAGTATCTGGATTATTTGATCCACATGGCATTTTCATAGTAACCAATGCGAGAAGCTGTAAGAGATGGTTTTGAAGAAAATCCCTCGTTGCCCCATTCTGATCATAATAGGCACCTCTATCCCCTATGGTAAGCGTTTCTCGGGCAGTAATAAAAATAGAAGCAATTCTTTTGTTGTACCAATTCTCACCCTGAGAAAGTCTATATTCAAATAGTTCACGTACAAAGGTTTTTCCCAGGTAATGATCGACACGATAAATCTGATGTTCATCAAAGTATTTTTGCAATTCCAAATTGAGTTGAATAGCTGTCACCAGATCGTGTCAAAAAGGTTTTTCTATCATCAGAATAGATTGGGGTGTATTCAGTCAAACAGATGCAATTCACTTTGCTACCGGAGCAAAATGCTCAGGACTCAAGCAAAGATGATAGAGTATTTCCCCACCAAAAGCGCCAATAGAATCAATCTGTGCTTTGAGTGAAGTATAATCTGTACTATCAACATCGATACGAACATAGGAAATAGTCTCCGTGTGATTTAATAAATCTGGATATGGTGCGAGAAAATTTCGAAAATCATCACGGGTCCAGTCTCTACGACCAACACAAATCAGATGGTCATAGACTCAATTTTTGAGAAGTTTTCCAAGAGCAGGAAGCACATAACGAGTCGCGAGGTCACCCGTCGAACCAAAGAGGACAAAAGTTTTCATAGAGAATAGTATATATAATTTTTTTGATAAAGGAACATTCTTTTTATACTCTCCCCATGGACACTTCTCTTGTATTGGGAATTATAGGATCAGTATGCTCCATAATTGCCTATATACTCTATATATCTGACATACTGCATGGACATACAAAACCCCATGCTTTCTCATGGCTTCCATGGGGTATTTTGGCTACCTTAACAGCTACTATACAATTTCAAAACGGCGCTGGCTGGGCTACGCTTATTACATTGATTGGAGGTATATCAAATACTGGAATCTTTTTATTTTCTCACAAATATGGAGAAAAAGAAATACATAAAAAAGATTGGATATTATTGATAGTCGCCCTTATCATACTTACCTCTTGGATTTTTACCAAAGAAGGACTGATATCAATCCTGCTTGTATGTCTCGTGGATTCAATTGCCTTTTATTTTACATGGAAAAAATCTTATAAAAAGCCCTATGAGGAAAATATACTCTCATATTTTTTATGGACACTAGGATTCCTATTTTCTCTCTTGGCGGTTAACACTTGGGAACCTACTAACTGGCTTTATCCAGCATTTCTCTTATTAACAGAAGGATGCTTTACGATTTTTCTCTTTTGGAGAAGAAAAATAATCAGAAAATAAATATGCCAGTAACATTTTGAATCATCGCCTTCATACTAACTCTGTATACATATTTTATTTATATCTACAAGATGGTAAGGAAGCAGGTAAAACCCCACATTTTTACCTTTATTCCTGCGGCTATTGTAGCAGGAATAGTTACTTTGGCACAGGTATACAATCAGGCTGGCTGGGCAATATCGATGAGTGCTACCACCACTCTTGGGTGTATAATTATAGTTCTATTAGCACCGTGGTATGGTGAAACAAATATCACCAAATTCGATACTATTTCCTTGGCATTTTGTTGCATTGCGATAATATGCTGGTTATGAACAAAAAATGATCTGTTAGCTGTCATTCTTTCATGTTGTATAAATAGTCTCGCATTTCTTCCTACATGGAGGAAAATCTATTTTCAACCCCATACCGAAAGTAGCTTTGTCTATTTTTTATCCGCCTTACGTGCTCTATTATCGACCTTCTCCGTCTCAAATTTTACCCCCATCAATTGGCTTTTCCCAATATATCTTGTTATTAGTAATCTTGGTTTAGGTTTATTTAAAATTATTCGAGAGAGAAAAATTCTTAAAAAATAAAATACCTTCCTCATTCTTGTTCTTGCAGTATTAATTTTTACATTATGTCTTGGATAACCGATAGTATCTCTCAAAACAAACCCATTCTGGCACTTGCTCCGATGGATGGATACTGCGATAGCGCCTTCCGAGCTATTTGCAAAAAAGTCGCACCAGAAATTGTCGTCTTTTCAGAATTTTACAGTGCTGACGGCCTCTTTCATAATCCAAAACTCGCAGAAAAAGTGCTCACCCATGACCCGATAGAACATCCACTGATTTTTCAAATATTCGGCAATAATCCTGATACCTTTCTTGCAGCTGGTAAGCTGATTGAATCTTACGGAGCTCAATGAGTTGATATCAATATGGGTTGTCCGGCGAAAAAAGTCGTAAAATGTGGTTATGGTTCAGGACTGATGATTGATATGGATAAGGCTATCAGAATAGTGAATATTTTAGCCGAAAATCTCAGTATCCCCGTAAGCGTCAAAACACGTCTTTGATGGAATAATTCCGATGGACTGATAGAATTTGGCAAAGCTCTTGAAGATGCTGGAGCACAACTTATCACAGTGCATGGCAGGACATTTCAACAAGAGTACACTGGCGAAGCAAATTGGGGCCCCATATTTGAACTCCAAAAAAATCTCACAATACCAGTACTCGGAAATGGAGATTGCAAGAACTATGATGATGGTATTCGTAAAATGCAAAATCTCTCTTGATTTATGATCGCTCGAGGAGTACTCGGAAATCCTTGGTGTTTTCTGCCTAATAATTATATACCAACTTGGAGCGAGAGAATTGCTGTTATGGGAGAACATATGCAGCGGATGATTGCTACCAAATGAGAACAAAGAGCCTGTCTTGAAATCCGTAAACATTTCGTACACTATCTACATGGTTTCGATGGTGTAAGAGAATATCGGAAACGGCTTGCATCTTTGACAAGCCTTCACGAAGCCGAGATAATACTCGATGAACTTGGGAACATCCCACAATAGGAGCCACTCTAACGTCCAATGCCACATTACTAGCTACTAACCCTCTATCATGTATACACGAGTCTTTATATCCCTGATGATTATACTCTGCATCTGTGGTCTTATAGCGAGCTCCATACTCTACTACGGATTTGACCCCACTTATTACCCTGCATTGTCTGTCGTCATGATGTCTGTATCGCTCTTTCTCGGTCTCTGATCACTTATGGGGCTCATGATATTAGGTGTCAAAAAAATCCTCAGACGAGGATATATTTATCCGATGGATGCTTTTCGGTCTTTTCGACATGGACTTCTCCTTATGCTATTGATACTATGACTCTTTTTGGTCTATATTTATGGATCATTTAATTTTTTGACAAGTTTTTTATTGATTTGTATAGTCTTTTTATTGGAACTAATATTGACGAAAATGGAAGATTCATAAACTAATTATATGCATGCTGTTTATATACACCATTTATCAGACGCTCTCTCAAAGGAAACTCTTTCCTCGTCTGTACAAAAAGACACAAAAAACACTCTTGTGTGTGTGTGTCATACCTCTCATTCGACACTTACCGATGCTCTCCATAGATATTGCAATGACACATTTCTTGCCTACGAGGTAAATGAGCAAGATCCCGTTGTGACATTTACAGAAATTTTAGAACACCTTAATGCACACCTTGTGGAGCTCACAGCGACACATAAAAAATCTGACATCTCTCTCTTTATCGGACTTGTCTCAGACAACCATATTCATTTTTCCATGTTTGGAAAAAAT
>Ga0247840_10007635_pt1 | contig 14953 bp, 11 predicted proteins | sample LaCruzMarch2015__FD_192404 | JGI IMG/M metagenome (GOLD analysis project Ga0247840, IMG submission 192404) | Freshwater microbial communities from meromictic Lake La Cruz, Castile-La Mancha, Spain - LaCruzMarch2015_17m | ecosystem: Environmental > Aquatic > Freshwater > Lake | place: Spain...
GGAGAGGCCCCTCTGCTGCCCATGGCGATGAGCCTGAGCGAGCGCTTGCGTAGCTGCCAGAATACGGCTGTGCTGATCAACAGGGCCGGAATCAAATGGCATCGGCGATGTTTCGCCGGGCTTCCCTCTCCCGGGCGATGATCCTGGCCGCGCGATCCGTCAACTCGATTGACATGGATTCAGGCACTTCGAGGACCAGCTGGTCAGCTACCCAAGAAACAGGGCTCTCGCGCAGGCGTTGAAACAGGCAAGCATCCTTCCTTCGCAAAAATCACGGCGTGTTGATCCGCCTCTCTGTTCGGAATTCGGTTCCTATTGCAGATGGAAGGGGGTGTCCCCCGTCTCTTTTACCGGATCCCACTTTCACCAAAAGATCTGAAAGCGACGGAGCGTTCCGCAAATTCCGCAGCCCTACACGCAGAACATAAACCGCCAATACTCGGACAAGCGCAAACGAAACACCAAAACTGAATCTCGACGCCCATTTCAATTTGGCATGAAAACGTTGTTCAATGGGGCCCTGATCGCCACCGTTTAAACCATCAGGCAAACGATAGCGCACAGTAAACTACTCACGGCTAATCCAGATAACAACCGGGATCCTCGGCCCAGGGATCTCCATAGCGCTGCCAAGCCCTTACCCGGAAACCTCCGCCACAAAGCCCGAATTCCGGGCACCTTGCACATTTTCCACCCACTGGTCGTCGGCCCGCGCGGAGCCCTGCAAGAACCGGATCGCGGGATTCTCTCCAAATCCGGCTGAAGGCCTCGTCCTTCACATTGCCGAGCGTGAGGGATTGCCAGAACTGGTCGGGATGCACATTGCCTTGGGTGTCAATGTTTGCGAGTCCCACGCCCGACCCGTGCGCACCGCCGCCGTTCCACGCGATGAGCTTGCGTGCAGTGCGTGCGGCTTCGGGATCCCGTGCCTCCAACCGTCGGAGCAAATACGGCCCGTCTGCCGGCTGATCGACCGTAAGGACCTCCTTGGTGCTGCCCCGGCGGTGCCAGTCTTCCACACGGTCCATGATAGTATCCAGCGCGTGGCGGGTCTCTTCGGGCCTCAAGAGAGCAAGGCCGGCTCCGCGTCCGCTGTAAACCAGGTGATAGAAGCAGACACGGTCGATGCCCTCAGTCTCGATAAAATCGAGAATGCCCTCAATATCAGCGACCGTCTGCCGCGAGAGGGTCAGCCGCAACCCGACTTTCTGTCCGGCCGCTTTGCAATGGCGGAATGCCGCAACAGCCCGGTCGAAGGCACCGTCCTTGCCACGGAAATGATCATGCGTGGCTCCAATGCCATCCAGCGAAATGCCTACATAGGAGAACCCGATGTCCTTGATCTGCCGTGCGGCGCTTTCGTCAATAAGGGTTCCATTGGTGGAAAGCGTCATCCGGAGACCTGCTTGCTTGGACATGCGCGCAAGGTCACAGAAGCGCGGATGAATCATGGGTTCTCCTCCGGAAAAAAGCAGGGCCGGAATTCCAAACCCTGCCAGATCTTCAACGACCGATTCCATGTGTTCCCATGTGAGCTCGCCGGGGTAATTCCGGGCATCGGAATCGGAGTAGCAGTGCAGGCACTTCAAGTTGCACCTCCGCGTGATGTTCCAGACAACGACCGGCTTTCGCGCCGCAGCGGAGGATGGAGCACCGGTTCCTTGTCCGTAGCGCAGGCCGTCTGCGGATTGTTCCACCCCGCAAAGGAGACGTGTCAGATTAAGCATAGGATGGTTCGCGGCGGTCCTGCCGCACAGGGTGATATTCGCAGAGAGGTTCGGATGCGAGGTAATCGCCGGTCATCGCGTAGGCCCTGGCCCGCGAGCCGCCGCACAGTCTCCGGTATTCACAATGCCCGCACTTTCCCGCAAAGCCGTCCTCGTTGCGCAGGGCCTGGAAAACCGGCGAGTCCCGGTAAAAGTCCAGCAATTCGCCATTGCGTACGTTGCCCGCGCTGAAGGGCAGAAACCCGCTGGGATAGACTTCGCCATCGTGCGAGACAAAGACGAACCCGCGTCCGTCGTTGACCCCCACCGGTGGCTGAGGAGCGTGGATGCCGGCCTGAGCATTCCGCTGTGCCACCACTCGCCGGAAATGCTGACCCTCGGTCGTCTTGATATCAAAAGGCACTTCCTGCGAAATCTCCCACAGTCTGTGAAACAACTCCTCCATCTCCCGGGCCGAGAGGAGATCTGCCTGCCGACCCCGTCCGGTCGGCACCAACTGAAACACACTCCACAAGAGCGGATTCAGGCTTTTCACAACACTCACAAAATCCCCAAGTTCTGCCAAGTTCTGACACGTGAAGGTCGTATTGATCTGCAACTCGATACCTGCCGCATGAATCTTCTCCACCGCGCTCATCGTCCAATCCCATGTGCCCTTCACTCCGCGGAATGCATCGTGGGTCTCACGGGAGGCACCGTCCAGACTCATCGAAATCCGCCGGACCCCGGCGTCCCGCAACGCGACCAAATCCAGCTCCAGAAAGCGGGGCGTCGCACTCGGACTCAGGGCCACCCGCAACCCAGAATCCCTCGCCAAGCCTACCAGCTCGCACAAATCCCCGCGTTCTGCAGGATCTCCACCTGTCAGCACAAACACCTGCGGACTCACGTACGCCACCTGCTCAATCAACCGCTTCGACTCCTCACCGCTCAACTGTCCGGGCTGGGCGCAGGGGGATGCCACCGCACGACAATGCCGGCACGCCAGCGCACAGGCCCGCGTCATCTCCCAAATCACGATCATCGGACTTTTGTGAAAATCAAACACCGGCGGACGCAGCATCATGACGGCATGTTCTCCGGCTTTTGCCATAATACAAGAATAAACTATCTTTAATATGACGGATGACTCCCATAGGCATGGCCTGCCTTGTTTCGGGACATAAAAAACTTCCAGAAAAAAAACAAACCACAGAGGAGTTCCATTGCTCCGGCTGAGAGAATGGCAATTCGGAATCCCGTTTCCGGCATGCTGGAAAAAGCTGCCAGGATCGCGCCCCCGCAAAGCGGGCCCAGCAAAAACCCGAGTGAGCCACTGGCGTTGAATGCCGCCATGGCAGCAGAGCGGCTTTTTGCAGAGCTGGCTTCCGCGGCAAGCACAAGGGACGGACCGAACATCAATGCTGCCGCAACGCCTCCCAGTCCCATCATGAATGGCATCAGGGCAGCAGAAACGAATGCCAAACCGGCAAACCAGATTCCATAGAGAACTGAACCGGCAATCATCATCGCAAGAGGGTTCCATCGGCGGCTCATGCGTCCCGATGGATAAGTGAGCAGGGCAAAGGGCAACATAAATGCACCCATCCAAAGCCCGATTCTCCCGGCATCTGCACCTAGAACGATCCGGAAATAGAGGGTCACAGTCGAAATGAGAAACCCCACCGTCAACCTGTCCACAAATGTAAAAATGCAGGGAACAAACAGCCGGGGCATGTTTTCCGCGGTACGGACGATATCCCCCAGCCTCATTCTCGGCGCAGACGTTCCGGCGGATTCCCTGAGAATCAAAAGGCAAACAGCTGCGGCTCCAAACAGGATCCCGGCACCAACGCGCAGAACATTCTCGGGATTGGACCCGCCCAGCAGGCCTCCCAAAGGCGCGCCCATGGCAACGCCCAGGGTCAGGCAGAGACCCACCCAGCCCATCGCAGCTCCCCGTCTCTCCCCACCGACCGCATCAGCAGCCTCGGCCATCAACAAGCTCAATGCCGTCATGTGGGCTGCTCCACCAATAAACCGCACCAGCAAGATTCCTCCATAGGGAATGGCAGTCGTCATCATCAAAAATCCAAGACCGTCAATGAACAGGGCACACACAATCCAGACGCGACGCCTTCCCGTTCTGTCCCCAAGATAGGCCCCCAACGGTGCACTGAGAATGGCTCCAACCATGTTGGCCGTCATAAAAAGGTGCTGAGCAAAAACACCAAGCCCCTCGTGGCGGCCCCCGGTCAGGTCATAGAGCACGGGGACAACCGCCGTCACGGGCAGCATCAGGAAAAATATCAGAACTCCGGGAATCATTGGTTTTGAATTCTTCCACCCTGAGCGACCCGGAAAATTAATCAATTCAAATAAGGAAACCAGTATCTTTTATTCTTGCTATCGGGTCTTTCCGTCGGATATGTTGAGATTTCAAATATGAGCCACCATCCCAACATCACCACACCCGAAGGCACACCAATAAGCGACCGCACGGTCGGGGAACTCGTTGCCGAGCGTCCGGGGCGTTCCCGCATCTTCCAAGCCTTTAAAATTGATTTTTGCTGTCAGGGCGGACGCACCCTGCGGGAGGCCTGCGAGAAGCGAGAGGTCGCGCTGCCATCTGTCATCGAGCAACTGGAGGCCGAGGCGGCGGCCTCTGTTCCTGAATTGTCGAATCCGGCCAACCTGCCGCCATCCGAGTTGGCGTCTTACATTGTGACGACGCATCATGATTTTCTTCGCCGGGAGTTGCCGCGGCTCCAGGCCATGGCCGACCGTGTCGCGCATGTTCATGGGGGCCACACTCCGTCGCTGGTGGAGGTTCAGGAGGTCTTCACCGGCCTCCGATTGGAATTGGAGAGCCATATCATGAAGGAGGAGCAAATTCTTTTTCCTGCCATCTCCGACATGGCATCCGGCCGCCGGGAGCCTGTTGCGCTCGACGGGCCCATTGCCTGCATGATCAACGAGCATGACGATGCCGGGCGGGCGCTCGAGCGGTTGAGTACGCTCACATCCGGTTACACGCCGCCACCCGAGGCTTGCAACACCTACCGGGCTCTCTTCGCGGGGCTTGGCGATCTCGAAGAAGATCTCCACCGGCATATCCACCTCGAAAACGCGGTACTCTTTCCTTTCGCAAAAGCCTTCATTGAGGAACGCACTGCGATAGCCTGAGTTTAAGTTCTGACCGGACTCTGCGGCCGCGCGGGTCTCCCGTGCGGCCGTATGGCTTTCGGCACGCTGATGAAGGAATTTCGGGCTAATTGAGAAAACGGATTCTTTTTTCTTGAATTAGGATCTGCAGACTGGATATTCTGCCGACATGTTCATTTACGGAAAAACAGCGGCGAATGCGATTGCGGTGATGAGCTACCTTGCGGCGGATCCCTCCAAGCGTTCGGGGTCCGGGGAGATTGCCAAAGAGCGGAAGATTTCCCGGGCACTCACGGCCAAGTTGCTCACGCAGCTTGCCTCTGCCGGCCTTGTGAGTGGTCAGCCCGGCCCGGGGGGCGGTTACACGCTGGCGAAGCCAGCAAAGAAGATCCGGCTCATTGACATCGTCCAGCTGTTTGAACAGACGGAGACGCCGACCCTGTGCCCGTTTGGCAGCGGGTGGTGCGGGCACGGCGATCCCTGTCCCCTGCACGACCGCATTGCCGAAATGATCGAAACGAACCGGCAGTTCATGGAGAACTCAAACCTCGGGGTTTTTGTGGGTGTCGTCCCCACCCGGCCAAAACCCAAGAGAAATTCCGCGCGATGATTCGCACCCTGAACCCCATCGCCCTGCTCGCCGCCACCGGCGCGACCATGGTGTTGGTCGCCTCGATTTATTTCGGCTCCCGCAACCTCGGAAATTTTGATCCGGCGCTGGTTGCCTATCTGTTTGCGTGCATTTTCGCATGCTTTGGCGTGGTTTACCGGTATGCCGTCTGGCTCCAGCGGCCTCCGACATGGCGCTATTTTGCTCGCGGATGGCAGCTCTTTTTCAGTGGGCGTGCGTTTGTTTACGGGTTCGAGCTTGTGAAGCATTTCCTGGTGAACTTCCTTGGTCAGCGTTTCATCCGGAAGCGGGGACGTGACCTGGGGCGCGGACATTTGCTTATGGCATGGGGCTGCATGCTGGCCTTTGCGGTCACCTTCCCTCTCGTCTTTGGCTGGATCCATTTCGATCTCAAACCCGGAGGCATCGATACTTACGAGATTTACACCTTCGGCTTCAAGACCATGGAATTCCCACTCCACACTTGGATTGCCACACTCATCTTCAACGCGTTGAATTGGTCGGCGATTCTGGTGATTGCGGGCGTCATGCTGCTGATCCGCCGCCGCCTGACCGACGCAGGCCAGATTGCGGTACAGACCTTTGAGGGCGACTGGCTGCCTCTTCTGCTCCTTTTGGCCATTTCCCTGACCGGCCTTGGAATCAGCCTCGATTACAAGTTTATGGACGGCAAGGCTCACCAGTTCATGGCCATTACGCACGCGATCACGGTCATTCTCTTCCTGATCTGGATGCCATTCGGGAAGTTCTTTCACATCATTCAACGCCCTGCCCAGCTCGGCATTGCCATCTACCGCAAAGCCGGCTCGGAGGGTCCGCAAGCCGTCTGCCCACATACCAAGGAGGCCTTCACTTCGCAGCTCCAAGTCACCGATCTCAAGGACGTCACCGCCCAGCTCGGCTTCGACTTCCGCCGCGCCGACGGAGGCTCGCACCTCGATTTCAGCCCGCAGGGCAAACGCGCCCTGCTTGCCAAAGCCCACCTCAAAGCCCGGCAGGAGTCGGGGAGGTATTTCGGATAAACCCCCATGGCCACCCTTCCCCTACCCACTGCTGACATCATCGCGCAATTCGGCCCCAGCCTGAATTTCCCCAATCCCGAAGGCATCCCTGGCCGCGATGAGCCCGATGCAGTGGTGAAGACCCACTGCTGCTTCTGCGGAATGCAATGTGGCATCAAGCTGCTCGTGAAGGACGACCGGGTCGTCGGCTTCGAGCCATGGGAGGAATTTCCTTTCAACGAAGGCCGCCTCTGCCCGAAAGGCGTTCAACGTTACCTTCAGAACGACCACCCCGACCGCCTTCTGACCCCCCTCATCCGAGTGGGAGGGAAGGGGTTCGAGCAGATTGGCTGGGATGCTGCTATGGAGCGTGTCGTTTCAGAAATCAGCCGCATTCAATCCGCCCACGGCCCCGACGCCTTCGCGATGCTGTCCGGTGTCTCGCTCACGAACGAAAAAAGCTACCTCGTTGGAAAATTCGCCCGCGTCGCCCTCAAAACGCGCAACCTCGACTACAATGGCCGCCTCTGCATGGTCAGCGCCGGCGCGGGCAACAAAAAGGCTTTCGGCCTCGACCGCGCCTCAAATAACTACTCCGACCTCGCCCACGCTGAGGTCATCCTGGTCTGCGGCAGCAACGTCAGTGAGACATTCCCGACGCTCACACACTGGATCTGGCAGGCCCGCGACAATGGAGGGAAGTTGATCGTTGTGGATCCCCGCCTGACCCCGATCGCCCGCACGGCCGACCTCCACCTTCCGGTTCGCCCTGGGCGGGATTCGGCCCTTTACGGTGCCATCCTCCACCAGCTCATCAAGCATGACTGGCTCGATCACGAATTTATTGCCAACGACACCACGGATTTCGAGAAGGCCAAGGAGGCAGTGAAGGACTACGACCTCGGGTGGGCCGAGCGCACCACCGGCGTCCCAAAGGAAAAAATCGAGCTGGCCGCCCGTTGGTGGGGTCCGGCCAAGACGAGCTTCCTTCTGCACGCCCGCGGGATCGAACATCACAGCAAGGGAGTCGAAAATGTGCTCGCTTGTATCAACCTCGTTCTCGCCACCGGTCGCATCGGAAAACCCTACTGCGGATATGCCACCATCACCGGCCAGGGCAATGGCCAGGGAGGACGCGAGCACGGCCACAAGTGCGATCAACTTCCCGGCAACCGCGACATCGAGAACCCGGAGCACCGAAAATACATCAGTCAGGTCTGGGGCATCGAGGAGAAGGACATGCCGGGCAAGGGCCTTACGGCTTACGAGATCATGGAAGCCGCCCACCGCGGCGAGATCAAAGGCTTGCTCAGCATTTGCTTCAACCCGCTCGTCTCTCTGCCCAACAACAACATGATCCGCGAGGCACTGGAAAAACTCGAATTCTACGTCTGTATCGATTTTTTCCTCAATGAAACCGCGCGCCACGCTGACATCATCCTGCCCGGCTCACTCCACGAGGAGGAAGAAGGCACGGTTACTACCGCCGAAGGCCGGGTGACCCGCATCCGCAAATGCGTGAACCCGCCCGGCCAGGCGCGCAGCGACACCGCCATCCTCCTCGAACTTGCCGACCGGCTCGGTGCAAAAAAGTCTTTCTCTTACGAATCGACCGAGGAAATCTTCAACGAGCTGCGAGTTGCCAGCAAGGGGGGCACCGCCGACTATTTTGGTATCACCTATAAGAAAATTGAGGACAACATGGGCATCTTCTGGCCATGCCCGAGCGAGGATCATCCCGGCACCCCACGCCTCTGGGAGGACCGCAAATTCAGGACCCCCGACGGGAAGGCCCACTTCCACGGCATTGCCTACCGCGACCCCGGCGAAATCACCGACGACGAATATCCGGTCATCCTCACCACCGGCCGCGTCGTCTCCCAGTACCTCAGCGGCACCCAAACCCGCCGGATCGGAAAACTCGTCAACCAATATCCCGAACCACTTCTGGAAATTCACCCTCTCATGGCGGCAAAATTTGGCATCCGCGATCGCGAGCTCGTCACGGTGAGCACGCGCCGCGGCTTCGCTGAATTCCCCGCCCAGCTCGTCGAGACGATCCGCGAGGACACTGTATTCGTCCCGTACCACTGGCCGGGCAAAAAATCCGCAAACCAACTCACCTCAGGCCACTTGGATCCGGTTTCGAAAATCCCCGAATTCAAAGTGTGTGCCTGCAAACTCACCCCCACCGGACGTATGGCTCCGGAGCCCGCCGAAAGCAAGGCGTGGGCCAGCGTATAAGGAGACTGCATCTCTGCGGTAACATCCATCTCATCCCCACCCCCGATGACTACAAGCACTTTCCGTACCGACCAGGAATTCTTCCTCGACCCGCAACGCTGCATCGGCTGCCACGCCTGCGAGATGGCCTGCGCCGAGTGCGAGACTAACGGTCAACTCCCCATGATTCACGTCGATTACGTGGACCGCTTCCTCAGCCCGCAGACATCGGTCCAAATCTGCATGCACTGCGAGGATCCCGTCTGTGCACGCGTCTGCCCGGCTGTCGCCATCGAAAAGGACGAATTCGGAATCGTCCACAGCGCCAACACCGCGCGCTGCATCGCGTGTTCAAATTGCGTCAACGCCTGCCCGTTCGGAGTTCCACGCAAAATCGAGCCGATGGACCTCATGATGAAATGCAACATGTGCTACGACCGCACCAGTGTCGGTAAAAAGCCCATGTGCGCCACTGTCTGTCCCAGCGGAGCCCTTTTCTACGGCACGCGGGAGGAAATGGCTCGCAACAGACCCCAGAGCTCACCCGTCAAGACCTTCAAATTTGGCAAAGAGACAGTGAAGACCAAAGTCAACATCATGATGCCCAAAGGCGCTACCGAGTTGGTGGTTCATGAATAAAATCATGACTCCTCCGCTACCTCCCCGCTCATCGGCCGAAGTCGATTTCCCCATCGAACGCACCGAAGCCGAGCACGTCACCCGCCGCGAATTCGCCAAGTTCCTCTGCCTCGTATCCGGCGGCATGGCTGTCGGCAGTGGATGGGTTGCCGTGAAAGACAAAATCTTCCCGCCGTTCACCTTTGATGGCGAGCGCTTCGTCTGCAATGTCGAGGACGTGCCCGTCGGCGGCACGCACCCTTTCCGGTTGGAAGGCTCCCGCATCCCGTTTATTCTCATCCGTCTAACCGACGGCTCCTTCCGCGCCTACGAGCAAAAATGCACCCACCTCTCCTGCGCTGTCTATTACTCGCCCGACAAAAACAAAATCGAATGCCCTTGCCACCACGGCTTCTTTGACGCCAACGATGGCAAAGTCCTCGCCGGACCGCCTCCCCGCCCTCTCCCGCACCTCGAGGTCGCCCTCCGGGATGGCGCTGTCTTCGTCCGGGAACCCGAACAAAAAACATGAACTCCTCAATCAGCCGCAACGCCCACCCCAGCAAAACCAACACGCTCTCTCTGGGCATTATCTGCGTGCTCATCCTCGTGCTCACCATGCAGATCTGGCTCCTCACGGCTGCGCTCAACGAATCCCTCGACGGCAACAACGCTGTCAAATGGCCTGCCTTCTTCGCCTCCACTCTTCTCTTCCTCGCCGGAGCCGCCCTACTCCGCTACCTCCCGGACCCAATCCGCCAGGCCCGCAAGGCCGCCCGCCACGGACGCGATACCGCAGGCCTCTGACCCTTTGGATTAGCTCCTTTCCGGAGGCCCGCCCACGGCCATGCTTCCGATAAAAAATAAAACCATTTTTTTCTGGTCAACACAGAGTTAAGTATCTTTATTTCCTTAATCGACTGATATCCATGGTCCTTTTTGGAAAAACCTCCGCGCACGCTTTATCCGTCCTGAGCTACCTGGCCGAGAATGGCGGGCATGCTGCCGGGAGTGCCGATATCGCAAGGGACCGCGGGATTTCACGGGCGCTCACGTGCAAGGTTCTCACGCAGCTTTCTGCGGCGGGACTGGTGCACGGGAAGCCAGGGCCCGGAGGTGGCTACACACTGAGCAAGCCCGCGTCGAAGATCAGCCTGTCGGAAGTGGCTGCGCTTTTCGAAGGCCGTTGTTCGTCCGGGCATTGTCCACTTGGCGGGAACTGGTGTGCAAAAACATATCCATGTCCGCTGCATACTGCGATGGACGGGGTTTTGCAGCACGTGAATGAATTTATGAGATCGACGACTTTGGAAGTCTTTCTTGCAGGCGGGCGGCGTCCGCGCAAGATGCGCGGGCAGGCGCTGCTCGGGGCTGTGACTCTGATGATTGCAATGGCGTTCGGTGTGCAGGCACAAGAACCGCCCGAAAAGGATACTGCTGCGGCAAAGTTCATGGTGAGTTGTGCAGGTTGCCACAGCCTTGAGGGCAAAGTCCTTAGTGGGCCGGCGCTCAACGGGGTCACCTCCTGGCCCGAGCCGGCACTGGCATCTGCGGTGAAGAAGATGGAGTCCAAGGCAGGACCGCTCCCCGACGCGACGGTTGCTGAATTGGTGCGGTTTTTGCAATCTTCCGATGCGATCGAGCGGCTCGCGAAGGAACAGGTGCGCCTCCAGGCCCAGTTTGCCGCGAAGATGGAACCATCCGACCCGGCGCTTGGCGGGAGACTTTTTGTGGGGGCCAAGGCGTTTCGCAATGGCGGCCTTGCCTGTGCTGCCTGCCATGCGGTCGAGGGGCGCGGCGGAAACCTCGGACCCGACCTCACGGGCATTTACGAAAAAAGCGGCGGTGAGATCCCGCTGATTTCTTCAATCGAGGGAGCGAAATTTCTGATTATGGAGCCCCACTACAAGGAGCATCCGGTGACCCGCCAGGAAGCGGCACACCTCGCGGCCTATTTGGGCACGCTGAAGGGTGCCGCCTCACCCGCTCCGGCCACGGTTCCGGCATTTGCCTTGGCCGGCTCGGGTCTCGCCGCGGCACTCCTGGTGGGAATGTTCGGGCTTTTACAGGTCCAGCGCATGACACGCGGACGCGACAAGAGGCTTCAACGCCGGAGGAAATAATATGAGCTGGATCCAAGACATTTTTGCACCGCAGGACCGCACATGGGAGAGCTTTTACCGCGCGCGGTGGAGCTACGACAAAAAAGTTCGCAGCACCCATGGAGTCAACTGCACCGGGTCGTGCAGTTGGGACATTTACGTGAAAAATGGCATCGTCGTCTGGGAACTCCAAGCGCTCGATTACCCGATTATAGACAAGGCGATTCCGCCTTACGAGCCGCGGGGGTGTCAGAGGGGTATTTCATATTCTTGGTATATCTACAGCCCGTTGCGCGTGAAGTATCCCTACATTCGCGGCTTCCTTCTCGATCTCTGGCGCAAGGCGCAAAAAGCGCACCCGGACGACCCCGTCGCAGCGTGGGAGAGCATTGTCTCGAATCCCGAGTCTCGAAAAAAATACCAGCAAGCCCGCGGCAAGGGCGGATTCCGCCGCGCGTCATGGGAAGAAATCAACGGCCTCCTGGCCGCTGCCAATCTGCATACGGTCCGGCGTTACGGTCCCGACCGCATTGCGGGATTCTCACCGATCCCGGCCATGTCGATGCTGAGCTACGCGGCGGGCGCGCGGTTCTGTCAGCTCATGGGCGGTCTTTCGCTGTCATTTTACGACTGGTACTGCGACTTGCCGCCAGCTTCGCCGGAAATTTGGGGCGAGCAGACCGATGTGGCCGAGAGCGCCGATTGGTATCACTCGAAATTCATTGCTGCGGTCGGCTCAAACGTGCTCATGACGCGCACGCCGGACGCACATTTCCTTGTCGAGGCCCGACACAATGGCTCGAAGGTCGTCGTTTTTTCTCCGGATTTCAGCCAGACCTCAAAGATCGCGGACGAATGGATTCCCCTCCACCAGGGAACCGACGGTGCGTTCTGGATGGCCGTCGGCCATGTGATTCTCAAAGAAAGTTACGCGGACCGCAAAGTCCCGGCGTTTTGCGACTATATGCGGCGCTACACGGACGCTGCGTTCCTGGTCACGCTCGACAAACAGCCCGACGGCTCCCACCGTCCGGGGCGTCTCCTCCGCGCCAGCCAGCTCGCAGAAACGCAAAACGAGGAGAATGCCGACTGGAAATTTTTTGTGGTGGACGAGACCACTGATGAACTGCGCATGCCCAAGGGCACGGTCGGACATCGCTGGCAGAAAACAAAGGGCGAGTGGAACCTGAAACTTGAAGACGCCCGCACTGGCGAAAAAATCCAACCATCTCTCGAGCTTGACCCCTCGACGACCGCCGAGATCGCAGTCACCGATTTCTCGGATGGCACCAACGCGCGCGTTCTGAAGCGGCATGTCCCTGTTCGGACCGTGCAGACCACCAATGGTCCGGTGCTGGTCACCACGGCGATGGAACTTTACTACGCCCAATACGGAATTGACCGGGGACTCCCTGGCGAGTGGCCGACCAGCTACGACGACGATTCGCATCCGTTCACTCCGGCCTGGCAGGAGAGGTTTACTGGAGTGACCGGCGACCTGGCCGTGAAGTTCGCCCGCGAGTGGGCGCGCACCGCCGAGCAAACCGGCGGCAAGTGCAGTGTGATTATCGGAGCCGGCGTCAATCACTGGTATCACAACAACCTCATTTACCGTGCGGTCATCAACGCCCTCATGTTCTGCGGCTGCGTGGGCAAAAACGGTGGTGGACTCAACCATTACGTCGGCCAGGAAAAACTTGTGCCCCAAGCCTCATGGGCACCAATCGCCTTTGGGGCCGACTGGGTTGGCCCGCCCCGCCAGCAGAATGCACCGTCCTTCCACTACATGCATTCCGACCAGTGGCGCTACGACCGGGCATTTACTGAAATGTGCCCGGTGGACGATCAGTCGCACCCGATGGCCCACGGCCACACGGCCGACAAGCAGGCGCTTGCCGTCCGGCTCGGCTGGCTGCCGTGCTACCCGCAGTTCACCGAGAGCAATTTTGAAGCCATCCGCAAGGCCCGGGCAGCCGGGGCGAAGACGTCCGAGGAAATTATCGCCAACGTTGTGGGTCGGTTGAAAGCCCGCGACCTGCGTTTTGCGATGGAGGATCCCGACAACCCGGAATGTTTTCCACGGCTGTTTTACATCTGGCGCGGGAATGCCCTCATGTCGTCCGCGAAAGGCCACGAATACTTCCTCAAGCATTACCTCGGCACGCACAACAACGCCGTCTCGGAAGAATGCGCCAAGCCCGACGTCCATGATGTCACCTGGCACGACAAGGTCGATCTCGGGAAGATGGATCTCGTTGTGGACCTCAACTTCCGGATGGACACCTCGGCACTTTACTCCGACATCGTCCTGCCCGCCGCGACCTACTACGAGAAGAACGATCTCAACTCGACGGACATGCACAGTTTTATCCACCCGCTGCAGGCGGCTGTGCCCCCGTGTTGGGAATCGAAGAGCGACTGGGCGATCTTCCGCGGCATTGCCGAGGCGACAGCCGCGCTGGCCCCGAAGTATTTTCCCGAGCCGGTCGAGGATATTGTTGCTTCGCCCCTCATGCACGACACACCGGCCGAAATCGCCCAGGCTTCGGTGAAAGACTGGGCCAAGGGCGAATGCGAACTCATCCCCGGAAAGACCGCCCCGAACCTTAAAATGGTCACACGCGACTATGTCAACCTTGCGCGCCGGTTTTGCTCGCTGGGGCCGAATTTCCGAAACAACGGCCTCGCGGTCCACGGCACGCACTACGATGTGGACGACTATTACGATGCCTGCCTGCTCACCCACCGCACAGAAAAGTGGGGTGGCAACGAATACCCAAGCCTGCGAAACGACAAGGACGCCTGCGACCTGATCCTCCTCTTTGCAGCGGAAACCAACGGCGAGATGGCCTGCCGCGCCTTCGAGGCAGAATCCGCGAAGACGGGTATCGACCACTCCCACCTCGCCGAGGACACACGCGGGGTCCGCTACACCTTCGATGACCTCGTGGCCCAGCCTCGCCGCAGCCTCACCACGCCGTATTGGACCGGCATTACCAATGGCCGGCGCACCTACTCGGCCTACTGCCAAAATATCGAGGAACTCATCCCCTGGCGCACGCTCACCGGCCGCCAGCACCTCTACCTCGATCACGACGCCTACGTGGCCTTCGGCGAAAACCTGCCCACCTTCAAACCGCGCGGCGAACTCCGCCAGACGCACGATCTTGAGATTTCATCGGGCGGCCCCGGCAGCATCGTCCTCAATTACCTCACTCCCCACGGCAAGTGGCATATCCATTCAACGTACGGCGACACGCTGCGGATGAAGACCCTTTCGCGCGGATGTTATCCGGTTTGGATGAATGACAAGGATGCCGACCGCATCGGCCTTGAGGACAACGACTGGATCGAGATGTTCAATGACCATGGCGTTGTCTGCACGCGCGTCATCGTGAGCGCGCGGATCCCGTCAGGGATCTGCCTCCTCTACCATGCGCCCGAGCGCACGCTCGGCGTGCCGAAGAGCCCCGAGCGCGGCAACCGCCGCGCCGGCGGCCACAACTC
>Ga0247840_10007636_pt1 | contig 14951 bp, 16 predicted proteins | sample LaCruzMarch2015__FD_192404 | JGI IMG/M metagenome (GOLD analysis project Ga0247840, IMG submission 192404) | Freshwater microbial communities from meromictic Lake La Cruz, Castile-La Mancha, Spain - LaCruzMarch2015_17m | ecosystem: Environmental > Aquatic > Freshwater > Lake | place: Spain...
CAAACAGTGTGGTTCCCTGTACAGTTCAGTTTGCCGCTGACGGTTATGTAGGCGCCATTCGTACTCAGTACGATACCTACAGACGTAATCAAAACGGTTGGGCACTCGGTGTTCGCAACAAAGAATGCCTGAGGTCTACTGGTTCAGGTTATAGTATTAGTGTGTGTCCTGTGACCCAATGACTGACTTGCGATTAGCCCAAGAGCAACTTCAAGAGGACCTATTGACTCGACTTGAACAAATGGATGATGAAATAAAAGTCCTTATCTGTCAGCTTGTCTGCGAGACCTTTGACAAACTCTCTCCCGAAGATAACTGAATTCACTGCAAATCTGTCTAAAGCCCTTTGCACTCTAATAAAGTGTGAGGGGTTTACAGTGTTGAAAAATCAGTATAATCTCCGTGATCGAGGTAACAAATGACGGACATCACAGTCAACCTGTCGCAACAAATGCAGGCTGATTACATGGATTACAGCATGGCTGTTTTGCTCGGACGTGCCATCCCGGACTTATACGACGGTTTGAAACCAGTGCAGCGCAGGGTTCTGCAAACCATGCTAGAAGAAGGTTTGAAACCCGATGGGAGATTCGTAAAATGCGCAAGGGTAACAGGGCTAACCTCAGCATTCTTTCATCCCCATGGGGGCTGCTACGGTGCCCTGGTAAATATGGCAACGGAGTGGACGAATAACGTCCCCTGGGTCAACGGCCATGGCAACTTCGGTTCATCAGTGGATGGCCCTGCTGCCGAACGCTATACAGAGTGCAAACTGCGGCCAGCATCAGTAGATGTTCTGCTGCAGGACAAAGAAACTTGGGAGACGAAAGAAAATTATGATGCCTCACGTAGGGAAGCTATACGCTTCAACACTGCTATACCCAGTGTTTTGCTCAATGGAGACACTGGTATAGCTGTTGGTTTTACTACGAAACTGGCACCGCATAATCTGCGAGATATAGTTAAGGCAGTCATCTTTATCGTAAAAGGTGACAAGAAAAAAGCACAATCGGTGCTGCTTCCAGATTTTCCCACAGGTTGCGATATCGTCTCCGACGAATCGTTGACGGAATATGCGGCAACCGGTTCTGGTAGCATTCGCTGTCGTGCGAAATTTGAAACATCAGTTCAATCTCGGGAAGGGCGAGCGAAAGACAGACCCGTAGTAACCTTTACGAATTTACCACCTAACGTCAATCCTGAGAAACTCGGCCACCAAATAAAAGAGGCACTCGATCGTGGAAGAATCGAAGGGATCGCAGAAATTACCGACGAGTCTGATCTCTCCGGAGACCGTCTCAGTGTTGTTGGCAAGCCAGGTATTGACGCTGAACAGCTGGCTCAGCAACTCTTTGCTTCCACCGATCTTGACACTAAGTATTCAACGAAGACGCTGGTTATTGACGGTACACGACCAGTCGAGCTCAGCCCAGTTGAAGTTTGTGAGAAATGGTTTGAGTGGCGATTGGATCGCTTGGAGGTCAAATTCACCCACGAACAAGAACTAGCCGAACAACGCCTTGAGCTAGTCCGTGGTTTTATCAAAGCGATCGATCTGATAGACACCGTTATAAAAGTTATTCGCGCATCTTCCTCACCCAAGGAAGCACTGATTGAGCTTGTCAGCAATCGCAAACTCAAATTCACCAGCGATCAAGCGAGAGCCATCTTAGATATGCGACTGCGTGCGCTTACGAATCTGGACAGCGAGGAATTACTGGCTGAGCAGACGCAGTTAGTTGCTACTTTGCTGGTTCTGACAGACCTAGTTGAAAACCGTGATGCTAGATCCAAGTGGGCACTGGAGCAAATGAATGACCTCGCCAAACGACATGGCAACGCCCGTAATAGCCTGATCGTTGATACCCCTACCGCTTACAAGGTCGAGAAAAACAAAGGAGCCACAGGTCCTGTGGGAGTCGCTAAACCGCGATTTATGCTTGTGAATCCCAGTAAAGGCACCATTGAACAGGTGAAAGGTCCGCGTGGTGCCCTAGTTGTTGAATCTGGTGAGAAAGTTATCTTCATGACAACAAGCGGCATCCTGAAAAAAGTCCATTCACATTTCAAGGGACCGATCGGAGAAGGTTTCTCAAGCCTGGTTTTAGCTAAACTTGAACGTGTGGTGAGGGAAAAACGGTTTTTAACCGTGTTTCGTTTCGAAAACCACCTTAAAGCCATGGTTCTGCTAGGAGCTGATCTTTGCAGAGTTACGAGCAAGGGAAAAAACTTCATTCCCATTGGAGCTGAATTAGTGCATTTCTCAGAAGAATCCTACACAATTGACTATGCTTCCAGCCGAAAGAAATCGAGAGTGCTTGATCTCACAATGAAGGAAGGAAGACCTGGTTCCAAAGGATTCATAGTGGCAAATCTAAACGAAATCACCGGGTAAAATCCAAACAGGGTTACTCTCCATACTCGCGGCTATATTAAAGCTGAGGAATTAAAAATGAATGAGGTAATTTATCCAGTTCAACGACTGTTGGCAAACCCGAAAGTGTTTTTCGCCATAGCCGCTGAATTGGACGGTCCAGATGCAGAAACATTGAAGAATCTTTTCTACGAACTTCTCGAATCTGAAATCAATGACACTGAATCCACAGATGAGATCGCTTTCGAGGCTACGGAAATTTGCTTCCGTGAATCTCCTGATGAGGATGGCGTGATTCAAGTAATTCTTGATACCGGAACAGCTGCTGAGCTTCGACCCCAGGGCGAATACGTAGGTGGCATCAAGGGCAAGATGGAACTTGACATAACCTCCTCTATCTACCAACGCTTAGTGAGAGCGATTGAGGATAGCAGGCCAGAGTTCACGGGGAACATAGTTTTGTGTGATCCGCCTATGCCGTCAAATTCCTATTTGCGGTCTCGAGATGGAGAAAGTTTTAATGGTTCATTCCATTTACTCTCGGATCCAGAATCAACTTACGATTTTGAAGTTGAAGTGATCGATATTCCTAACGATATCCTAAAAGCAACTGTATTTCGTGGCTAATGGCAAACAAAGAGTATCTAAACTACCGTCTGACAGTTTTAAAAAATGAAATACCGGCTCTCAGGAAGAAAGCTAGTAATGTTGAAAGTGCCCTTGCCGGTCTTGTTAATGAATTTGACAACTTTCAAGTGAAGATAGATTCTTTGGGTCTAGTGGTGGATAACTACCATCTTTCCACTACTCGGCAAAATGAGAAGATCGTCAAACGACTTCATGATCAAATACACTCGCTTGAAGCAAAACTTGCAAATAAGGAAGAAAACTTAAGCACTAAAGTTAATCCTGTCATTTTGCAGAAAGCTACTACGATTGCTATCTTTGATTCTATACTCAATGCAATAACATCCTGGTCTGAAGAAGGGAATCTCGCTTCTGACATTGAAGCGGCATCTCAATCAATTCTCTTTCCAACAATTTACGAGAGAATAATGGCAGGAGATGACCCTTCGTACATCCTGGATGAAATACCGGAATGTGCTACTATCGTTGTTGCCAGAGGTAGAGAATACGTGAAATGGGTAAGAGAAAATTGTGAGACGGACATAACTCACCCAGATGTTTGGAACATCTATGCACCACAGATACAGAAATGGTGGTTGAATGATGCCTTGCCGATAATATATGGTGAGAGTGATCCGGATTGGGAAGATGATATTCCTTATGCTCTCGAACAGATTGAAACTTGGCGGCAAAATCCTGCAGACAGGATGACTGCGTTTCCTCGAATTTTCGATGCTATGGAGATATACAAAAATAACAGAAAGGAAATAATTGAGACTACAGAAATCTTAAACTTCCTAAAACAAACCGCAGCCACCAGGATCCCAGCATGACTTACAGAGAGAAGCGTTCACCTTTCAAAAGAATAGGCCCCGATCTCATAGCCAAAGTGCAAAAGGAATACAATAATTACACTGAAAGCCCCAGTCCCAAAACAAGAGAGAAATATTTACTGTGGCGATTGCGGATTCATCTCAGATGCAATGAGTTCTGGACTGCAGATTTAATAAATCTGAATGAAGAGTTTTCCCTCGGATTGAACGACTCTAAGGTTGGTCCGTTGATGTGGGATTTTGTTAAATGACTTTGATAATAAGGGTAAAATCAATCATATACATACCGGCACAAGATGTCAGAAATTCCTTCTGTTGGCGGCAGTAATCTAAACAACAATTACCCAAATTCTGCAGCTGCTTACACCAGCATTGTTAATTACGATGCCAATGGCTATCCTCTCTACAGATTACCATTGGTAATGCCTCCCAATCTACGCTGCGCGGCTATAATTCCCACTGGTTCCACCAACGTTCCTCCTGCAATTTAATAATTCCGATGACGTTAAACCCTCAATTTCCTAATTATTCTAACTCGGCAGCTGGAACCGAAATCATTGGATTCACAATTATTGGTGGTTACCCCTTATATCGCCTCCCTGTTGCGTATGTAAATACCGGCTTTGGCGCAGCTTTCGTGTGTGAAGGCAGCACAACACAGTCTCCCACTTTTCCAGAAGGTGAATATATCCCCGACCCGGATATTGCGTCTGCAGGCACTATCACCGGTACACCACAAGTTGGTCAAACACTGACTTTCACACCAGGCGCAATCACTGGAACCGCCCCTATTACTGCAGTTTATAATTGGATACGCTACGTTCCTGGCGGTAATTCTATTATTGTTGGGACGGGATTAAATTATGTGCCCGTTTCTGCTGATATTACTTATCAGCTGATCGTTCAAACAGTTGCATCGAATGCAATTGCGACCATTGGCACTCAAACTGCCCCATATAGCCCAATAGTTCCCGGGCCTCCGGTTATTACTAATGCTGGTTCGATTAGCTCAATTCCGCCCAATCCTGTCATTGGATCTGGCGCTGTATCCTCCTTTACTATTACTGGTTTGGGATCTGGTTACGTGTGGTTGTTGGGTACAACTCGCGTTCTTGAAGTAACAGGGGACGGAGCGGGTGCTGCAGGAACTGTAGCATTGAATCCCATTGGCAATGTGATAGATATTACGTTTCAAGACAGTAATACTACTGTTACTAACGGTTTTGGAACGATTATTTTAACAGGTGGGGGATCTGAAGTACCAGTCACCATTAACTGGATGACTACAGATCCATCATCAACTGTAGTTCAAACTGACGGCTTTGGCGGTGGAACTGGTTGGACACAAGCCAACTTAGATGCTTGTATCGCTGGCACATACGGATCTAAAAGTTTAAGTGGTAGCCCATTTGCTGCTGGCTCTCCCACCATTCTTGGCGCAATTGGCTGCCCCTTACTCGCAGGTTCGGGTGTAGTTACAAGCCCAGGTTCTGGTTACAATACCGCCACAACTGCAGTTATTTCAGATCCCTTAGAAGCGGGATTTGTCACACCTGGCACAGCTGTTGCTGTTTTGGGTGGTGGCTCTTCAACTCCTTACATTTATCCGACTGAGTTAGCGGTTTTCTCAGGTCCCACCGTTACTGGATTCAGTCCTCAAGTTTCATGGGCATGGGGATTCGGGAGCGGCGCTGCATTTGTGCCTTTCCAGCTTGGTGGTCTCAACTATCGTGTTCAACCTGCAGATGTTGGCAAAGAGATCTTTGTTAAAGTTACAGCAACAAATACAGGCGGTTCAGACGTTGAATATTCTGCTGGCATTGTTGTTCAAGATTCAGCACCAGTATCAGTTCTTCCCCCACAAATTGGTCCGCCTAACCCATATGTTGGCGATTTACTAACCGGAGAACAAGGAAGATTCTCTGGCTATCCTACACCTCAAGTTACTGATTGGGGATTTGCAGAGTTTCTGCTTCCAACTCCTTCACCGGTTCCCAACGGGAATAAAGTATACACATACCGTGTGCCTCCCGGTTCCGATGGAAAGCGTTATGTTTTCTATGTGACAGCGACGAACAGTGCTGGAACTATTACTGCTTATTCAACTCCCACCCAAGCCACTTTTGAGCCTCTAACTGTTGTAACACCGCCAGTACTAACTGGATTCCAATCTCCGGCTCAATTTGGTGATGTGCTTACTGGCACTCCTGCCGTATTTAATACCCCTGCCGCTTTAACAAATTATTTTGCATATCAAAATAACGACGGAACTTATACGCAGATTGCCGGAACTGTAGGCACCACCACTCGCACTATCGGCACTAGCGATGTTACTAAGTCGATCGTATACGTCACTCAAGCCACGGCTCCAGGACAATATGGTACTCAAACTGTCATCTCTCACTCGAACTCCACTGGGACTATCCGACGTGTCCTGACGATCCTGACTAACCCCACTATAACTTGGTCCAATATTGGTCCAGCACCAGCAATTGGAGCGACTCTTACTATCACGGCCGGAACTACAAATCCTGCTCTTGCCGCTCCGGCAAATCCTCCAGGTAATCCCTACACATCGCTAATGGTGGGACGTTCTCGAGGTACTGATGGGGTTCAGAGCATCTTCTTCAACAGAGCCACACAGCCATTATCAAATACTCAAACTTTCGTTATAACTCCAGAACTTTATAATAAAGCTCTTTGGGGTTCATGGTCAGTCGCGTATAATGACGGCAATGGATCCGTAACACGCACAATCAATACTGAATTTACTTTACCAGTAGTTGGATCCGCTCCAGCAGTTAACGTGCCAGGTGTATGGTCGCCGTTTAATATCTACACTCCCGGTAACACGCTCACTTTCACTCCAAGTACATTCACAGGAAATCCTACACCCACCGCCACATGGAGTTGGAAGCGTCGCTTTCCTGGCGACAAATTTAGTATACTTCAGCAGCGTGGATTAACCTATCAGCTTCCCCCAAATTCCGAGGGCTGGGAAGTACTTATTGTTGAAACTTTTACCAATATTGTTGGCGAAACAACTAATACACTGCCTGATCAAACTATTGGCGGGCCAATTCCCTATTGGGATGTTTCTCCAACGCTTGTTGGTAGCAATCTAATGACTCCAACCCAGGGAACCTATTTGACATTGGTTCCAGGTATTGCTAAGGATCCTATTTCAGGCAATACTATACCTGCCATATACTCCTGGTATGTTCAGTACCCTGGTCAAAACCCAGTACGACTTGATACTCCACTCAATAACCAACTAAACCTGATTAACGAAAATGGTAGATGGACCGGTGCCCAAATCTATGCTGTTGGCGTCGCGACAAACGCTGTAGGTTCTGCAGAGCGCAGTTCCAATATAGTAAATATGATTGGTACACCACGTCTTCTTAGTGCCGGCGTACTAACACATAGAATTCTGCCTAATACCTTTGGTTGCATTTTAGCCACAGCAGACGGTGGCGGTCAAACTGTTACTTCTCAATGGGTTTGTACAGTGCAAAATGGCCCACAGGTACTTGCCAGATTCTTTAATCCCGCAACAAGTGCTGTCGGTATACAACCGGGAACCGGAACTGGAAATGGAGAACAAACCTTTACAAATGCCCAAGGAACAACAACTTACGGTTTCCCTGAAGCTCCGGGTATCACTTTCATCTAGGTTTACTACCAGATAAACAACTCTATAATACAACTAAGAAGAAAACCTATCGTGCCCATGCGCAAAAATGAACTCGGCTATCCAGTGATATCGGATGAGATTCATCGGAAGCTTTTTGGTACTGTTCCTCGCCCGGCACCAGCTCAAAAACAGCTGGATCGGGCGATTTCTTTACTTGAGAAGTTTAAAGTTCCCGTTCCAGTTACCTATTCAGAAGGTATGTATGACGGGCCTCTTCCACTTCCAGACCTTAAAGGCATAACAATCGAAGATCATTTCGAAAAAATTGCCGAAGAACAAATTGGACATCATAAACGTAACGCAGATGATCTCGCACAAGCCAAATTACCACAAATACCGGATATCGATGGCATTGTCCTCAATCCTGGCTGGACTCGCTACACGACTGGAACAGACAACAACTGGATTACGGAAAAAGTCAGTTTCCCTCTTGAAGGAGCATTCATCTTTGACACTGAGACCTTCGTGGTTGGAGGCGCTTTCCCAATCATCGGAACAGCTTTATCTGCAAAAGCGGCGTACATTTGGATCGCGGATGAGCTCATTGATCCGACACTTCCGATAGACGAATGGGTTCAATTTGATATGATTCCTCTCGGTGAAAACCGATTTGTAGCTGGCCACAATATTTCTTACGATCGTGTTCGTACTCGCGAGGCATATTCTCTTGATAGATCTGAGCCTGAAAACTTTTACTTCGACACTCTTTCTGCTCATATTGGTGTTTCCGGCCTTGCTAGCGGTCAGCGTTGGCTTTATATATTATCTGGTAAAGAGCCAGACGAAATGACTGAAGAGGAGAAGCGTAAACTTCGCTTTGCCCCAAAATGGTTAGAACAAGGCGCAACTAATTCTCTAGTAGAGTGTTATAATTTTCACGTATACGAAGTGCGCAAATACTTTGGAGATACCAAAGTCAAAAAGCTAGGCTATGAAGACAAAGAAGTACGAAACTTATTTGTTACAGCACCTGACTTAACAGTCATTCGTCATGCTATTTTCGAAGCTCTTGACTACGCAATTAAAGATGCTTTATACACCACCGAGTTATTTCAAGCATTGTGGCCTAAGTATCTTGATAGCACTCCGAGTTTAGTTGGTTTGTGCGGTATGCACCACCTAAATGGTTCTGTAATCCCATTACCAAAAGATTGGACTAATTGGATACAAAGCTGTGAAGATTCTTATCATGCCCATATTAAAGAAATGGGTGATGTGTGCAGAACTCTCGCCCATGCTGCATTTGAAGAGTGGAAAGAAAAAAACTCCCAAGATCCGGATTTGGCGGAGAAATTTATTTGCTCCGATCCATGGCTGGAGCAACTTGATTGGGAAGTAAAGTCTAAAAAAGGCATTTATGTGGGTATCCCTACCTGGTATCGCACATTTATCAAAGATCCTGATCAGCGTATCACAACTAAATCCCAACTTGCTCATTTAATGTTAAAACTTAAGTGGGAAGGTTCCGCTATTGTTATGGTAAAAGATCGCGGTTGGTGTTTCTATAATGAAGACGGTGAGCTTACAAAAATTCCTCATCCTAAAAATCCTAAAGATAATGTCGGTGTTTTACTTACAAAAGATTTTGTAGAAGACATGGCGGCAGGAAGATTGAGTTCTGATCTTCAGCAGGCAAATCGGGCCCTTGAGATTTCAAATGCAACCTCTTATTGGACATCTGTACGAAAGCGCGTGATGGATCGTATTTTTGTTAAAGCCCATAATCCGCATGGTGAAGATGCTTATGTTACAATGCCTGAGATTCTTGCTCATGGCACTGTTACTCGTCGCACTGTTGAACCACTTATGGTTACAATGTGCTCAACTAAAAAATGGCGTATTGGCACTGAATTAAAAACTCGAGTATCAGCACCTGAAGGATGGTCAATTGTAGGCGCTGATTTTGATGGTCAAGAACTTCAAATTGCTTCTGCTTATTGTGATGCTTGGGATACTGGAGTAGTCGGTGGTTCTCCTATGGGTTTCAATGTACTCAGCGGTTCAAAAGAGCATGGTACTGATCCTCACACAGCACTTGCAAAAGTTGTTGGTGTAGATAGGGATACAGCAAAAGGTGTGGGTTTTGCAGTTCTTTATGGAGCAGGAGTTCGTACAGTTGGCAATACCATTCGCCGTAAATTTCCTGATAAAAATCCTCGTGAGCTTAGTGTTTTAGCTACAAAAATGCTTGAAGCAAAAAAAGGTTTCCGTGAGAGGCGCAATGAACCACTTCGTGGTGGTTCAGATAGTGGCTGCTTTAATTATATGGAAAATATTGCTTTGAAGCAAAAAGTTCCCACTCTTCCTTGCCTCGGCACTAAAATCTCAACTGCAATGCGGCCTGCTGTAGTCGGCGACGATTTCCTTACAAGCCGAATAAATTGGACGATTCAGGCTAGCGGCGCTGAGATTCTTGCAACTATTTTAACGGCAACGCATTGGCTGATGCGCGAATTTAAAATCCCTGGCCGATTCATTATCTCAATCCATGATGAAATTTGGCTAATGACCCCTAATAAACATGCTGAAACTTTTGCCGTATTATTTCAAATTGCCCACCTTTACACCTGGGCTAGATTTCAAGCCTCAGTAAATCTCCCCGATGTTCCTTTAAGTCGGGCATTCTTCTCATCTGTGGCCATTGATAATCGCATTAGAAAAACGCCACATGAATGCACAGTAAGCCCATCAAACCCTAATGGTGGCAATGAGCCTGACGGAAAAGAGTTCAGTATGCGTGAACTCAGTGAAATCGGTGCAGTTGATAAGCTTAAAACACGTTTTAGCCTCGTCCAACGAGGTTTACTTTAATTTTACATTGTTATAATAGGTAAGTCAATGTCACGTCACACAAACAAGAAAAAATCCCGTGTCCACGCGTCGCTACTCTCCCCGCTGCGTCGCCTCTACCCGCATGTTGAGGTTATTCCTCTTGACAAGCGGGGGAGGGAAATCCCCTCGTCGGTACGGGTATCAGTCAATCTCGAATACTACACCATTGAAGAAGCAGAACGATTAGCGTTCTCGCTCTGACAGATAGGGGAAGTCGAGTTCTGTACTTTTTAATGCTACGTACTATTTTTTCGAGTCTTTTTGTTACTGTTGCTGGAGTTGCGGGTTTTGCACCCCATGCAGCACAAGCAGCATCATGTACCGACGCTTCGCACTATGGCGTTGGAGATGGCTATCATGGATTAACTACAGCCAGTGGCGAAAGATTCAATGCTTACGGCCTATCGGCCGCTCACAAGTCCCTACCATTCGGCACACGAGTTCGAGTGACCAATCAAGCCACAGGCAAATCAGTTATTGTTCGCATTAACGACGACGGCCCGCATATTGCTGGCCGCAGCATCGATCTCTCTTATGGTGCTTTTTCTCAAATCGCTTCACCTTCTCAAGGAGTTGCTCGTGTTTGTTACAGTAGAATTTAACTTATGCTAATTCTTTTAAGTGGTCCAGACAGAGTCGGAAAATCGACATTAGCTTCTCAGCTTGCCGACCTTTTCGACTTCCCAGTTAAACATCATTCTGAGCCTAATCCCCGAGGAAAAACAATCTTTGACGCATACCGTCAAGATTTAAATGAGGGTGGAGATCAGATTTGGGATCGCAGTTATGTATGTACCTACATCCTAGAGCGATTCAGGAACCGTAATCATGATCATCTTGTCGAGATTATGGATTTTGAATTGGAACTTAGCAAGATTCACCAAGTTATTCATGTTGGTGTAACTAAACCTTGGCACTGGTCTGCGCCACTTCATATGGATGAACTAACCAAACGCCATCATCCACCATCTGATTGGATGATTCGTGATGAATTCATGGCTCGTCAAAACGAGCATCATTTTTATACCGATGAAATGGTGAATTTCTATCAGTTTGTTACCATGTTTCCGTCTTTTATGGTGGAACCAACTTGGACTGCAAATGAGGTTTTAACAAACATTCATACAATTAATGAGATGGATAGACCACGGTTTGCCTGAAGTAAAAATTATCTATGCTGAAGATTGGGCAGTTGATGCAGTCGACCGTCTACTTACAGGAGATATTCGCGGAGCCAAAACTTCGCTTTCATATGCAGATATGTGCATTTTAAATTCTCCTCCTGGTTCCTCTTACGGGGACTTGGAGGATTTTTTATGCAAAGTTAGGGTAAAATTGTACTAGACACTAAACAAAATTCACCAAATGAAAATCGTTTCAGAAACTGAAGAAACTTCCGTGATTACAAAACCCTCGGCACCAAAAAAAGAAACCACTACATTTTCCACTGTTCTAAGTGATGGTCGCGAAATTATTATTCGTGAAATGACTGGACGTGATCTTCTCTATATGGAAAAAGATCTTAGTAAAGCTGGAGATGTAGAAAAAGGCATGAAGATTATTGAACGTTTAAGTGTAGGGATCAATAAAATCTCTTACGAACAGGTTCTTGATCTTGGCGTACGTGATTTCCGTAAAATCTCTGACTTAGTTGGTAAAGCTGCAGGAACTGATGAGGATGAAGACCCAAACTAAAAATTGAGGATCAAGAAGATTTCTCCTACAAAGTGTGGGTAAATGAACGAGGGCCAGTTCACTTTCGAGATGTTATCCCGAAAGACTTCTACTTTATTCAGATCCTCAAAAACTCAGAAGTTTCAAATAATGATCTCTCAATACAAATCTTAAGTCGACTTCTTCTCGATGAATCTTCTCTCGATAGTTTATCAATCTCAGAAACAAGAAAAACGTTTGAATGGGCTCTTGAGAATCTTCTATCCGAGAAAATCATGACGATTGAATCTTGGCTTCAAACTGCATTTCACCTTTGTAAACAACGTTGGGATTCGTCAATTGAGTGGCTTGAAACTCTTCCCGTTCCAAAACTTCTTTTAATGATTGAGATATTAAATCAATTTGCTAAAGATCAAGATACGGCTATGAAAAAATCAGCGAGGAAAAAATGATTTCATTTCGCATAAAAGATCCATTGGTTGTCAATTTCAATTGGTGGCCTCAAACTCAAAAAGAATGGGCACCGATTTTACTCGCGGATCAAAAACCATTCTGGAAAAATGAAAGAGAACCTACAAAGAACACTCCCTGGGCTCAATTGACTCCGAAATACGAAGCTTGGAAGAAAAAGAAATACCCCGGACAACCCATTTTGAGGGCAACTGGTGTAATGCAAGATACAGCTAATATTTTACCAGGTAGCAATGGTGGATTTAAAGTTGAAACGACTCATTACGGTCCCTATCTTCAATTCGGAACCAAGAAAATGGTTGCTCGTCCATGGATGGGCATACCCCCCAAATCTTTGAAAACTTTAGGTCTACTTTCAATAAAAAACATTTTCTTTAGCAAAAACAGAAATTAATTATGGCAACTCGTAAACGCACAACTCGCACAACAACTCCTGCTGTTGCACCCGAAGTAACACCAAATGTAGTTGAAGAAGAAATTGCAGTTATTGAAGCTCCCGCATCTGCCGAAGTTCCTTCAGCTGAGCCACTTGCAGAACTTCTTGCTGACAAGAGAAAAGACCCTGAAAATCAAGAAGAAGATCCTGGCCTTAAGCCCATGACCGAAGAGCGGCTAGCTGAAATTAGAGCAACCGCCATCACCCCAGCCGCAATTGAAAAAAATGCAGTTGATCAAATTATCACAGATGCAGGAGTAGAGAAAACTCGTGGGCGTGAAATTGCAGCTAGACTAATTTACAATGCTCGCCAACGTGGCGGTTTCGTGTAATTATGAATGTTTCAATCACTTGGAATCCTGGGGATACTTGGAGAAAACTTGGATACTATTACTACACCGATTCTCTTAAGTTTCGGGCAGTAATTGAACAAAATCCACAATGGTCAGTGATTGAAGAACCGCCTGTCGGTGCTGTTTTATCCTTAGAAGTAGACAGTGCACGAAATATTTCAACAACAAATAATTCTGGATTCTTTTCACTTGAAACGGATGGATTTGCCCAAGAAGCAATATTCCCATTTGAGTTTCAAGAACAATATGATAGTCAGATTAAAAAATATAGTATTTATTCATTAATAAACTATAATGAATTAAACGGATACACTCAGGATACTGAACAAGCAGCAACCGGCAATCTTTAACGACCGCGGCGTGAAAACGTAGGACAAAGCGGATGCCCTTAAATAGGCGGAACCTTGGACCCGACTCTACGGAGACTGTAGGTGGATTAACCCCGAAGCCACCATCGGATTTCAAGAAAAGAAGGGATTTTTTGTATAACTAAAAATGGCTACACTTTCTTTCGGGGGAGCCCCCGGAGTTTTCATTAATGAGGTAGCTGGCCAATCAGCTGTCCCCGCAATCGCCGCATTTAGCACTGTTTACATGCTGGTTGAAGTGGCTGTAGATCTACCTACTACTCTTTTCCCTTTCAACGATCCAATCTTAGTAACAAATCTTCGTGAATACACTCGCCTTATTGGTGGTGCTATTCCTTCTACTAAGTTAGAATTACTTTCTTATCAGTGCGTAGAATCTTTTTTCAATCAAGCATATGTAGGTCGTCTCTACGTTATTCGCGTAGGTACTCCAGCTAATGTGGTTGAATTGCAACTTAATCCGTCAGGTTCTAAAACCAATGGTTTGGGTATCTCCACTCCTCTTGAAGCTGGTGATGTAGTTTTTGCACAACTTTTAATCAATGGTGCCCGTTTAGGTGAGTTTACAAATAGTGGTACTTGGAAAGGTGTTCCAGTAGCCATTCCTGTAGATTATATCGAAGGCGCTTACGATAACAATAAAAAAATTGCTATAGCAATTCGTGATGCTGTTGCTGCAGCCATTACCGTTGATCCTAACGTATCTGCAGGTACAATCGTTCGCGATATTGGTGTTTGTGTAGAACAAAATACTGAGTGCGCTTTCGAATTCCTTGCAGGACGCGAATTTAACGCCCCAGTTAGTTTAGTGCCTGAAAGTGAGCCACCTTCTGATGGTTCTTACTTTGTATTCACAATCAACGCCTATACCGTTTCCCCTGTTGTCCCCGGACAAGATAACATTCAGGAAAAAATTGCAGATTACCTTCAGTGCTTGCGTACTGCATTTGTTGATCAAGAGGATCAAGGCTATTTGACTGCTCCAATTGCTTTCGCTAAATTCGGTCCTGTTGGGCGTCGTTTAGTCGGTCAAGAGATGGCTTTCCAAGCCGAGCTCAACAGCCACAAGTGGATGGCGATTGCAGACGCGGGTCCTTATAACGTAACGGATATTCTCGAGTATAACAATTTCATTCAACATGCGGCTGCTGCACCGCTAGTGACTGGACAGGAATTTCTTGTAGGAAATTCAGTTTATGAATGGACTGCGAATGATACCGACTATTTCCAACTTCGCTACACTCCTTTGAGTGCTAACGAATCAGATCCTTCATATGCCGTAAACG
>Ga0247840_10007637_pt1 | contig 14951 bp, 14 predicted proteins | sample LaCruzMarch2015__FD_192404 | JGI IMG/M metagenome (GOLD analysis project Ga0247840, IMG submission 192404) | Freshwater microbial communities from meromictic Lake La Cruz, Castile-La Mancha, Spain - LaCruzMarch2015_17m | ecosystem: Environmental > Aquatic > Freshwater > Lake | place: Spain...
CGCTCCTGTTGCTGTTCCTGATGAAGAACTTCAAAAAGAACTCGATGAAATTATCACACGGAGTACACACTATCATATGCGTGGCGCACATCATGGACATGCTCATGATGAAAATGGGGAAGTCTCTGAGACCGACCTCGCTATTCAGATGGGAGATAAAGTGATGGTAAATGCCGTCTGATATGATAAAAAAGGTGGTACAACTGATGATCGTATGAAGCTCACTGATTTTGAGATCACTATCGGAGCGAAGATGATGATTCCTGGCTTCGAAGAGGCCCTTGTGGGCGCAAAAGAAGGTGATGTGGTAGAATTTGAGGTGAATTTTCCAAAAGACTATCACAGCGAAGATTTTGCCGGAAAGAGTGCATTTTTCGTGACGACGATTCTCTCTGTGCAATACCCACATAAACCAGAATGGAATGAAGAACTTATCGAGCGAGTCTGGGGCAAGAAACTCTCATTTTCTGATTTTAAAATAGAATATCGTGAAGCGATGCTCCTCGATCGTACCGAGAAAGCACGTACAGAAGCTGAAGAAAAACTCACCCAAGAATTGATTGCCATTAATTCTGTCGCCGTAGGGCCAAAAATGGTTGAGCGAGAAGTCGAAAATCTCTGGATTCACCATAATCGTGAGATAGAGAAACAGGGCATGGATGTGAAGACGTATTTAGAGCATCTCAAGACCACTGAAGATGTGTTTAAAAAAGAACATATTGAGCCTGTGGCTCTGAAACGAGTTCAGGCAATGCTGATCATGGAAGCTCTCAAAAAACATTATGCTCCTGAAGTAGCAGACGATGTCATCATCGCAGAAATCAGAAAGGTATTTGCTCGCTATGCGCATAATGCTGATTTTGAGACACGTGTTCTCGAATTGGCAAAGCCAGGAACAGAGCATTTCAATGATGTAAAATCTCGTCTCGAATACCGAGCAGTGATTGACCGATTTTTGAAGTAATTTTTCACAAAAGACCGGTCTTAAAATCCATCCAGGTCCTGTTCTCTAACGGGATGACTAAAAAACCCACCGAGAGGTGGGTTTATTTAAAAAGAAATTATGCCTTTTTGATCCCTTCTAATTCTCATTTATCATTTATGACCCATTTTGGTTCTGTTGCTGAATGTCTTTCAGCTACGGAAAATGTCTTTTTGCCATCTTTTATGGATACTCTAAGTTCTTTTCCGTCTGGGAGTGCATATTCACCACTTTTAGAGAAGACTTCTTTTATATCTTTCGATGTTCCATCGTTATAAAGAATTTTTGGCAATGTCTCTCCTTTACGAGTTACAAATACATTTTTTTCAAATCCTTGGTAGAGTGAATCTGGTTCACCGAGGCCAGCAGGAAGTTTTCCTGGTTTATCAGTTGGTGCAAATTTACTAGCAGCTTTTGCTGGGTTCTCTACCATATCCCTAAATTCTCATATTGTTACTTTTTTGTCTCTCAGTGCCTGTTGATCTTCAGTTGATAGTGCTTTGTATTTTGTAGCCATTCTTTCTAAAATAGGTTTTGCGATATTTTCATGGCTATTTCCTCAATAAAGTTCTTTTGTAGTAACATCTGATATAGGCATATCAGTAAACTTTTTGTCATTTCTTCCTGTCCAAGATAATACATCTTTTGATGTCTCTGTTCATTGAGTTTTTGCATCTTTGACGATTTTCTTGAGTCCTTCTCGAGCCATTTTTTGATGAATATCTGAAGTATAATCTTCCCATTTCTTTTCTTTAATATTGTAATATTCCTTTTGATCAGTAGGATTTGTTTTTGTCTGATCTTTCCATCGCACTGCTATTGGATTTTCATCTATTCATTCTCTTTTCCAAAAATCTCTTCCATCTGCTGTAGTTCATTTGTCTCATGCTTTCGTCTTTGTGACAATATCCTGAGTATTGTCATACTGTAAATCTTTTACTATTGTCCATTTTCAATCAATTTTTACCATCATATTACTCGTAGTGTCATTCTCGCGTTCCCATTTCCCATTTCCTGAAGACTGTAGTTCACCCCATGGTTTATCGCTTTTATAACTGGCTACTGTTTTTATTTCTTCACCTCATTTTTCCTTATTTTCAACAGCCTGTTTTTTTACAGAAACAAGCTTATTATCTTTACTAATTTCAAATACTTCTCCACTCTTTGCCGTATATTGTGTTTGTCATTCAGCTCATTTACCAACTTTGTATTCAACCCCCTTAGCATCTTTTACTACTGTTCCTTTAAAGACACCTCCGATGACATCTGAAGAAACATCTATTGCTGCTTTACCGCCCTTTTCCCAAAATGCTGTTCAGACATCTAATATGCCTTTTTTTTCCTTTTCCGCTTGTTTGGTTCTGTTTTGTAAATCTGGAACATAGAGAGATTGATTGAAATCTTCAATAATTTTCTGGGCATCTTTTTGTTCCTTATCTTTATCATTTTTTTCAAATTTGTTTATTGTGCCACTTCATATGATTCCATCCTGCCCTTTAGCATCTTTAATACCCAATTTTTGCTGAATTTCTATCATTTTCTTCACAGCGTTTTCGGCAGCCTTTTTATCTGTAGTTAAGTCTCAATAAGACTTCAGTTCATTGATAGATTTTGCCAGAGGATGATCTGGATATTGTTTTGCCCATTCGAGATTAAGCTTCATTTTAGCCGTAGGGTCTCAACCTTTTATGGCTGCCTCTCGAGTCTTTGTGTCAACCGCATTTTTTACTGCAGCTAATCTTTCCTTATCGGTAGGTATTTTTTTTACATCCTCTTTTCCTGGTGCTTCTTTTGGAGCACTCTCTGCTGGATTTTTTGCCATATTGATATATTAAAAATAAAATGACCCCCTTATCCTACCAGACTTTTTTTCGGAATGCAAATATTTTATAAAGAAAAAAATAAGAAAGTCTCCTGCTTTGCTCAGATTCCACAAAAAATCCAGTGATTGCTCACCGGATTATGATACCTATCAGTAGTAATTATTAAATGAATCTTTTATTCAAATGGATTATACGGAGTATTGTTTGGTGTAGGTTTTGGACTTCCTACTCATACTGCGCCTGGTCAGGCCGGTGGTGCATCAGGTGAAGGAGTGAATCATTCTGTACGTCCACCCTCTCCGTTTTGAGGTATGATATTTTGAGGCACTTCTCAATTCACAGAACCTGGCGTTGAGGATACTCATATATTTGTACCTGGACTTTCAGGTGTTATTGTTGGTTTCCCCGGTCCCTCTGGAGTAGAAGTATTTGGTATATTAGGTATTCCAGGCCCCTCAGGCTTAAGATCAGGTTTCCCCGGTCCCTCTGGAGTAGGTGTATTTGGTTTCCCTGGCTTTTCTCATTTTTTGAATCCCATTTCAGCCATAAGAGACTGTATTCTCCTTTTTGCCTCTGTGATAATAGAATCTTTTGATTCTGGTGTTTTTGTGTTCTCAGCTGGAGAAGGAGTTTCTGCCGTGGATGCCATAGAGTTATATTAAAAAATAAGATGACATCCTTATCCTATCAGACATTTTTCTGGAATGCAAATATATGACGAAGAAAATCTTCGATTTCACTCAAACTCTACGAAAAATCCAGTGATTACTCACTGGATTAAACCTCATTTTTCTCGATACTATGCCTCGTTATTGATGATTTTATCGATAAGACCGTATTTTAGTGCTTGTTTTGCATCCATAAAGTTGTCACGATCACAATCCTTCTCGACTTGCTCAATAGGCTGACCAGTATGTTTTGAGAGGATTCGGTAAAGTATCCCGCCTGTTTTGAGGATATGCTCTGCTGCAATTTTGATTTCAGTAGCCTGACCTTCAGCACCACCAAGTGGCTGATGGATCATAATCTCAGAATGGGGGAGTGAATATCGTTTTCCTTTTGCTCATCCGGCGAGAATCACGGAACCCATGCTAGCCGCCATACCGATAGCCACCGTGATAACATCGGGCTTGATATACTGCATAGTGTCATAGATGGCGAGACCAGCAGTGACATGACCTCCTGGAGTATTGATATACATGGTAATAGGTGCCTTTGAGTCCTGTTTTTCCAGAAAGAGAAGTTGTGCGATAACAGTATTAGCTACATGAGAGTCGATAGCTTCACCGAGAAATATCACACGGTCTTCGAGCAGTCGTGAATAGATATCATAGACGCGTTCACCATTCGGTGTTTTATCAATAACAGTAGGAATCAGGGTATCACCAATGCGAGAGGATTTTTTTTTGAGGGAAATAGATTTCGCCATAAAAAGAAAGTTAGAAAAATATAGGACCATAGTATCTCAAAAAGCTTATAAACAAGATATTAGGAGGTTTTTTTGTCTTTTCAAAATTTACTAGAGTGGTGTAGTAAAAGATTCTACGAGTTCTCCAGTTTGAAACTCAGAAAAAATCTCTATACTTGCCGTATGTCTCCTTATAAAAATTTGCTCACCAAGTGAGTCTCTCGTGTTATCGATGAGAAAAATCTGATTAAGCGTCTTGAAAGCGGCAAAAAGCTTCGTATAAAACTCGGTATTGATCCTACTGCACCAATCGTACACCTCGGTCATGCTGTGACCATCTTAAAACTTCGTGAGTTTCAAAAACTCGGTCACCAAATCATTGTCCTTATTGGTGATGCGACAGCTCAGGTCGGTGATACATCAGATAAAAATGCAGAACGACCGATGTTGAGTCGTGAAGAAACGCGGAAGAATGCTGAAAGATATCTCTCTCTGTATGGGAAAATCCTCGATCTCAAAGATGTGGAAGTATATTATAACAGTGAATGATTGGATAAGGTGAATTTTTGTGGAGTAGGGGAGCTCGCAAAGCATTTTTCAGTTGCCGAAATGCTTGATCGAGATAATTTCTCAAAACGGTATAAAGCAGGGGAACGCATTAGCTTGCAAGAGTTTTTGTATCCCTTGATGCAATGATATGATAGCGTCGTCCTTCGTGCGGATGTGGAGATTGGTGGTAATGATCAATACTTCAATCTGTTGGCTGGTCGTACTCTCCAGGAAGCGTTTTGACAGGAAAAACAAGATATCATCACTATGAATCTCATTATGTGAACTGATGGTCAGAAAATGAGCAAAACTGCAGGAAACTTTATCCCGCTCGATATGTCAGCCAATGATATGTTTGTAAAGATTATGGAAATACCTGACGAGCAGATTATTCCATATTTTGAGAGTTGTACCATGGTTGGTATGGCAGATATTGAGATTATCAAGCAACTACTCGTTGGAGGTGAGCATCCTCGTACCGTCAAGAAGAAACTTGCCCGAGAGATTGTATCACTGTACCACTCATACGATTTGGTAAATCATGCAGAGGAATACTTTGAAGCAACAATTGCTGGAGGTTCTCGTCCACAAGATCAGGATATTAACGTATATTCTTATAAATCCGGAGAAGTTCCTCTTGTAACCTTAATCCGTGAGATTGGCATGGTCGGAAATTCGACAGAAGCTCGGAATGCTATTATGGGTGGTGGCGTAAAAGTAGATGAAGAGGTGATTTCTGATGTAAAAGCGACAATCATTGTTTCCATGGATAAAAAGCTGATTCAAGTGGGGAAGAAAAAGTTTGGATATGTAGCTGTATAAAGTCTAAAAAGAGTTTTTCAGACTTGCATTTTGTGATTTTCCTTTATTATCTAGGCACTTATTTAATTTTTTACTGTATTTTTATGGCAAGCATGGACGATGTAAAGGTCGGGAAGCGTATTCTCGTAGACGGGCAACCCTATGAAGTGATCAAATCAGAACACCTCAAGGTGGCTATGGGTAAGGGGATGGAAAAATGTATGATTATCAACCTCCTCACAGGAAAGACTATTCCTATGACATTTCATGCGGTGGATAAGGTGGAAGCAGCTGATATACAAATGCGAGATGCGGACTATCAATATTTTGATGGCACCTCTTATCATTTTATGGATATCCAAAACTATGAGAGTTATTTCATTAACGCTGACGTTATCGGTGATAAAAAATATTTCCTCGTCGATGGAAATAAAACGACGGTGATGTTCTGGGATGGTAATCCTATCAATGTCCAAATCGACCCTTCTGTGACTCTCGAAATCGCAGAAACTCCTCCAGGAGAGAAATGAAACTCTGCTTCAAATAATCTCAAACCTGCAACGACGAATACAGGACTCCAGCTCAAGGTGCCTCTCTTTATCGGTCAAGGTGAAAGGGTCCGTGTGGATAGTAGAACCTATGAATATCTCGGACGAGACAATACGTAAACTGCAGAAAAAGCTCGTTCTTCAAATTCAAATCTCCGCTCCTCACTCACCGTACTAGCAGTACGGCTCGCTTTGGTACTCGATTCTCATTTGAATTACTTCGTTTTTGCTCTGTTTTTGGGTATATTCCTGCTTGTGTAAAAGTGACGATGCTCTTATTTCTTCATCATAAATGTGATGGGCTTAAAGAAAAAGGCAATAAATGAGATAATATTAAAATAAATACTCAGTGTCAAAAATCAGGTGATAACAGATATCCAGAGGGCAATATCATACTCAAAAAACTTTGTAATAGCATCTTTACTACCTGTGTCGGGTGTCATAACGGCTTCTTTTGCTTTTTCTATTCCAAACATTTTTGCGATTTCTTGGTAGGCTGTCGTGTTTGTGATGGCATCGATAGTATTGCCTGTCTTTTTTACCGCTACTTGACTACTGAGATAGACCTCCTTGACTCCGCCGACAAAATTATTGACTGGGGTGTAGACAGTGACAGATACCCATACAGAGAGGATAATCCCGGCGATGAGGAGAATGATTTTCATAGAGAGAAAAAAAGATATGTGAATAAGAAATTATGTGCAGGAAGGCGTTACTGTGCCAGCTCTTTCATACGTAAGTCCTGTTCGTCGGTCAATATGGATTTCTCTATACGCCAGATTGCTACGAGCAATTTGAAGAATAAGATGCGGTTCTGTGTCTGCAGGTAGGATTATAGCCATTGCATCACCGGTCATAACTATATCTAAATCTGTTTCTCCTGCTAGCTCGGTTGGTGTTGTGTTTGTGCATTTAAAAATCTTTGTCTGCATAGTTTTCAGTGTCCATGTTTTTGTCACTAGCGAAGTTTTTATGATATTTGCTGGAGCTGAAAAATATGAATCTTCTGCATCTTCTGCAAGATCTGCATAGGAATTATATGTGATACTACCATCGGTATTATTCATAGCCAAGGTAATCATTCTCTTCCTGACAATGGCTCCTCATTCTGTTTTTCCGAGGAGGGTATTCGTTTTTTCTATATCTATTAACCCCACGAGATTGACTGCTAATTCTTCTATTCGAGCGTTTTCTCGACGAGTAAACAATCCTCAGTAACTCCCGAGTCAGAGCAGTATAGCAATTATTAGAATGACTACCATCATTTCGACAAGAGTAAAACCTGAATATTTGTTATTTTTGAATTGATTGTCCATAATAAATAGGGTAAAGTAGGAGGGTAATAACTTTTTTCTTATGTACAGGATATTCATTCTTTCACTTCTTGCAATAGTTTTCGCGACTTTTGCACTTGAGTCGTCTCAAATTATTCTCCGTGCGACGGAAATACGTGGCGATGCTATAGTTCTGGAATGGGCACCTATTGAGTGATCCACAACCTATAAAGTCTTTTATGATGAGCCATCTCTGATGAATTCAAAGGCACCTGAGCCCATTCTCGAATCACCATCTACAGACAAAACTCGTTTTGAAATTACAAAACTCTTCGAAGGGACGGAATATTATTTTGTCGTTCGATGATATGATGACAAAAACGTGAAAATAGGAGAGACACTTCCGCTGCATGCGAGTACTCTCAATATTCCAATCTTTGCACTCAAGGAAGCAAAAGTGATCGATGATCAACATGTCGAACTTTTCTTCTCTCGTCCTGTCGATATAGCTAAAACACAGATCGAAATCATGAATTCAGAAACAAAAAATGTTCGTGGACTCGTGAGTACTACTACCTCTGATCAGGACCTCAGAGTGGTCAATATTGTACTCAAAGGTAAACTCGAGCCAGGGGTCTCTCATGATGTTGTCCTTAAAAAGGTCACCAATACTGCTGGACAGACATTGCCGCTTGAATCCAGCAAAAAGACTACTATTACTTTTGTTGGAGGAGGAAATGACCCAGTAGTACCTGTTAGTCCATCGGTAGAAACCACAGTAGTTGCACCTGTGACAGTTACTGTTCCTCCAGTCTCAAAAGTACTAGAAGAAGCCCCTGCAGTCGATACATCGGCAGAAGATGTCTCCACGCCGGATGTAACACTTGCTGATCTCAAAAAAGACGTGGAAGCTATTGCTGCCCCTGTACCAGACACAACTACGGAAGATATCTCTCTTCTTCCTCTGGAAGATACCAAGGAACCTGTTCTTATTGATAAATTACCACAAACAGGGCCTTCAGCATTTTTGTTTCTATTCATTGCTCTTGCGCTGTGAATAGTACTTTCCTACAAGAAAAAAACTTCATTCTAATTTTCTCAGATATATAAAAACCCTCTTAAGTTTAAGAGGGTTTTTATATGAGCATTTTTTGATATGTATTATTCAAAAAAGAATGGCGCTACTGTTTTTAGAATCCATGGAATCAATGTAAGAGCAATGAGTCCTATAATAATGGCAACAATTTTTTCCTTTGCTTTTGCTTTTATTTCTTCAGTGCTGACCCCAGAGATAGAGTATCCTACACCCAATATTACGAGAAAAAGAACCCCGAGCACGAGACTGATAAAAAATATATATTTATAAATATTCTTTATAAAATCTACAAAACCACTGTTTGATTGGACACAACATCGGTATCGAGCCTGCTGTCATCCTGACCCATAATCTCTTCCTCATGTCTGTCCTACAAAGCATGGTTCACTTGTAATAGTGCAGATCTCCGTCGGCATACCATTATTGCTTCCTGGTTCATCAAAACCAGGATCGACCTGTGCTCTACAGAGAGGATTGCTCACTCCTGCTATCAGTAAAAATAATAGAATTATCTTTTTTTTCATAGAGGAATGGTATATTTTAAAAGATATTGAGACCAATAATTTCTATCAAAAATGTGTATCCTAAGAGGAGCATAATAGTTGCAAAAGCAGTATACATAAGTATTTTCTTCCCTCTATCTGTGCGTTCCTCATTACCACCAGAGGTGATATAATAGTATCCACCGATTATTATATAGATTAATGCTATAGGTCCAGCAAAATAGAGAAAAAACTTTGCTCATGTGATAAGGGCGTCTCTTAGTTGGTATGCTGTTCCTGTGAGATTTGTCTGGAAAAATACAGCACGATAGATCATTTCTATAAATCATGTTATTACTAGGACTATGACGCCATAACCAAGACGTTTCTTCGCTGTATCATTTGTCTCTTCACTCCCAGATCAAAAGAACATCATAAATCCTCCCCAAGTAAACATCACAACAGCTACTACTAGCATAGTCATTTCGAGAAACTGAATGACAGAAGTCGCACTTCCTGATCCAAAGAAATTTTGAGGACAAAAGAAATAGTTACACTTTTGTATAGTATTTTCCGATATACTACTGAGGGTGCTTCATGTGCTAAGACTTCATCCTACTCAGCTCGTAGGGCTTGTCTTGATCCCGAATCCTCTTTCATAATAATGACTCCCTGTGAATATCCAATAGATAACATCCGGAATATTTATAATAAAAAGCCCCAATAATATCAAAATGATTCTATTTTTTCCATCGGATGTTTTTTCTTCATTACCCATGCTGGTTACCCATAAAAATCCTACATAGAGCATTGCGAGGAGTGCCACTCAATTCAACACCAGTCTTACAAAAGTCACAATATACCACAGTATACTTAATGCGGTATCAAAAAAATCACCCCCTGATGTTATGTTAATAATATTTTGGATAGTACCAGGATTCGGATTTACTATTCCTCCAGCAGCATACGATGTCCCAATTATTAGAGCAAAACAGAGAATGACAGCTTTATAGAGATGGTGTGTATTTCTTTGAGATATCATATGAGATTTTTTATATGTCTTGATTTGTAAAAAATCATTCATAATCCTCCCTTTTGATAACGCCTCTTTTTTCTAATTCTTGTGCATGGAGATACATCGGTATCATGCCTTCACTACGACCAGTTTCTATAGCATTTGTCATTTGTCACATATCTCATGAACGAATCAAGTTTTTTATTCCTGGATTGAGGAGCATAAGCTCAAAAATTGCTATACGTTTTTTGGTGCCATCTCTACGCATAAGGAGCCTCTGTGAGAGTACCCCAAGAAGACTATCTGCGAGACGTCCGTAAATTTGTCTTTGTTGTTCAGAATTAAAAAATTGCATAATACAACTAATGGTCTGAATACTTCACGATGTATGGAGCGTAGAGAATACGAGATGACCAGTTTCTGCGAGATTGAGTGCAGATTCAACTGTTTCTGCATCTCGCATTTCTCCTATTACGACGATATCTGGATCTTCTCGCATCGCAGCTCGGATAGCAGCCACAAAGGATTGTGTATCTCTGCCCACTTCTCTTTGAGAAAAATATGATTTATTATCGGTAAAAATAAATTCTATAGGATCCTCAATGGTAATAATATTATCTCACCGTAAATTATTGATCTCCTCTAACATGGCCACGAGTGTCGTTGATTTACCCGATCCAGTTGGTCCAGTTATGAGTACAAGTCATTGCTTGGCATGTATAAATTTTTCTATGCTCTTTGGGAGTCATAATTCTTCACAATTCCTTGCTTTTTTTTCAATTCTTCTCAGAGAAAAACTTAGTTGTCCAAGAGACCAGAAACCATTTACTCGAAATGAAACTTCATTTTTTTTAGAAACATAACCAAAGTCTCCATCGAGCTGAATTTCCAAATCATTTTTGACTTTTGGATGTGTCTTAAGTAATTCTTCCTTGATATCATTGATATGTTTTTCAGTAAGTATTGGTTCTTCAGTAATCGGTATGAGGACACCCTCTACACGATATATGATATGTTTTCCTGTATGAAGGTGTACGTCAGAAGCTTTCATAATGCTAGAATATTCGAGTATCTTTTCTATATCTGGCGTATTCTTCGTCTCATCTGTGAAAAAATTCCACTTTTCTTTATTATCTATCTTTGCCATAACGTCAGAGACTTCATGTTTATTTTTTTGTTCAATGACGAACTGTATAACTTGAGGGAAATGTTCATTACAATAAAATAATGCATCATTCAGTGTATCAAATGTCTGTATTTTTTTCGAGATTCATGTTGTTTTCAAGACGTCCCCTATATCACCCCTCACTATTACGAGGTCTCAACCAGATTTTTCTAAATACTTTTGCACCACGAGAACTCCATTGAGAAATGCTGTTTTAACTCATGTAGCCTTTGTCAAGTCACATACCACAATTTGTGGTGCCTCGTGTGTATATTGCAGGATTTCATTAAAAATTGGAGGAGATGTTTTTTCGTCCAAAATACCAATTCCTGCTACGACTAAGACACCATTTTGATGTCCAACAATTGTTTGAGTGTATTCCATAGTAGTATCGTAGCATACTTTTTTCTGAAATACAAATAAAATCACTATAATTCTGAGAGATCGAAGTCAAAGATAATAAGTGCCCCGATACTTATGATAATAGTAGTGCTCAAAATAATAATCTGATACAGAGAAAAAGATGTGTCAAGAAAAATATGATCGAGGATATTCCATAATGCCCACCAATAGACGATGATAAGGCTTGCAGAAAAAATATGTAGCCAAGATTGCTTTTTTTTCTTAAAATGTTTTGAGAAGATATTACAGAACATAACAACAGTATACATCTATTTTTCTCTAAATTCAAGTGATTTTTACTTTTCAGACTGTTTGATGCTTTCATAGAGAGATTTTTCAGCTTTTGAAATCTTTCCTGGGACGAGTATCTCGAGGGTAATAATGAGCTCTCCGTGTCATTTTTTACCAATAATTGGCATTCATTCACTGGTGAGTTGGATTTTTTTACCATGCTGTGTACCAGATGCTATTCTGATTTCTCGTTCTCCGAGAAGTGGGAAGCGAACTTTTTTGTTGACTCAGAGCACTGCTTCTGCTGGGCTCATTTTTACGGTACTGTAGAGATCATTACCTCGTCGAACCAGATTATCCTGTGATTGTTCGACATGGCAAACTATATAGAGATCCCCATTACTATGCTTTCCTGCATGCCCCTCATTGTTCATCCGAATAGTCATACCGTCATCTATACCAGCGGGTACCTCTACTACTTGTGAGACTTTTTTCTTGATATGGCGTTTCCCGTGACATTCCGAACAAGGATGCTCGATGATACTTCATTCTCCATGACAATCAGTACAAGTGACTGTTTGTTGCATCATACCAAAGATGCTTCTAGTTGCCTTTGAGACATAACCAGATCATCGGCACTGGGTACAGGTTTTTGGTTCTTTTCCGTCTTTTGTACCATGTCAATGGCAGATTTCACAATTTGTCATGCGATCAAAGGTGATTTCTTTTTTTATTCCGGAAAAGCTTTCAGCAAACGTAATTTTTACATCGTATTGTATATCCTCTCCGCTTTCATCTCTTCGGGCCTGTTGTTGACGTCCAAATCACCCCATATTTCCAAAAACGGATGAGAAAATATCCTCGACATTGATATCTCCAAAATCAAATCCTCCCATACCACCAAATCCACTTCCACCATCTGCAGAGCCAAATTGGTCGTAACGAGCTTTTTTGCTGGAATCTGAGAGGACGGCATACGCCTCATTAATTGTTTTAAATTCTTGTTCTTTCCCAGTATCGCCATTGTGTCTATCTGGGTGGTGATCCATCGCTTTTTTACGATAGGCTTTTTTTATCTCATCAGCAGAAGCATTTCTCTCGATTCAGAGGACGGAATAATAGTCTTTACTCATAGGAAAGGATTGTATGATTTTTTAGTTTTTGGCAAGTCGGTATACCGATTCGTTCTGATACTTTTGGTGGCAAAAGTATCCAAAACCATTTAGGGGACAAAAACTCGCTATTTTAAAAATTCATCAGGATATCTGATTTCATCCCGCTCAAACAGTTTGTCCCCTAAAAACCTATTTCTGTTTTTCATGATGGAATATTAATTCGGAATAAAGTGGTATTGACTAATTTTTCTTTGCAAGCTGCTCCATTGCCGTCTGTTTGAGATATTCTTCCTGAGCCCTGAGATATTCATTAGTATTGTAGAGACCATCTTTGTGAGCTTGTTCCATAAATTTTTGTGCTTCTTCTTTTTTCTTTTGTACACTATCAGTGTTTACTTCTTCACTATTGACGACCATATCAGCGATAATTCGGATACCATCAGAATCGACTTCATAAATACCAGATCCGAGAGCATACGTGTCTGGTTCTTTTGTACCAGTTCGTACGACTTTCAAGATACCCGGTTTTGTGACCCCGAGGACAGGGAGATGGTGGGGGAGTACCTGTATTTCACCTTGAATCGTCGGTATCAATACAGACTCAATCTCGACTTTATCGAGAACTTTCCGGGTGGTGGAGATAAGAGAGAGGAGCATAGAATTAATTTGAAAAAGTTGCATTTTTTAGTTCATTGATCCAATAGCTTTCCATAGATTTTTGTATTTCAGAACTCAGTGTGCCATCAGTTTTATTTATGTTTTTATTTTCCTTAAGCGCTATTTCTTGTGAAGCTCGGAATATCTCATCAGAGCTCAGAGGGTAGATATATGTCTCCAGAAATCAATCTTTATAGAGGTAACTTTCATAGCTTGGATCCCAAGACTGTGGGCCTATCTTTATACATGAGATAATATCTCCATCAATCCTACAGAATCGGTAGATATTTTGAGGAGAATCTTGAGGAATAAAAAAGGTATCAATAATCTTTATATATTCTTTTTTTGCAAACATTTCTAGTTCCATTTTTCTACTTGATTCTCATTCAAGGTATATTTTTGATTCACATGCTACTGGTCAAAACTTTTCTACTTCAATATCATTAGGATTAATCCCATTTGCATCATATTGTTCTTTTTTGATACATGCTCATGGAATCTTCAAATTTTCTGTTAATTTGAGCACTGGTGATGAAGAGGTAGTACTTGATGCAAATTTTATATGTCATTTTGTTGCTAACTGTTCTCCATTACTTTGGACTTCTTGTTTAGTGGTTCAAGGATTCTTCGTTACTGTAATACTTTTATTTATAGTGCATGATGCCAGCAAAAAACAGATAACTATTGTGAAAAAATATTTCATAGCATTGATTAATTTATTTAGCTTCCTTCCTGCTTTCTTCAAAATCATTAATTACCTGTTCGATATTCCCTTTGTAGAGGAAGTATTTTTCTGGGATATGGTCGAGTTCTCCTGCGACAATCATCTGAAATCCTTTGACTGTTTCTTCTCGTTTTACATAGACGCCTGGAGTTCCAGTGAATTGTTCTGCTACGAAGAATGGTTGTGAGAAAAATCTCTGAATCTTACGGGCTCGAGAAACGGCGATTTTATCATCTTCTGAGAGTTCATCCATACCGAGGATGGCGATGATATCTTGGAGCTCTTTGTATCTCTGGAGGATTCTCTGAGCACTACGTGCGACATTATAATGATCTTCGCCGACGACACGAGGAGAGAGAACTGTAGATGTCGAATCAAGAGGATCGACGGCAGGGTAGATACCGAGCTCGGCAATAGAACGGTTCAATACGACGGTTGAATCGAGGTGGGCGAATGTATTTGCTGGAGCAGGATCTGTGAGATCATCAGCCGGTACGTAAACGGCTTGAACAGACGTGATAGAACCATTTTTTGTTGAAGCGATACGCTCTTGGAGGGTACCCATCTCTGTTGCAAGGGTTGGCTGGTAACCTACCGCTGATGGGATACGACCGAGAAGGGCAGAAATCTCAGATCCAGCTTGTGTAAATCGGAAAATATTATCGATAAAGAGGAGGAC
>Ga0247840_10007641_pt1 | contig 14947 bp, 17 predicted proteins | sample LaCruzMarch2015__FD_192404 | JGI IMG/M metagenome (GOLD analysis project Ga0247840, IMG submission 192404) | Freshwater microbial communities from meromictic Lake La Cruz, Castile-La Mancha, Spain - LaCruzMarch2015_17m | ecosystem: Environmental > Aquatic > Freshwater > Lake | place: Spain...
TGCGCAAAGACAGAGGGTTAAAGTTGTTGATGAGCGTGTTGCGGATGCCGACATCGAGAAAATAGTATCGGCAATTTTTGGTGATCTCCTTTCGAAGGTTGCGACTGAAGCCCTGCAACCGGAAGACAACAAAAGCCTTTTCCAGTAAATCAAGATAGCGCTCAACGGTATTTTTGCTCATTCCCAATTGGCCGCCGAGCTCGTTGCACGACACTTCTTTGCCGATCTGAAACGCTATCAGTTGCAGGAGCCTGCTGATCTTTGCGGAATGGCGAACGCCATCCATCTCCAATATATCCTTATAGAGATAAGAAGAGACAATCTCTCTCAGGTATTGTTCACGTTGCCGGTTGTCGGAAATCAGGACAATCTCGGGATAAGAGCCATAGACCAAGCGGCTCTCCAGATTCGCAACCGTCTGGGCCGGATTTTCGGTCTGACCTATCTCGAATTGGGCAAGAGGGTAGAGCCGTAAGGTATATTTTCTACCCGTCAGCGGCTCGCCAATGCTGCGGGCGAGATCGAAGGAGGAGGATCCTGTGGCGACAACGCGGATTCCTTCGATATGATCAACGATCATTTTGAGATTAAGGCCGATGTCCTTGATCCGCTGGGCCTCATCAACGATCAGCAAACGGCTGGAGCCGACAAAGGCCTTCAGCTTTTCCACGGAACGGCTGGCGAGAAATTCCTGAACGGTGATATCATCCCCGCTGACGGACAGGAAAGGCTCCTTGATATCCTTCAGGAATTCCTCAACCAACGTTGTTTTTCCCGTTCGGCGGGCGCCGTAGAGAACCACTACTTTTCCAGGGCTGAGACATTGGCGGAGATTGTCGAGCTGTTTCTGGCGGATGTACATAGTTTCTCCAATACGGTTTTTACACTGACCGTATTATACCCAATTACGTCAATTAGGCAACCTATTTTTTAACACCTTTTTTAAGCGTCGCAAATTCCTCAATCATCTCCGCACTGTAGGTTTTCTCTAAATAGTATCGAATAGTTAACTATGATCGGACTACGATTATTTTCGCTAACAAAAAACAACGCTTGACTTTTTTGGCATTGAGTTTAGACTATTGGCACATCATTCAAGGAGGATTGCGCTATGGCTACAACCTATGTTAAGGGGCGTCTTTACAAAATCAAGACTGCGGATCTGCAACCCGATCCAAATCAGGCTAGAAGTTTTATGGAACCCAATGCCCTCAACGATCTTGCCGCTTCCATCGCGAAGCTCGGCGTCCTGGTCCCCATCCAGTTTCGTCAGGATGAGCAGGGAGCGCTGGTTATCGTCTCCGGCCACCGCCGTGTCAAGGCGGCGGGAAAGGCAGAATTGACTGAAATAAGCGGTACCTTCACCAACGGCGACACGCGCCTTCAGGGCTTTGTTGACAACCTTCAGCGGGAAGGCCTGGCGCCGGTAGATGAGGCGGAACAGATGGACGCCCTGATGAAGGAATACGCCTTCAATCAATATCAGCTTGCCGACGCCCTGGGCAAGGGGCAATCAACGGTATCTGAAACCATGTCCCTGAACAAGCTCCCGGAGGATATTCGCAACGCTGCCCGCACGAATGCGAATATACCAAAATCGATCCTCCTTGAGGCGGCCAAAATGAAAACTGATTTTTCGATGCGCCGCAAGTTCCAGAACTATATGACCAAGGCGGGCAAGGCGTCGCAACCGACTACTGCCAAACAGAAGCTTTCGAAGGAGCGCGTCCTGATCGTGAAGATCGACGAACTCTCCGGTCAAATGTCAACATTGCCCTGGGGTGACTGGTCTGAGGACGATCGAAACGATCTCACCGGGGCGCTGACTTCCATCCGCGATAGATCGGTCGAGCTTTTGAATGCGATGGGCGGCGTGCCGCCAGAAGAAGCGCCGCAGGCAAGCAGCAATCTTGCTTAAATGAAGGATGATTCAGACATGTTGGATGAATATGATTTCAGCGCCGGAATCCGCGGCAAGTATGCGAAGCGCTATGCTGAAGGTACAAATGTCGTTGTTATAGATCCTGACATTATCAAATACTTCCCCGATAATGAATCGGTCAACAACGCCCTCCGCAGCTTGGCCGCAATCATCGAGAGGCGGGTGAAACCCGGGCAAACGGTTTCCAGCGCCCGTCCCAATGAACACCGGTGAGCCATCGATGCTCTCTCTTCAGGGGGGGGCAGATTTAAAATAAATCTGCCCCCCTTATTCTTCTATATTCCCGGAATCCCCAGATATTCATCGGTCCGTGGCCGTATGGTTGCCGGTAAAGTTGACTCGGCAATCGCCATTTCCGCCGTTAACGCTGATATCCTTGTTCATCGCATCATTATAGTCGAGCGAATTTCCTATCAGTGCCCCGGTACAGGTGCCCGCGCTGTTCCGCTGTTGAATGGTTTCACCTGGATCAAGCCTGCGCGTGCTACTTGAGGTGGTTATTTCTTTTGTGCTGTCGACGTTATTTCCGCACTGCGTTCCAACGCTGAAATCATATGTGTTTCCCAGGTTGTTCCAGACACGGTAATTTTGACAGCCCACATAGACGGTTCTCGAGCAGGTGTTGCTGCCGCTGGCGTTACTGACGGTCAGGGTATATGTCTGCGCTCCTGCCGCTGTCTGGGCTGCTGTCGTGCAGGTACCGCCGGTCAGGCTGACGCTGTTTGTACAGGTTCCGCTTGTCGGGCTAAAGGAGGCGGTTGTCGCAGGCCCACCCGCCATCGTCCAGTTTAGCGTGGCCGTACTGTTATAAGGAATGATGCTCGCGCTGGCAGTAAGTGAACAGGTCGGCGGTGACGCAGCCTGCGTCACTGTAAATATCTGCCCGCTGATGGTTATCGTGCCGGTCCTTGCTGTGCCGGTATTGGCGGCAACGCTGTAGGTTACCGTTCCGGGGCCGGTACCGGTTGCGCCCGCGGTGACAGTAATCCAAGCGGGGCTGCTGGTGTTACTTACCGCCGTCCAAGGGCAGGAGCTCGAAGCCGCTGCTACGCTGACGGTTTGACCAGTGGCTGAAATGTGTGTATGCGACCTGCTTGTCGGGCTTATGGCGATGGTGGGGAAATAAGTAGCAACATTGGTAATCTGAATCTTTTGCGTTGCGGCGCCGGTGCCCTCAGTAAAACCGAAAAGAATATTATTCAACTGTGCATTTAAATCAGTCGATAGAGTTACTGTTCTATCTATTTTGGGTAGGTAGCTGCTGTTAGTATAGGGATTGTAAATATCCTGGAAATAAATATACTCGTTAGCGGGACATGCCGTGTAAGGTGATGCCAACGTTTCACAGTCAACCCACGCTTTTACCTGATATGTTTGGGCGGATGAAGTTCGGATGAGTTCGATGCGGACACGATGGTACTGGTCATCTTCCAGCCAGTTGTATGTTGACGCCCCCTTTGCCCGTTCGTAGTAGCCGCCCGTTCCATCGCCGGTAATGGAATTTCTTGGAACGGTAGTGCTGCCTGCCGTGCCAACACCATGCACATTGTCGTCGAAACTCGCCTGAGGATAAGTGCTGCCGGCAGTGGAGGCAGCATTACACATCGTTGTTGAATCCGGATTCAGCCCCCAAAACATCAGAGAAAGGTGATTATTAGCGCTGTCTGCCCTGCCGCCGGTGCAACCGTTGTATGTCAACGCAGTAGTATTCGGATAGGTGTCAAATTCAAGCGACATCTTAGGAGGTTCCAGACCCAGGCCGTCCAGCGGTGGTGTTGCTTGAGGTAGTGATGATGTTAGCGCCGTGTTGCCCGGCCCTGCATGACCTATTAGTTCGCCCATGCTGACAGCCGTTGAGGGGGAACCCCCTCTTTTAGTTACATCATTGTTGGCGGCATTCATTATGATAAAACTGAAGCCGTCACCTTGATCCGTGCTGTTGGTTGAGCTATCAGAGGTCGTAAATTTGACTTCAAAATAGGCGCGGAAACCAACGCCAAAAGTGCATACGCCGGCAGTACAGGGATTGCAAGTACCTGCAGGACTTGATCCGCTATACCACAGGGCTCCAGATCCGTCAGTACCGGTGGCGCCGCTTCCCAAGACGATGGCCTGCGATACCGGATCAAGTGTAATTGGAGCAGTGGATGGGTCAGTCGCAGGTGTGGTAATCGGCGTAGGTAGTGGCTCAGCCGGCACCGTCGGATCAGTGGGAGGGGGTATAAATGGCGGAGGTGCAGGCGGTGGCGTCGGCGTCACCCCGAGGAGAGTCTTGGTCACTCCAAAAGTGTTATCCGTTGTAGGGGTCACCGGAAGCGGCGTAAGAATGAGATTATATTTAAATGTGGTATCATAAGAAGTACCTGTTTTCTGTGCCGCTGGAGAATTTGCCGGTAAATAAAGATTAATTGCTAAAAAAATTAAAATAACCATAATTTTTTTCATTTTTTTCTCCTATACTCCTGTTACACGGCTAAACTAATCACCGAAAGTGCCGTTGGACGTGAAACCAATAACTCTGCCCACATATACTTGATCGCCTGATAGAAGATTTAACTGCCAGTTAGGCGTTGGAGCGCCGGAAATGGGCTGCATGTTGACCAATTTTACCGTATTGGCGGTGGTACTTATTATACGCATGTCATACTTGTAATATGAGATGCCATTTTTTATGACAAATATCGACCCTTTTTGAGACGGAAATAATTTTGCCGTGTTAATATCGGTATAATTAAGGGTTAAATTTCCACCAGCCCCACTTGGCGCTGTCACGGTAGTATAGGAAGCGTTGCCGATGTAAAATTCATCTCCTATGACGATATCGTCGGCAAACGGGCTTGTTAAATAGAATGTGACCGGCGTGCCACCATTAGGGGTGCTCACAAAAGTACCTGGACTAACCCCGCCATGGGCACTATTGTCATATTCGACGAAAGTAACATTAATCCATGGAATAGTTCTTACGTCCCTTACTTTTAGATAACCTTTGGTGGGAAAGGTCAGGGCTGTATTGGTTTCATCGGCAGGTGGCACGCCACCGGGCAGGTAAAGGGTTATCGGATTGCTAAGGCTTGAGATATTGGCATTAGCGTAAAACCAGTAAGGATTGCTTTGTATGGTAATTTTACCGACGTTGTCGGGCATGGTGAATTGTTTGTTGTGCAGCTCAACCAACTTTGCATTTTTTAATGTCGCAGCATTATATTCACTCGCCGCAATTCTTATCCCCGATTCAGACAAATAAGAAGCCCTGGCCGCCCTTTGGGCGATCACCTGATTCATATTGGCCGTGTAAGTTAGTGTGTACATTGCAATGCCGAGAGTAGCCAAGACAACCATGCCGATGATGATAATCAATAGGGCGGCGCCCGTCTGGTCTCTTCTAGCGATAGCATTTCTTAATCTAAATTGTTTCATATATTTTACAATGTTTTAGTTAAGCTTTGGCGCAGTTAGAATTCCGGTTGCTCTGGGATTAATAGTACTCTGAAAATTTAAAGGCGTACCGCCCGCTATGTCCAATGAAATCTGGACTTTTATGGCTGTCAGAGTGCTAAACCAGGCTGGTGCAACTGCCCCGGTCGGGACAGATGATGCCGAATAGCTAAGAAAAGGGATCCCATTGTTACTGGCGGTTAATCCATCAATTAAAACTCGTGCCGTTACAGCCGGAGCTGTTGTTCGCTCCAGAGTTATTTGAGTACCGCTTACGCTTATCTGCAGACTATACTGACATCCGTCGTCTAATGTACAAGATGGTGAATTCTTGGGTGATGTATAATCGATTCGACTGGCATCCGCAAATGATATGGCTGTAATATCGGAAAGTTCTCGATTGATCCGCGCCATGGCCAACTGTGCTTTTTGTGATAATAGGTCGGCATTGCGGGCAAAAACAAAACTTTGTACACCATAAGTGATAGCGCTGTTTAAACCAATTGCCATAATACCCATAATAACAAGGACAACAATGATTTCGATTAGTGTAAAGCCGACTTCGCTCTTTATTTTATTCATTTTATGCCTACTTCGTAAAAATGCTTTGCAGTTTTTGCTGCCCATCGGTCAACGTAACCAGAAGGACTATTTGCGTCGTAGTATAAGCGCCGCTGATGTCGGACATCGGAAAATCACACCTTGTATTGGCGGGGGTAGTATCGACAAACTCTTTTCCGTCAACGGATGCTAATTTAAATGCACATAAATCGGCTATTGTGCCACCGCCTGCTTCAAGCGCCTGCCGATAGCTGTTGGTTATCACTTCCATCTGCTGAATAAGCTTATATTGGCTGCTGACCTGACCTGCGGGGACGGCACTTTGGGTAAAGGAGGTGCCGCCGGTATATGTTAGCGCCATCGTGGCCGCTATGGCCATAACGGTTAAGGTTATAATAATTTCGATAAGAGTGAAACCCTTGCTAATCTTCATGGTATGTATCCTGTTAATGGCGTTATCGTTACGTCATTGTTAGGAGTAGTTGCCGTAAGCGGCTGGACATTAATCGTCATGGCAATGGTCAGCGGCGTATTTACTGTTGTACTGGTGTAGGCAGTGTAGGGAATCCCGCGATTATCGAAAAAAATAGTGAAACCGGCAGAAAGCTTAATTTTTTTTGTAGTAAGATTTACAGTTTTATCCGCGTTAATAAAGGTCTCGTCTTCCGGCAGTCGTGTATAGTTAGCGGTGTTTGTTCCTTGAAAAAGCCCATAGCTACTGCCAGTGCCATTTATTCCGCATACAATTATACCGGCATTGGGGTTTGAGTTCATCGCCAAAGTCTGCGCGTAGCGAAGATGTGCTTTCAATGCATCCGCTCCTGAATAAACTTCTGCATTAAAATTAACCGAGCGGCTCACGGCCACAGCGGCCAAAATCCCCAGGATAATGAGGATCGAAATAATTTCTAATAAAGTGAATCCGTTCTCTTTTTTAATCATATTGCGCATAGCCAAAGGTGGTAAAACCTCAAGCAGCCCCTGTCGCTGAAAGATTGAGCATTTTTGCCTTGTAATTCGGGGACACAATACCATTTTCCCGGTTATGTCTCCCGATTTATGCGGATTAGTTTTGCCGATAAAACGGTGTTGATTTGAATCACCTCATGAATTTTTTTCGACAGCAGCAGAAAGTCAGGGTGATAGCTGCAAACGATAATTCCAGCATGAGAAGAACCTTGGTTATGGAGACGGATGAAATGCTTTCTATTCAAGGTGACAATCGCCCGGCCGCCTCGCCATGCAAAGTCAAGCACATCCTCGTCAGACATGGCCCTGCCTGCCATCCCCGTATCCTGGGTCGTTAGCACATCATGGCCGAGTCGCCTTAACTCAAGCACTGCGGGCAAAGGAAAATTTTCGTTGGCATAGAGGAGACTCATGGGTCAAGCACTCTCATTGGATCGAATTTGTTCATCTATTTCCTCCCTATGGCTACGGTGGTAAGCCCAGGCATTGGCCAAGTCTTCCACATGCAGCGCGGGATAAGCCGCCAGGAGATCAGATTCGCTTGTGCCAAGCTTTCTTGCCTGGATAAGCACCCAAACCGGTATTCGCGTCCTGATAATGCAGGGCTCGCCACCGCACACGCCAAGGTCGCTATCGATGCCGGGAAAAGCATCACCCAAGTCGCGAACAACCCACTGGAGTATCTGCGCCTTTTCTGCCGGTTTCATCATGGAAATCAGCTCTTCTGCATCCCTCAAGATGTTCATCATTACAGCCTTTCAAATGCTTGAAATAAATTTAGCATGGGAAGCGCTTATTGTTCAAGAACAAAATGGAGCAAGGCCTGATCTGGATCCAGGTTCTTACAGTTTGTTTTAACGGTAACCGTGTTGATTTGAATCACCTCATGGATTTAACCCTGTCTCCAATCCCAATTCAGCCCGAAGAATGATTCGGATCCTTTTACATATCCGTACAGCCTGCCCTGCCAACTCTTTATCTGCACACTCGCCGGGATATCGAAACTCGACGGCAAACTGATTGAGCGATTGTAAGTCAGAACGCAGCAATTCCAACATGGGATTAACCGGAAGCAATTTGTCGAGGAGAAGTGTCAGGTGATGGACTCTATCAAACGGAATATCCCGCTCCTGAAGATCTGCTTTGAGATATTTTTCAACACACTGTTGAGCATGAAAGCAGCAAGCGTCATAATTCGGCGATTTACGTGCCCGCAATTCCCGCAGGGCCGTCGCAAAATCTCCTTCACCTTTGTCAAGCCATTCTTGCGTGATCTGCTTCATAAAGCACAGCGCCTTTTTCCATGATACCTTTTAGAAAATAATCATTCATGGCCACCCTTCGCTGAACCTGATCCGATGTGCGCACGAGAAGATCGATAGGGAAGGCAGGCTTGATTCTTTTTAAGATTTCTATTGCTTTCAGAACGTTTTTTCCTGGAAACGACGGCATGATCACCAGGAGATCGACATCGGAATTGGGCGTTTCCTCCCCGCGGGCATAAGAGCCGAACAGCACAATCCGCTCCGGATGAAATTCATCAATGATTTTAGACGAAATCTCGTGAATTCGTTTGAAGGAAACCATTTGCTCCGCCATTACATCACCACGTCCATATTCTTTCTTGCCTGGATAAGCACCCAAACCGGTATTCACTGATAATGCAGGGCGCGCCACCGCACACGCCAAGGTTGCTATCATTAACATGGGAGGCGCTTATTGTTCAAGAACAAAATGGAGCAAGGAAGGATCTGGCCCCAGCTTCTTACTGTTTGTTTTTAACGGTGTGGTTCAATCTGCAAGATTGAACCGGCGATTGCGATTGCGATTGGACCAGCGCTTGCGATCTGCTTCATAAAACACAACGTCCCGGAAGGTGTGTTATTCCGATGATCAAAAGCGTGGAGAAATGTTTCCATCGCCAGAAGCACGATCACCGAACATACGCCTCGATATCCTCCAGCCCCAGGGCCAGCCATTCTACCTGGTAGCCTGGATAAGCTGAGAGCAGCCTCTCCGCCTTGGTCTTCAGGGCTATAATATCGATCTTGGAGCGGTTGAGTTTCACTTCCGCAATGACCAGCTTTTTCTTCAGATCATTGATGGCAATCAGATCGATCTCGTTTTTATTCCCCTTTTCCCATGAGGAGCCAATCCGGTTGTATGTCTTCATTTCAGTAAAAAGTTCCCGGTAGAATTTCTCCAGGAGGAGCCCGGAATATGTATCGTAATCCCTGTCAACAATCTCCCGGACATACGCGAAATTTTCCGTTTCCACCGCCGACCGGTTCCGGAAGATGAACCGGAACCAGAAGTTGAGAAAATTGTCGGCAATTCGGTACTTCTGAGAGCGGGCATTCGGTTTGGCATCGATGGGCTTCACTCGGGACAGGACGGCGTAATCCGTTTCCAGCCTGGCCAAGTATGCCCCGGACTGGATTTGGAGGACAGATTCAATCTCCGGCCGCGACGTCTTCCCTTCCGCGATCAGTCCCAGGATCGAAAAGTAGATAGCGTAGTCTTTCCCGAACTCTTCGATCAGCAGATTTTTCCCTTCATTGATGAAAGGTGAGTTCGCCGTCAGGACAAAATCGAGAATCCGCTCCTAGTTCAGGGCGGCATTGGCGGTCAGGAGATCGAGGTATTTCGGCATGCCACCGGTTATCAGATAGACGTCGAACTGGCTTTGGGCATCGTTGCATCCAAGATCTTGAAGGACGGCCCGGATATCTACAATGCTGAAAGCAGTCAGGGTGATGATCCGGTCGGCTCTTCCGAAAAGGGGTTCCTTGGCCTCCTCGAAAATCTGTTGTAGAATTTCACAGCACTTTCTCGTTTTCGTAATGTTGGTTACGGTAACGGTAATTACGCTGACACGCTTGCCCTGCCAAGTGAAAAACAATTTCGAACGGTTTGCAACATTTCGTATCAGCGCGGCGCGGTCAGTTTGAAAAGCTCGGCGGCCTGTTTGGGATCGAGGCGGCGCAGTTCCTGGACGGCCTCCTGGGTAGCTGCCCGGTTTCCGGAATGGAAGCAAGAAATTGCAAGGTTGTACCAGGCATTGGCATATTCCGGATCGATTTGGATGGCTTGACGGTAGGCTTTGATGGCGTCGTTGTAGCGCTTGATATCGTCGTAAGCGATCCCAAGATTGTACCAAGCTTTGGTAAACTCCGGATTGATACGGACGGCCTGAAGGTAGGAATCGATGGCGTCGCTGTAGCGCTTGAGATCGCTGTACGCGATCCCGAGGCTGTACCAGGCATTGACATACCCAGGATTGATGCGGACGGCCTGGCGAAAGGAGTCGATGGCCTCGTCGTAACGCTCCATGTTTCCGTAAGCAATCCCTCGGCTGTCGTAAGCAAAGGCATCAGTCGGCTTCAATCGGATGGCTTCGTTGAAGTCCTCGATGGCGCGTTGATGCTGTCCGAGGTTAACGTAAACATCTCCCCGGTTAACGTAAGCCTCAGCGAGGTCAGCCGGCTTCAATCGGATGGTTTCGTTGAAGTCCTCGATGGCACGTTGATGCTGCCCGAGGTCACGATAAGCAATTCCGCGTTGAAGGTAAGCGGCGGCATAGGCCGGTTTTAGGCGGATGGCCTCGTTCAGATACTCAATAGCTTTTTGTGGGTCGGTATGTTTATTCCCGGTCCATGATGAAATTGCATTACCATACCATTCCAAAGCCGAGAGCCACTGGGATGTGTCATGAAACTGCATTTTCAGTTCTCCCGTGCCTTGCATTTTCGCCATCAGGCGCTGGTTTTCCTCGCTCAGTTTGGCAACCTCATTCAGCAATTCCTTTTCCTTTTTTCTGGCCTGATTGAGTTTCTCCAGATGGGTTCTGTCTTGGAGGAGTGTCTTGACTCTCTCTTCCAGAGTGGACATATCCAGGGCGACCCTGACAACGACACCAATGCCAAAAGCGTCCTTTGTGTGATAATTCTCCTGGGAGACCATCTCCGCTTTCAAGACACCGGCAGCCAGGGCCAGAATTTGATCCTTGTCCATTTTTGAATCCTGCCCGATGGTCTGTGCTTCGACATGGACCCCCGCCATTTCCAATGCCTCCCGTTTCGCCTTTGCAATGGCAAAAATCCGGGCGTCATGGGCGGATTGACTGCCTCCAAATGTTTGTTTGACGCGATGGGTTATGATCTGGACTTCTCCAAAAGCTGAGACCGGAAGTAGTAACAAAACAGTCAATAAGATAGCAAGGCTGGTTTTCACACAAAACTCCTACGGGTCGTCTTTCTTAAGGAATAGGGTAAAATAATTTGAAAGTCAACATGATTATGGCGTGTGATTCCATAAGATTTACCCATTTTTCTTGACAAACTCTGATCGTGCCAGTAAACCGAGGTCACAGAACCAAACCCAAAGAGGCGGCTCATTTATGAACAACGATGAATGCAAACCGGATATTGTCTATCCCTGTCACTGGGTCTATAAGCTGATCGGGCGCGACCTGAACCTTCTCCAGAGCGCGGTCGCGGAGATCCTGGCCGGGCGAAGCTATGCGGTGAAACCTTCCCGAAGCAGCAAAGGCGGCGCCTACCACTGTCTGAGCGTTTTTATGACGGTCGAGAGCGAATCTCTCCGCGTCGATTTCTACGAAAAGCTCCGCCGGCATCCCGCTACGATTATGGTCATGTAATGGACATTATGTAATGGAACCCCCTTTTCATCGTCTTCATTTGCTGATAAGATCCCGCATCATTTGACAGGAGGAACACAATGGCGAACGACCCGAACAAAGTAATCTACTCGATGATTGGCGTGAGCAAGGTATACGAGAAAAAACCTGTCCTTAAGGATATTTACCTCTCTTATTTCTACGGAGCGAAGATTGGTGTCCTGGGGCTGAACGGTTCGGGGAAAAGCTCGCTCCTGCGGATTCTGGCGGGTGTTGACCAGGATTTCATCGGCAAAACGATCCTCACCCCCGGACATACTGTTGGCTTTCTCCAACAGGAGCCGCAACTGGACGACACGAAGACCGTTCGCGAAATCGTCGAACAGGGTGTGCAGGAGACAGTCGATCTTGTAAATGAATTCAATGAGATTAACGAGAAATTTGCCGAGCCGATGGACGAGGAGGCGATGAACAAGCTCCTCGACCGTCAGGCAAAGGTGCAGGAGAAGCTGGATGCGCAGGATGCCTGGGATCTTGATTCCCGCCTGGAAATGGCGATGGATGCGCTCCGCTGCCCGCCCGGCGAGACCTTGGTGAAGGTTCTCTCCGGCGGTGAGCGCAGGCGGGTTGCCCTCTGCCGGCTGTTGCTCCAGAATCCCGACATTCTGCTCCTCGACGAACCGACGAACCACCTCGATGCGGAGTCCGTCGCCTGGCTGGAGCACCACCTCCAGGCCTACGCGGGCACCGTCATCGCCGTGACCCACGACCGTTATTTCCTCGACAATGTCGCCGGCTGGATTCTGGAATTGGATCGCGGTCAGGGAATTCCCTGGAAGGGAAACTACTCCTCCTGGCTTGACCAGAAGCGCAACCGCCTCCAGAAGGAGGAAAAGTCGGAAAGTGAGCGGCAGAAGACTCTACAGCGGGAACTGGAGTGGATCCGGATGTCCCCCAAGGGACGCCATGCGAAATCAAAGGCCCGGATCAGCTCCTACGAAGATCTCCTCTCCCAGGAGCGGGACGCCAGCGCGAAGGAGCTGGAGATCTACATCCCGCCCGGACCCCGCCTGGGAAAGCTTGTGATCGAAGCGGAGGGGGTGGGCAAGGGTTACGGCGACCGTCTTCTCGTGGACAACATGTCTTTCACCCTGCCGCCCGGCGGGATCGTCGGAATCATCGGTCCGAACGGCGCGGGGAAAACGACCCTCTTCCGGATGATCACGGGCCAGGAGAAGCCCGATTCGGGTACGATCCGGATTGCCGATACGGTCAAGCTGGCGTATGTGGATCAGAGCCGCGACGTTCTCGACCCGAACAAAACGATCTGGGAGACGATCTCCGAAGGAAGCGATATCATTCTGCTCGGGAACCGCGAGATGAACTCCCGCGCCTATGTCTCCCGCTTCAACTTTTCGGGAACCGACCAGCAGAAGAAGGTAAGCCAGATCTCCGGAGGCGAGCGAAACCGCGTCCACCTGGCCCGGATGCTCAAAGAGGGGGCGAACGTCCTGCTCCTCGACGAACCGACAAACGATCTCGACGTGAACACGATGCGCGCCCTCGAGGAGGCGCTGGAGAACTTTGCCGGCTGTGCGGTTGTCATCAGCCACGACCGCTGGTTCCTCGACCGGATTGCCACGCATATCCTGGCTTTCGAAGGCGAAAGCTCCACCGTCTGGTTCGACGGGAACTACTCCGAATACGAGGCGGACCGGAAGGCCCGTCTGGGCGCCGCGGCAAGCCAGCCGCACCGGATCAAATACCGCCAGTTGACGAGGCTCTAAATTCCAGCTCGCGTTTTTTGATCACGATGAGGATCGCCGTGAGGGCGGCCTGTGTCATGCCGGGGATTCGCTCCGCCTGGCCGACCGTGGCTGGCCCCACGCGGGTGAGCTTCATTTTCAACTCATTGGAGAGCCCCGGCACGGTGGTGTAATCAAAATCCACCGGCAGCTTCATGCCATCGAGTTCCTTCATCTTTTCGACCAATTCCCTCTGCCGCCGGATATACCCTTCGTATTTCGCCTCGATCTCGATCTGCCGCTTGATTGCACGATCGGGGACGGCCTCCCAGCCATCGAAACGGGCAAGGTCGTCGTAGCCGATCTCCTCGCGCTTGAGGAGCTGAAAGAGGGTGACCGGATTTTTGATCGGCGCAGTATTCATCTCCGCGAGGCGCCGGTTGGTCTCTTCCACTGGAAAGATCCGGACGGAGGAGATTTTCTGGATACCGGCTTCGATCCGGCGGGCTTTTTCCCGCAGAAGCCCGTGCTGCTCTTCTGTGATCAGGCCGAGCTCCCGCCCCTTTCCCATCAGGCGAAGCGTCGCGTTGTCTTCCCGGAGGATCAGCCGGTACTCGGCGCGGGAGGTGAACATCCGGTAGGGCTCGTCGACGCCGCGCGTGACAAGATCATCTACCATTACACCCATGTAGGCATCCGACCGGTCCAGAACAAAGGGAAGCCGCCCCTGGACAGCCAGCGCGGCGTTGACCCCGGCCCAGAGCCCCTGCGCCGCCGCCTCCTCATAACCCGAGGTTCCGTTGATCTGCCCCGCCAGATAAAGCCCAGCCACACGCTTCGCCTCCAGGGTCAGGCGGAGCTCCGTCGGCTGGACGAAGTCGTATTCGATAGCGTAGGCCAGGCGCATGATCTCCGCCTTTTCCAGGCCCGGAACGCTCCGGACGACCCTTTCCTGAAGATCCGGCGGGAGGCAGTTTCCCAGTCCTTTCGCATAGATCTCCTCCGTCTCCAGCCCCTCCTGCTCGAGAACCACCGGGTGGCTTTCCCGGTTGGCAAAGCGCATCACCTTGTCTTCGAGGGAGGGGCAGTAACGGGCGCCGATCCCCTGGATTGCCCCGGCGTAGAGCGGCGAAAAGCGAATATTTTCACGGATGATCCGGTGCGTCTCCTCCGTCGTCGCCGAAAAGAAAGAGGGGAGGCGATCGTCGCGGAGCCGCTCCGTCGTGAACGAGAAGGGTTCCGGATCGGGGTCGCTGTCCTGGCGGACGAGGCGGGAAAAATCGATCGAGGAGGCGCGAAGCCTCGGGGGTGTCCCCGTCTTCATCCTCCCCATCTCGAAACCGAGTTCCTTGAGCGATAAGGAGAGCGCGAGGGAGGCGATCTCTCCGGCCCGGCCCGCGGGATAGCGGGCGTCGCCGATGTGAATCAAGCCGCCAAGAAAGGTGCCCGTGGTGATCACAACCGCCCGGCCTTTGTGGAAGACATTGGTCTGATCGATAACGCCGCAGATCCGCCCATCCTCGACGACGAACGTTCCACAAGGCCCTGAAGAAGGTGAAGGCGCGGCTCCTTCTCCAGGACGGTCTTCATGGCAAGCCTGTAGAGCTGTTTGTCGCACTGGAAGCGGGTGGCCTGGACGGCCGGCCCCTTGGAGGC
>Ga0247840_10007642_pt1 | contig 14945 bp, 6 predicted proteins | sample LaCruzMarch2015__FD_192404 | JGI IMG/M metagenome (GOLD analysis project Ga0247840, IMG submission 192404) | Freshwater microbial communities from meromictic Lake La Cruz, Castile-La Mancha, Spain - LaCruzMarch2015_17m | ecosystem: Environmental > Aquatic > Freshwater > Lake | place: Spain...
AATTACGTGGGTAAATTAAGGTTAAGGTAGAAAATTAATTTTAAAAAGAGGTCGTACTTATTATGGCAAAATTAGATAATTCTTTAGTTGCGTTACTAAAATGCTACACCAACTTAAATCCAGTTCAGCAACGTATTTTACAAATTGCTGCATTGGGATATTACGTAGATATACAATATTCTTACTATGGCAGTGGTTTCAATTATCAGTACTCAAGTTTACGAAAAAGTTTACTGATGCAATTACAAATTGATGGAATGCCTATTTATAAGGGTAAGCCGATTGAGGATAAAGAATTTACTTTAATCTTACAGAGTTTAGTTAAATTAGGCTTTTTTAATGCTGAGTACCAGATTCGGCGCGCCTTACTCTTTCCATTATCTAAAATGGCTTGTGATGTGAGCAACCCGATTAACACTAGCATTAATTTAGCGCTAATTACCTCGTCGGATAAATTTAAATTGTTACCTGATTTTGAGAGCTACTCTAAATTTGATCCATATTCTTATGGCTCTTTAGATAAAAACGATTACGCGAGTTTAAATTTTGCCATTCACAGCAATAATGAAATGCTGTTAACTAAAAAATGGGGTATGCTTGAACAAAGCAAGATTCTAATGGGTTATCGAGTTTTATTTTACAACTTAGAGCCTGATGATGTGTGGATTAGATCACGCAGCGATATTTTTCAGCGAATTTTATGTGTAACGCAGCTTAATTATGATTTAGGTTATGCCGTAGCTAAAAACCCAGAGCGGAAATATTGGCTTAATTTACTGGCTTCTTTACCGATTATTGATGAAATGAAAAACTTCCCATTATTAAGTGCACAAATTAATCAACTCTATTTAATTACGCATAATTACTCGGCGATTACTCAGCAAAAATCAAATAACGCATGGGCAAAATCTTTTGTTACGGCGACTAACAGTCTTGTGCAGCAAAATAATAAAGAGGCATTAAAAAATTATGAACTGTCGATTCGTGAATTTAGTTTAATTAATAATCGCGACTATTGGATGACTTTTTCTGATGCGAGTATTTTGTATACAATTAGTCTGATTCGTGAGCAAAAATATGATAAATTAAATTCAACAATCCTTAAACGATTGGATAAATTTAATAATTTAAGTACTTTATCAAATGGTTTATTTGGAATTTATAGTATTTTAAATAACGATTTTGATTTAGCTCAAGCGCATTTACTACGTCTTAAAAATGATGTTGATCAAAATATTAATGGGCGTGATTTAAATACGTATGCAATTTACTTATGGCTGGAAAATTTGCTTGCGCCGCAAGAGGTGAACTGGGGCACCGCAATTCAAAATTTATCCAGTTGTCAGGGGAGTAAGACTTATTTAGCGGAAGCTTTAATTGCTGAGCTAATTTTACAGCATGACGCTGATTTTGCTTTGGCGCAAAGCTTACTTAGTTCCTCTCCGTATGTAGGGCTAAACATTGCGGATCTAATTCAAGTTAAAGCTGAGTGGGAATATAGCATTGATAAATTGGCGACGTTGCTACATAGCAATCAAACAGCACTCAGCGCTGCTCCTACTCCAGATAAACGTCTTGCATGGTTTGTTGCGCCGTTAAGTCAAAAAATTAGAGTACTGGAACAATCTTTGCGTAAAAATGGTCAATGGACGGCAGGTAAAGAGGTTACGCCAACACGCTTATTCAAGAAAACTGATTTAGAATATATGGAGTATTATGATAATCAAGCGACTTTGGCACTTCAAGCAGATCCATATCATAGAGGTCATTATCTTTGGGATTTCCCAAAACTGTTGCTAAGATTAATTGGTCACCAGGTGGTTTATGATTATGAGAATCCGAGTGTGTCACTTGAGTTAATTGCTGAATCTCCGGTTTTGGATGTTAAATCAACCAAAGGAGGTTACGTGGTTAAACTTTCACCATTAGCGGAGAATGAGTTAGTTTATGTTCAGAAAATTAGTGCTAGCAAATACAATTTAATTGAATTTAATACTGAATTAGTTCAGTTGGCAAAGTTACTTGGCAAAAATGGCTTAAGTGTACCTGAAAATGCTAAAGCACGCTTGCTGGATGTAATCTGTAAAACTACACCAAGTGTAAAAATTAATGCTGATATTGTTGATGATAATATAGAAACTCAGCCAGCTAAGCCTGAATGTTTGGTGCAGTTAACGCCAAATAGTGATGGTTTAACTTTGAATATCTTAGTTACGCCGTTTAATAATGGTAGTTATTATTTTCCAGCCCAAGGGATTAATAATCAAGTGAGCTTAAATTCCCAAGGTAAGCATGTTAAATTGGTGCGTAATTTTAAGCATGAAAAAACGGCGGTTACTAAATTAATCGAAGCTTGTCCAATCTTGAAATTGTCGAAACAAAGTGAGTTTGAATGGCAATATGGTGATCTTGAAGAGAGCTTACAGTTACTTTCCGAATTACATGCCTATAAATTGACCTCGGGTTTAGTAATTGAATGGCCTAAAGGCGAGTCATTAAAATTTGCCGCTAATGTTAGCGCTAGCAGCGTTAAAATTAAAGTTAAAAGCCAGCAGCAATGGTTTGAATATGACGGAGAGGTTCAGATTAATGAAACCGAAGTTGTATCATTAAAAGCTCTATTGGGTCTATTGGAAAGTGATAACAGTACTCGTTTTGTCCAAATGGATGATGGTAAATTTATTGCCTTGAGTGAAAATTTAAAACGTCAATTAAATGAATTAAAATTACTCAGCGATGGCGATAAAATTTTTAATTTAGGTAGTAGTGCGCTGGAAGAGTTGGTTGATGAGGCTAGTGAAGCTAAAGTAGATAAAAAGTGGCAAGATCATATTAAAAATATTCAGCAACGGACTAAATTTATTCCGCAGTTACCAAGCACATTGCAAGCAGAATTACGTGATTATCAAGTAGAGGGCTTTAATTACCTTTCACGTTTGACTAATTGGGGGATTGGTGCGTGTTTGGCGGATGATATGGGTTTGGGTAAAACCATTCAAGCCATTGCATTATTGTTGGAACAGGCACCTAAGGGAGCTAGTTTAGTTGTTGCGCCAACTTCAGTTTGTTTCAATTGGGTAGAAGAGTTAGCCAAATTTGCGCCAAGTCTCAATGTTTTCTTGATGCATAATGAAAATGATCGTGCTCAGTTAATTGAAAAATTGGGTGCAATGGATGTATTAATCTGTAGCTATAATTTATTGCAACAAGATGATAATGGGTGCGCTGATAAAGCGTGGAATCTACTTATTTTGGATGAAGCTCAGGCGATTAAAAATCATACAACAAAACGCTTTAAGGCTGTTTGTGAGCTTAATGCCGAACGGCGTGTGATTTTATCAGGTACACCGATTGAAAATCATTTAGGTGAGCTGTGGAGTTTATTTAGATTTTTAAACCCTGGTTTATTGGGAAGCATTGATAAATTTCAGAAGAAATTCATCACGCCAATTAGTAATAAAAATCAAATTGCCAAACAGGCCTTAAAAAGTTTAGTTTATCCATATATTTTGCGACGAACTAAAACTCAGGTGCTAAGCGAGTTACCACCAAAAATTGAGCAATCTATTTATATCGAACCAAGTAGTGAAGAATTAGCCTTTTATGAGGCAATCCGTCAGCGTGCTATGGATAATTTGGCCAATTTAAACACCGCTGAAAATAAACGTTTTAGCATTTTAGCTGAAATTACTCGGCTACGTCAAGCTTGTTGCCACTCGAGTTTGGTGGATGAAAATATTAAGCTAGAAAATAGTAAATTGGCAGCATTTTTGGAGTTGGTACAAGAGTTAATCGAGAATAAGCACAAAGTGCTAGTTTTTAGCCAGTATGTACGCTATTTGGAAATAGTACAACAAACACTGCGGGAAAATAATATTCGCTATCAGTATATTGATGGTGCTGTGCCAATTAATCAGCGTAAAACCGCCGTGACTGAATTTCAAAGTGGTAACGGCGGTGATGTGTTTTTAATTAGCCTTAAAGCTGGTGGTACTGGACTAAATTTAACTGCTGCGGATTATGTAATTATTTTGGATCCATGGTGGAACCCCGCGGTGGAAGATCAAGCTGCAGATCGTGCGCATCGTATGGGACAACAGCGTCCAGTTACGGTTTATCGTCTAATTATGAAAAACTCGATTGAGGAAAAAATTATTCATATGCATAAAGATAAACGTGACTTGGCTGGGGATTTATTATCTGGTCAGGATATTGGTAACAAATTGAGCGAAGATGATTTGCTGAATTTGATGAAGTTATAGCTTTTGAACTAATTTATGATGAATAAATTAAATCAGATTTTGGCGCTTAGCTAATTAGATAGGTAAAATAAACACTCCAATGAATAATCTTGAAACTCAAAAAATTCTTAGCAAAATTAAAAAATGTTTTGCTTTATCCAAATCAGCCAATGCGAATGAAGCGGCGGTAGCTTTAAAGCAGGCCTATGCTCTGGCAAGAAAATATAATTTGGAACATCGGCTTGAGGAAGTTTGTGAAATTAGCACTGGGCGGCAACTTCCAGCGGGCTATCAGATTAATTTGCCATTATATTTGGCAAAGTTACTGAATTTGATTAATTTCGTTTTCCAAACCCGCTCGGTTACTCAGGCGCAGCGAATTAGCGAGTCGCAAGTTAAAACCACGGTTGAATTTCATGGTTATGAAAGTGATATTTTGATTGCTGAATATGCGTGGGAGGTGTTAAGTAAGATTTTAACTCGTGCCCGCACGATATTTTTAAATACCAGCACCGATGGGCGGATGAATAAAGTTACTAAAACTCGGCGTGCGGATATCTATTCATTGGGCTGGATTCATAGTGTTGAGGAAGAAGTCAAAAATCTGGGGCGTGAAATTTCTGATGAAGAGCGTGATGCTCATGTTGATAAAATAAAAGCTTATCAGGCAGTACTTTATAATAATGCCTTGGTGGTGAGTAAAATTAAATCTAATCCAATTGCTGAGGCATCAAGTCTTTCCAATAAAGAGTACGCCGCTTATCTAAAGGGAATTGAGGATGGAAAAGATGTTGCACTCGGTAAAGGTGTAAATGCAGGCGTTAAAAACTTTAAGAAATTGAGTTAAGGTTCTTCAACCAGTGCATAAATTAGTTTAGATTAGGATAGAAGATGGCGATAGTTAGATTTGGCAATACCTGGTGGGGTAATGAATGGTTAAATGCGTTTAATAATATTTATGATAGCAATCGATTGCCACGTGGTCAGACTTACGCACGTAATGGCTCGGTAGTTAGTCTAAATTTAACGGCAGGGGAAATTAATGCTCAGGTTCAGGGGAGTCGTCCACGTCCATATAAGATAAAAATTGGGTTACCGCTTTTAAATGCGGATGAACAGCAAACCATTATTAATGTCATAGTTGGGAATCCTTATTATTTAGCGCAATTACTGTCCTCGAAATTACCACCAGAATTAAATCAAGAGTTAATTAAGCATAAAATTTATTTATTTCCGATGACTTGGAAGTCGTTTAATGGCGATTGTTCTTGCCCAGATTATGCCAATCCGTGTAAGCATCTTGCTGCGATAATTTATCAAATTGCCAATAAAATTGACTTAAATCCATTTGTAATTTTTAAGTTAAAAGGCTTTGATTTGTTGCAACAAATTCGTGATCTATATGGCTTAGCTCAAGCTAGTGAACAGCAAAATATTATAAATTATAGTGAATTATTACAGTCTAAATTGCCTAGTAGTTTACCTGCAGAATGTCGTGCAGGACAGATTGATTTTTCTCAAATACCTAATTTAACTAAACAAGTTTTATGTTTATTACCTGATAGTCCGCTATTTGCCCTAACAATTAATTATAAACAATCTATAATAAAACATTACCGTGAGTTGAGCAAACAAGCTCGTTTACGTTTGACTGCAAGTAATACAGAATCTGATCTTAATCCTGCTACATTTATTATTAGTAAAATTCACATTAATCCTGATTTAAGTTCTGTGATTTTGTTACATGATCATAATAAAACTCAGCTTATTGATAATGTTTCTGGATTGATTAAATTTATCCAAGAAATACCTAATTTGACATTAAGCACTAATTCTGTCCAGTTAAATGGGCTCTATTTAGTTTTTCATCTTTGTCGGAGTCTAGTTGTAAATGGTGCGATCATCCCGCAACTTTATGAGTTAAGTTCAAATACCTATATGTTACGTTATGTTCCATTATTAAGTGATGAGAACGTAGCTACTTTAGTCATGCAAGTATCGGCGTTGTTACCCGAGAATTTAATTAGTTTTGGTGCACATGATCAAGTATTATCTAGCTTTGATCAATGTATTTGGTTGTTAAGTCTATTGATAAAAGAGTTAATGTATTCAATTAAACTTGATCAAAGTTTTCAAAAATATGATCGTAGAACTCATGAATTTATAAAGCCGGATATCTCTGAGAATAGTGTTGGGAAAGTAGATTCTTTATTTTTATCTGATGCAATCATAATTAATCCAGTAACTGAAGCTGAATTCATTAAGCACATTCAGTTGTGGCTTGGCAGGTTTACATCTGCTAAAACTAATTTTGTGCCATTGCTACAAGTAGTGGAAGATCTCTCTATATTCAAATTTGAACTCCTAATTAAAGATATATCTCAAGCTAATTTAGCACCAATTAGCTTGAGAAGTAGTTTGTTAAATAAAGATTCGGTGGTTGAAGTTCTTCAGTTAGCTAACCTAATTACCGAATATGTGCCAAGCTTGAGCAGTTTGTTTAGTTCTGAGCAAGCTGTTGAATATACTGAAGCTGAGTTTTTACCGTTGTTTTTTGAAGTGTTGCCAGTTTTAAAATTAATTGGCGTGGACGTTTTACTACCTAAAGGATTAAAAAACTTAATTTTACCCAAGCTTTCAGTTAAAGTTAATAGTGAGAGTCTTGCGAGTAATGAGAGTTACTTTAAATTAGATGATCTCCTTGATTTTGATTGGCAAATTAGCTTAGGTTCGCAGATGGTGAGTGCGGATGAATTTAAGCAATTAGTCGCAAATGGTCAAAAACTAGTCAAATTAAAAGATGGTTATGTTTATCTTGATCAAAAGCTTATTGATAGTATTTTAAATTCAGTGGATAAACCAATTAAAACCTCAAGTGGTGCGGGGTTATTGCGTGATTTATTGGCCGGCGATAATGGAGAAACGCCATTTGTCTTAAATGAGAACGTTAAGTCAATTATTACAAAATTATTGCAGCAAGAACAAATTTCATTACCAGAGAATCTGCAAGCTCAGCTACGTGATTATCAGTATCAGGGCTATTGTTGGTTGTATCGGAATATTCGATTGGGTTTTGGTAGTGTGATTGCTGATGATATGGGACTGGGTAAAACTTTGCAGGTGATTAGTTGTATCCTTAAATTGAAGCAAGAGAATATTGTTACACGGAGTTTGATCGTTGTGCCAACTAGTTTATTAACTAATTGGTCCAAAGAATTACAGCGTTTTGCCCCCGATTTATCAATTAATACCTACCATGGTAAAACTAGAGATAATTTAAGTAGTTGTGATATTACCTTGATTACTTATGGCATGATTCGGCGCGATATTGAAAAAATTAATCAACAGAAATGGGATTTACTGGTGATTGATGAAGCACAGAATATTAAAAATGTGACTAGTCAACAATCTAAGTTAGTTAAATCAATCAAAGCCAAACATCGAATTGCGATGAGTGGAACGCCTGTGGAAAATCGTTTGCTGGAATATTATAGCATTATGGATTTTGCCAATAAAGGTTATCTGGGTGGAGTTGCACAGTTCAATAAACAATTTGCTAAGCCGATTGAAGTTGATCGTGATTTGGGTAAATTAAATAAATTCCTTTTTGCTACCAAGCCATTTGTTTTAAGACGCTTAAAAAGTGATAAATCAATTATTCGGGACTTACCAGATAAAATAGTCATAGATGAATATTGTGATTTGACTAAGTCGCAAACCGCTTTATATCAAGCAACGTTAAATAATATTATGAAAAAACTCAAAGCTGAGACGGATGAGGTTACACGACGTGGTTTGGTACTTACTTTGATCCTAGCCTTGAAACAAATTTGTAATCACCCAAGTCAATACTTGAAGTTATTTGATAAGGTCAAAATTGAAGAATCGGGTAAACTAATGCTGTTATTAGATAAAATTCATGACATTCACGCGAATAATGAAAAAGTGCTGATTTTTACTCAATTTGCTGAAATGGGTAAGATTTTACAAACTGTCATTGAACAGCAATGTAATAGTCCAGTTTTGTTTTTACATGGTGCAACGTCACGAACTAAGCGCGATGAAATGGTTGAACTTATTCAAACTGACTCAGCACATAAAACTTTAATCTTATCAATTAAAGCCGGTGGCGTTGGTTTAAATTTAACTGGAGCTAATCATGTCATTCATTATGATTTATGGTGGAACCCTGCGGTAGAAAATCAAGCTACCGATCGAGCATATCGGATTGGACAAGATAAAAATGTTTTTGTTCATCGGTTGGTGTGTAGTAATAGCTTTGAAGAGAAAATTAACCAAATGATTAAAGATAAGCAAGAGTTAGCTAATTTAACGGTGGCTACTGGCGAGCAATGGGTTGGTAATTTGTCCGATAAAGAATTAGGGCAGTTGTTTAAGTTAAATTAACCAATTTAGCGTGAACAACCTATCGCGAGATGATAATATAATTTTAATTTTCTTTGGCGTAAAATTATTATCTGATGAAGTGAGTTTAAACTTCCATAGTTTTATTACTGGTTAAAGTGTTAAAATAGCCCCTCGAAAGCACACAAAAAAGATACAACAACAAATGAATTATCACTATAAAGCCAATTATCTCCGCGCAGGATTATTGCTGGATGAAACTAAAATTATTGCCAATTTATTAAAAGATGGCAATGATTTTACGCAAATCAAACAACAAGTTGAACAAAATAATCTTTTAAATACCAAATCGCAGGTAACTGCAAAAACTTATTTTAGCCTGATTCGCTCACGGCTGGAGTTAGTCAAACCTGAATTATGCTATTTAATGGCGGATAGTGATCGTGAATTATCCAGGCAAGCCATATTTGTAGCCGCCCTAAAATATTCGCCATTAGTCGGTGATTTTCTACGTTTGGCACTTCGGCAACGAATTAAAGAATTTTATGCGGATTGTCCTTATAGCGTGTGGGATGCTTATCTTGAGCAGTGTTATACTCGAGATGCAGAGATGGCGATATTTAGCCCATCCAGTTATAATAAACTGCGTAGCCAAACCTATAATATTTTGATTGATGGTGGCTTTATCAGCGACATTAAACAAAAAATACTCCGTCAGCCATTTTTTAATCAAACTTTATTGCAATTACTCACGGCTCAGGATGAAAAATATATCTTATCTTGTTTGGACGGGATGATTTGGTAATGAATACCCCCAATTTTATTGAACGCTTAAATGCTCTGGAAGAGCAAATTACTAGTTATGACTTTTTAGCTAGTAAAGGGATTGGTAACGAAACACCTTACTATATTTTTACTTATCCACCCGCTGAAGAAGAAAATTTAACTCTACACTTAACGCTAATTAATTCAAGTCTGCACAATATACCCAACTTGAAATTTATTCAAATTAATTTATTTAATGAAGTGGTTAATTTGCTTAAAGACAATCACATTTATCAGGATGTGATTGAGATGCAGCAAGCTAAAGCCGCCAATAGCGATGTTCTGTATGCAATGCAAGGTGTGCTAAATGAAACTAATTTGGCAGACTATATCAATCAACGTTATCAGCTTAATAATATGGAGTTAATTTTACTGACAGGCGTGGGAAGTTGCCATCCCATGATTTCGGTAAGTAAGATGTTAAGTAATTTGCAATCTTTGACGCTGAAAACTCCATTGGTGGTATTTTATCCTGGTGATTATACCGAGAAGACGACCCAAGAGAATGGAGCTTTTTCGTTATTTAACCTAATTAATCGTGAAGCCTATTATCGGGCGTTTAAACATTAAGTCATGTGGGAGAGTATGAGATGAGTTTACAGAATATTTTTAAAAAGCCTGTTGATCGGACAATTGATGGTGTAATTAAAGCACAAGATAGTGCCAATATCTGGCAAGAGCTGGACGAATTTGTCATCACCAAAGAAACCCATGGTTTATTAAGTAAATTTGTGGATAGTTATAACAGTTATGTCGAGGGTGATCATTCTGCCGCAGGACGCAATGGGGTGTGGATTTCGGGTTTTTTTGGCTCGGGTAAATCGCATTTCTTAAAAATATTATCGTTATTGGTGGATAATCAACCCCTTGAACATAACGTTATACAAAAATCACCTTTGGATTTTTTTGCGGATAAAATTAGCGATGCTTTAGAACTAAGTGCCATTAAAAAAATGGTCTTACAACCCGCAGATGTAATTTTGTTAAACATTGAAGATCAAGCTAATGTGCGGACTGATTCAAATAATAATATTCTGGAGGTGTTGTGGAATCAGTTTAATGGTAAAGTTGGTTTGTGTGCTGCGTTTCCTGAGGTTGCTGAATTTGAACGTTTAATGCAACGCGATGGTATTTATGCGAAATTTTGTGAAGAGTATCTGACTGAACACGCTGAAAGTTGGCAAAGTGCACGTAATAAATTTTATTTCCGAGCACCTAAAATTGCTGCCACTTATTCCAAACTTAGCGGTGCTACTTTTGATGGTGCTAGTTTAAGCACTATGGTTAAAAGCCAATTGCAAATCACGGCGGATAATTTTTGTAAAATCGTTTGCAGTTATTTGGATAGTCAAGGTAAGAATCAGCGTTTAGTTTATTTTTTAGATGAAATTGGACAATTTATTGGTGGTGATACGCAGCGCTTATTACAATTGCAAACCATCGTGGAAAGTTTGGGCAGTGCTACAGGTGGACGGGCGATGGTAGTGGTTACTTCACAACAAGCGATTGATGAGATTGTTGAAACCCAAACTAAAATTGAACGGGATGCCTTTTCGCGAATTACTGGACGCTTTGCCACTCGCTTATCATTAACCAGTAGCAATGTTAATGAAGTGATTCAAAAACGTTTATTAGATAAGACTCAGGTAGCAGCCAATGATTTAACACAGGTTTATGCTGTAGATGGTGATATTTTAAAAAGTAAGGTGTTATTTAGAGATAATGCGCAAGAATACCCGTCAATAACTTCAGCGGCGCAATTTGCTGATTATTTTCCGTTTATGCCCTATCAAATTCGCTTGATTCAACATACCTTTGAGGGGATTCGTAAACACGCTGCCGCAGGTGCGCATTTAGCCCATGGTGAACGTTCATTATTAAGTGCCTTTCAAGGTGCCTTAAAATCTGGGCTTAATAATCTAAGCCTGAGTAGTATTATTCCATTATATGAATTTTTTCCATCGATTCAAAGCTGGTTAGAAAGCAATATTGCCGCGACGATTAAACATGCTGAGAGTAATTCTGCTTTAACGGATCCAGACTTTGATATTAATTTACTTAAAACCTTATTCATGGTGCGTTACGTTGATCAATTTAAGGCAAATGTGAATAATTTGGCGGTGTTGTTTCTGGATAATATCCATCAAGATATGGTGGTGCTAAAAGAGCGTTTAGTGGCAAGTTTGGAACGTTTAGAAGCGCAATCTTTAATTAGCAAAAGTGGTGAAGTATATAAATTTCTGACTAATGAAGAACAAGATATTAGCCGTCAAATTAACCAGCTTAATCCTGCTGAAAATGAAATTAGCAAAGCTTTAATTGAGCTAGTCGTTGATGGCGGACTAAATGAGGTAAGTAATAAAGGTAAGTTTGAATATAGCAATAAAAAGATTTTTGAATATGAATTTCAAGTTGATGGACAAGCTGCAACCTCGAGCAATCGTAATCTGGATTTTAAGATTAATTTTATAACTGAACGAGATCGTGAGAAATTTTCTCTCTATCAACAAAATTCGATAGCTACTTTAGCACAAGATGGAGAGATTACCTTGGTTTTAGCTGAAGGTGGCTGGCTGCGAGAACTGCATAATTATGTTAAAACTAATAAATTTATTAGTGAAAGAGCGCTAGCGATCCTTGATGAACGGAGTAAATCGATAATCCGTAGCAAACAAGATGATAATCAAACGCGCAAACAAAAATTAGTTGCTGGATTTAAAGAGGCAATTCGAGCAGCACAATGTTGGATTAATGGACGCGTGGTCAACTTAGCTACTAGCGATATAAAACAAATTATTGCCCAAATCTGTGAGTATTATATTGATAATAATTATAGCAACTTGCAATTAATTGCTAAACCTTATCCCGATCCAGTTGAAGTGTCAATTAGAAATTTACTTCAACATGGCTTTGATGATTTAATTGGGGCGGCAGATGTTAAATCACTCAATCCAAAAGCCTATAGCGAGGTAGAAAGCTATTTGCAAATGCAGAAAACTATTGGACAACGTGTGAATTTGACAGGGTTAATCAATCGCTTTGAACGCAAACCTTTTGGTTGGCAGGAGCAGCAAACGGCAGCGTTATTGGGTGAAATGTATCTGAATAATGGGATTAATTTAGTCTATAAAAATCAAATCGTAGCTAAAGAGAATATTCCCAGCAAATTATTTGCCAAACGTGAATGGGCGGATATTTATCTGGAAGTAAAAGAGGCGACCCCACAGGAGTTATTAAATAATGTGGGCAAATTGTACCATGAATTATTTAAGCAAATCGGCAATACATTAGAATCAGCTTTGCAAAGCGATTACCTCAAACAGCTAAAGCACTGGCGGGCACAAATTCAGGAGTGGAGACAATCAGCGAGCGCAGTGAGTTTTCCTTTGGATAACGGTTTAAGTGTCGGGCTAACAACCCTTGAGGCGCTGGGTAACAATCAAGATAACATCTTGCCACGAGTATGGGATAAGCATGGCGAATTAAAACAACTTGCCAAGATTATGGAGCAAACCACTAGTTCGTTTATGCCACAACTAAATTTATGGCGTGAATTAACGGCTAATTTGACTAAGTTTAAATCTGAATTAAACTTTTTTGCGAATACTGAGTTATTAAAGCAAGATTTTAGTGAGCTGAATAATATTCATCAAAATAAAGATTTAGCTAAATTACCGCAAGTAAAACGCTTGATTCATCAATTAAGCACTGCCTATACTCAGGAACTCATTAACTTTAGACATAAAGTTATTCAGCAACTGGATAGTGGAGTGGCGAAAATCAGTGCTGAATTGGATTTAGTGAATGCCAGCGCTGATGAACGCAATCAGGTCTTATTAAAGCTAAATAAATATACCCGTAATGAAATTAACGAGGCGGTGAATTTTGCTCACTTGGCAGGAATTGAACGCAATTTAACTATGATGATCGATGAGCAAATTGATGATATTCATCAGCAAGTTGAGGCTAAAGCCAAATTAGCTAGTTTGAATAATTCTAATCTGAGCACACCAGCAACAGCACAGCCACGTAAAATCCGCCGCATTCTGGCACGGAACTATGTCGGCAAAACCTATTTGGAAACCACCGCCGATGTGGATAATTATCTGAGCAAATTACGCCACGAATTAATTGCTGCAATTGCAGCCGATAATCGCGTGGAAATTAATTAAGCAAGAATAATCAAATAGTTAGAACAGTACTAAAATTTTGTAATTATGCAGTGTAATTACGTGTAAATGAAAGCCAAATAGATAATGAAAACTAGCCAACTGGAAAGCTACGCACCTCAAGCCCGTCATAATTTTATGGCTGCCATTGCCAAAAGTGCTCAATTACTCGGCATAAGTGCGGATGGATTTTTACCACTGGAAATACTCGGAGCCGATTTTAAGATCGCTGGAAGTAATAAAATTTATCCAGCTAAATATCGCGGAGCGTATGAACAACTTAAAGCCACAATTACCGCTCATGGCTATGCTCATGTAATTGAACAAGTGGCTTATACATGGTTTAATCGCATCTTGGCGATTCGTTATATGGAAGTAAATAACTACTTTAAGCATGGTAAACGGGTGTTATCGAATATTGATCGCAATGAACATCGCCCACAAATCTTGGTGGAGGCGCATACGCTAGATAATCAACTGCCTAATTTACCAGCGCAGGAAGTGATTAAATTAATTGAAAATAATCAATTTGACCAACTCTATAGCCAAATATTGTTAGCCCAATCCCAACAACTCCATCACTGGATGCCACAAATCTTTAGCCCGATTGATGATTATACTGCATTACTTTTACCCACCGATTTATTGGCGACCGATTCGCTAATTGCCCAATTATTAAGCGCAATTGATGAAGAAAGTTTTAAACAAGTTGAGGTTATCGGGTGGTTGTATCAATATTACATCAGCGACAAAAAAACTGCCTCGATGGCACGAGTTGGCAAACAAAAAGGCGGTTATACGAGCAACGAAGTACCGAGCGTAACCCAACTTTTTACCCCCAATTGGATAGTTAAATATATGCTGCAAAATAGCTTGGGTGCAACTTGGTTCCAAGCTAATCCAGCGAGTAATATCAAAGCCCAACTGGAATATTATATTGAACCAGCCAGCCAAAGCGCTGAAGTTCGCGCCCAATTAGCTGCAATTAATCCGGGCTATCTTGATCCAACGACATTGACCGTGCTCGATCCAGCCTGTGGTTCGGGGCATATCTTGGTCGAAGCGTATCAACTGCTTAAACAAATTTACCTTGAAGAGGGCTATCCACTTCAGCAAATTCCACATCTTATCTTAAAACATAATCTGTTTGGACTGGAAATAGATCAACGCGCGACCCAATTAGCTACTTTTGCGCTAATTATGCAAGCTAGAGCCGATGATGCTAACTTATTTGATCAGTCGATTCAGACTAATATTGTGCAGATAGTTGCAAGTAATCATTTGGATGCACAGGCTGTTTTTACAAATTTAGCCGAGAAAAGTAATTTTATTACATGCGGCGAAG
>Ga0247840_10007644_pt1 | contig 14945 bp, 13 predicted proteins | sample LaCruzMarch2015__FD_192404 | JGI IMG/M metagenome (GOLD analysis project Ga0247840, IMG submission 192404) | Freshwater microbial communities from meromictic Lake La Cruz, Castile-La Mancha, Spain - LaCruzMarch2015_17m | ecosystem: Environmental > Aquatic > Freshwater > Lake | place: Spain...
ATTTTCCTCTGAGGGACGCCATAATATTTGTTAGCTACTTCAGCACAGTCAGGAGAAATAGCGTAACATGTTTCAATAGTTAAACTCGATAAATATGAAGGGAGGGTCCTCGTTAACCTATAAAATATTCTCTTCAACAATTTTCCTTGAGCATTTTTCATATAAGGTTTCACAACAGACATATGTTGATGACTTTCAGCAAATAATTTATAGTTAAAAAATGGTTTTAAAAATGCCAGCATAAATGCCTGGTAAGCCTCTATTGCAGTTGTATGCACAATCTCAGGAGAAAGATTCTTTATCTTTCCGGCAATTTTGGTAATATAGATATAGCCAAAAACAACTTTTGAAGGTAATCTGTGTACAGTATATCCATCAACCTTTAAAACTCCTGTTCCACTGTCAGCAGGACCGAGAAATGAAGCGTATGTCTTATGATAATCTTCTGAGTTTCCGTAAACGTTAAGATTAGAGGTAATCACATGAATTTCGTGGCCAAGACCTGCTAATGCCTTTGGTAGACAATTTTCAGAATAACCCATTCCTTCCGAAAAAAAAGTGCTGACAATAATGATTCGCAAAATAAAAGCTATTTTTTTAACTTTATAAATGAATATTCTTCTCCGTTTGGTGAGATATAAAAAATCCTGAATCCGGCCTTTTGAAGTGCTTTAACAGCATCTCTGGTCTTTTCAATCGAAAACTTATCGAACCTGTGATGAAACTCTACTAACATTTGACTTATCTCGATACCCGAGTTTACCAAATCTTGTATCACACAATATTCTGAACCCTCAATATCCATTTTCATAAGATCGATTTTATCATGCCCCAGCTTTTTCATGATTGATTTTAGGGTATAAACCGGTAGTTCGATGCCATTATCTTTTGTAAATGAAGTGTTTGCCGAAAATGAAACATGAGCAGGATTTACTGGAGGGTAAAATATTATCAGATCATCCTTATCAGAGATTCCATACTCCAAGAATTTGAATTCTGAAGGTAATGCTTGGTTTTTTATCCATTCAATCGACCGTGGTGTAGGATCAAATGCGAATACCATGCACCCTATTCTTTTAATTACTTGGAGATCAAATGAAATGTCAGTTCCAACTCCAAATGAATAAATTATACTTCTTTCATTTAAATAATCAGGAACAAGACACCATTCTGCTCCAGTGTTGCCAAATAATTCCTTTTTTACTTTTATTTCTTTATGAAAGTAAAGTTCATTGCCTCTGATAATACGGATAAAATACCTTATTCTGTGAAATATATCAAAAACAAATCCAAATATTTTTTCTATCAATGTTTCCTTTAATCTCTTCTTCAACTTGTTATGATTAAATAATTAACTATTTTGACTTGATTCATAAGAGTCTTTCAGGAACTTTTCCATAAAATAAATCCAAAGGAATTCATGAGAAACCATGAATTCAATAGTTGTGATATCCTAAACTATTCTCTTTTCAATATAAGGGATCTTGTACAAATATTTAAAATTCTTTTGTACCAGTCTTTATCCATACATGGCCTTTCGATAATTAAAAAGTAAATAGAAGAAATGGCCATTATTAAGAACAGTAAGCTAATTGAATAAATAGAAATATTAATGAACGAATATTCTGAAAAAGAATAATGCAAGAGAGGATTTCCAAACATACTGATAATTGGGTAATGTAACAAATAAATTGAATAACACATCCCACCAATATTTGTAATTAATTTAAACGATAAAAGTTTAAATATTTTATGAATAAGGACATAATAATATAGAAGAAAAATACTACACAGCTGAACTAAATCCCAAATATTTTTTTGATATTGAAATTTCAAATCACCTTTGTCAATAAGCCATATAATCGAAAAAAATAAGAAGCCGAATAGATAATCGAATTTAGTCTTAGGTAAAATCGTTGAATTGGACACATACAAATCAGCTAACAGGAAACCGACTAAAAAATATTGGACAAAATTAAGAATACTCAAATGAGACAAATAGACTGTATTGTTAAAAAAAACAAAAAAGAATGCGATACTTAACAACACGAATCGCCTATTGGAAGGAGTTAAGGAAAAAATGTATGCCATTAGGGGTGCTAAAATATAAAATTGTACTTCGATTTCTAAACTCCATGCTGGAGCATTCAATAATGGATAACCACCATAGATGAAATTATGCGAATAAATAATTGATGAAAAATAACTTAATATTCCAGTACTAAATGAAACCGTTTTTGCAACATAAACCGCTCCAAAAAACAGTATTGTCATAATCAAAATATATGGAGGTTCTAATCGTGTTAATCTTCGTAAAAAATACTTTTTCAAATTTACTGGTTTCCCCTGGCGAATATAAAAATTGGCAAATGGTTGTCCTAAAATAAAGCCACTTATTACAAAAAAAAGCGGAACACCAAGGTGCCCTCGGGATAGAACCCGATTCAAAAATGAATAGTCGAATGAATCAGTATAGGTAGATAAATCTTTTACGATAATAAATCCATTTATATGATACAAAACAACGCTTGCGATTGCAATAAATCTTAATCCGTCTATTTCTGGTATATAACTACCTGATGAAGTAATCCGCTTAAATGACAATTTCATTAGTATTGCAATATCAGTAGCGTTGCGTTATTGTCCAATTGTAAAATATCAGTATTGTAAATCTGTAAGTTGTATTCCCCAATCCTCAAAATTGAATTGAAATAGTCGCCATCATAAAATCGTTGTATAGCCCAGTCAACAGTGCGTTTTGAAACAATTCACTTATCCTTTACGCAACGCTACAGATAAATTAGGGCTTGGTGAATAACTCAAACTGGTATTGGACATGGAATTTTGCTTTCGCAGTGAATTTGGTTGAAAAAACAGATCGTAACCCACTTTTTCCATCCGATAAAAAAATTGCACAAAAAATCCTGATTGAATTTGATCAGGTTCATGATAAATACAATGCAAGCTATCCAACTTTCTGATGTTTTTGCTGTCCTTGTGCGGACTTTGCTCAGATTGTATGCATTTTTCCCTTGACCAAATTTACCTTCGATTTGATTCCTGATCCCCCGTTCAATTTTTTGTTTCAATTTCTGATATGGGGTTAGCGTTTCTTTTGCTGGCCGGCCAAGTTGTTTGCCGCAAAATCGTATTCCATGGTTCTTCAGATATGAACGGTTGTCTCTCGTTCCATAGATTTTATCGACAATCACAACCTCAGGATAACACCCTTTCAGGTCTTTGTACGCTTCAACCTGTTTGATTAAATCCGTGCTTTCATTATATGCATTCCAGCTCAATGTGTCTATACGGGCGTACCCGTCAACAAGGCTTACTCCGATCTTGGCTCCAAATTCAACCTGAACCTTGTCTTTTCCACGTACAATCGGACGAACATATGGTTGATAGATGTTTACGATCCTGTCCTCGGTACTGTGTGTTCTGTTAAGGTACATTCCCATTTGTTGATCCAGGATATGCTGAATGATAAAAAATATTTTCTGATCCCGCGCATCTAAAGGGAACGGTTGGTTTTCTGCTTTATCTAATAAACCATGAATTGACTTTATGTTTCTGCGTAAAAACCTTAGCTGCTTTCCTATTCCTTTTCTGATCTCTTTCTTGGTTTTATGTTTTTTCTTTGCCAGTTCAAGATAGGCTTTGCGTGCATTACGACGATAGGTACGTGGCTTCTGTTTAATAGTCAGTTTTTCGCAAATCACATCAATGATGCGTTCGCTTTCCTGCCGGCTGGTTGCAACCAAACCAAAATCCGTTGGATAAATAATCATCTGATCAGCCACGGTGGCGTCCAGTAATAATTTGCCCTTATTCTCCAAAAGATCTTCGGTTTTCTCAACCGGGTCTCCTGGATTAGTTTTCGGTGTGTTGTCTTGCTTTTTTTGTTTTTTCTGACCGTCCTTACTCATGTCTGCCAACTTAATAAGCTCACATGTCATCTCGTCAAATTTATCTTCCCCCATGCGATAACGCAAGGTGGTAAACAAAGAACGGTCAAAAACATCCTGATATGTATAATCACACAAGCCCAGGAAATACTGGATGTAGATGTTCTCACGAATCGTTTCAATTGTTTCTCTGTCATCCAGTCCCAGTGTGTGTTTTATGATCAACGCTCCAATGACTAACCGTGCATCTTTTGCCGGAGCTCCCATCGAGGGACTCAGGCTGCGGTGATAAATTGCTGCCAGTTCATCCCAGGGAAGTTTTTCAGCTAAAACAACCCAACGGTTATCTTTTTGGAGGTTCATTTCAAAAGGAGTTCTGAATTCCTCGATTATAAGTTGTTTTTCCGATTTATACCTGATCATAAGTGCATGGATTATGATTTAAAGATACGAAAATCATTCATATTTTATGCACTAAATGTATCATAATATACTAACATTCAAATGTTTATAACTTATTCACCAGGCCCTAAATTAGTTTAAAGAATTTACGATAAAAAACATTTTTTTATTTGCACAATTTAAAATATACATTTAAATATCAAACAAATAATGTATTTAATGGATCTATTCCTAACTTGTTTTTATAATAGTTTCTAACCCTTTCAATTTGTATATCGTTATTCCCAAGAATCAAATTAGTTGAATATAGATTTACATTATTAAAATATATTATAGGTAAATAACCTGAATTAAAATTAGATTTTACAATTGTAGTGTTATTTAATTTAATCATGACATTTAACCATATATCATCAGCATCTATGCAAATATTTTTGAACACGCTTTCATTCACAACTTCCTCATGAAGAGAATGTGGCGGGAAGAGAGTTCCACCTCCACTTGTCTGAAAGATCCTATGGCTTGGGCCAATATCGTTGAAAAGTTCAGGCCAGTCAGTGTAAGGTAACAATTTATTATTAACTGTTATCAAACAACAAGCTCTGTGGCAACATACAGAATTTGGATACTTGAGATTTAAACTAACTAATTGTTCAATCATTGTTGTATGATAAACAATATCGTCATCTACGGTGATTATAAAATCATTAGGATATTCTTTTAAGGTATAAAAATATTTTTTGTGTGATTTGAAATCTCCATCACAGAATCTAATCTCTAGTCCTCGCTTTTGTTGTAACAGCAATTTTTTCGGTAGTTTATCCTTTGAATCAAATTGGTTTCTTGACAACCATAGAATAATCATATCTGGTTTATGCGTCTGCATTAATAAGGACTCAATTACTATCCACAACTTATTTATCCGTTTAGGAAATGAAGTTAATGATACAATTATTCGATTATTTGGCTTAAGGTTTGTTCCTAATTTTTCACTTGATTGGCTTTGCTTAAGTGAATAATATATTGGTATAATCAAATTGGCAATCATGCGAATCAATAATCTCTGAATTGAATAAATCTTCATTCTAGCAATGAATTTATTCTTATCAACAATCTTGGAATATAGTTCATCAAAATAATTAATCATTATTTGTCACAAGGCTTAGATTATAACTTTTTCAAATGTTACTTGAAGTGTCTAATAAATATGTGATTGCCTTTTTTTTTGTCGGTGTTGATTTGAAAGAATAATAAATACGTCGACCCCACCTACAATGAAATCTACTACAACCCTATCTTTAATGATTTCAAAACAGATTTGATTTTGTCAGGTCGTTGCTCATTCGTATACATTCTTATTGCATTCGATTTTAGCAGAGGGATTATTGTACTTTTTCTTTAAAGAAAAATATCTTCTTCTTCCAACCAGCATTTGGATAAAACTCTTTCTCGCTGTAAAAAATAAAAATAATATTAATCTCAAAGCAATATCCTTAATCGCATTTCTACTTCCAAGTCTTCTTTTTCGAATTAGGAAATTTTCTTTTACGGATAAAAAGAAATGACTACTTGAGGTACCGCCAGCTTGGAACACAGCTAAAACCTTTGGTATATGAACAAAACTGCGATTTAACAGAAAAAAATGAAGAAAAAGATCATAATCGGCAGCAGTTCGATAAACGAGGTCATAAACTCCTATTTCAAGATAACATGTTCGTTTTACGAAAGTTGATGGATGAAAGATTGACATTCCATTTCTTAATAATTCATGTTTAGCAGTCAATTCCTTAAGAAAATAATCCTTAGCCAGCTCTTCTGTTACTTGAATATCACCATAAACGATATCTGCACCGGTTTCTTTAAAAACTATATTTGCTAATGATATTGCATCTGGAGTGTAACGATCCCCGCAATGAATTAGACCTACCAATGGACAATGAGCAAGTGATATGCCTTTATTAATTGCGTAATAAATACCTTCATCGGGTTCAGAGATTATAAAACTTATTTCCTCCTTGAATAAAGCAATTCTCTCTAGCGTTTTATCCGTTGATCCCCCATCTACAATAATATATTCAATGTGTACATTTTTTTGGTGTATTACACTTTTTATAGTCTCTTCAATTAAGGATTCACCATTTAGTACAATAGTAATAATACTTACGCCATCTTCAAATCCATCCATTTTCTTAATACTCTTGTGGTTCCAAAATAAATTGCTCGACGTCTTTTCGCTGGAGAAGATATGTGTAATAATATATTGCTGCAAAAAGCCATAAATATTGACTGAGATATCCACCGTTTCTTACACTGTACGAAATTAATATTACCAAGCACATTCCATTAATAGACTTCATCGGGGTTGATCTTATTTTTTTATTAAGTCTATAATGGAAAAGAAATAATAGAAAAGCAATTATGCCTGGTAACCCGAACTCAGAAGTTAGTCTGATAAATAATGAGCCGGCATCAATTTTATTCAACTCCATAAGAATTTGTGTACTATAAAAATGATTATATATTATTGCATCATAAGTGTAACTATGTGTATTAAGACCAGTTCCCAAATAGTTACTTTTCTTCAGTGCTTCTTTTGCCACAATCATATTCGAAACTAACGCATATCCTGTTAAATCCGAAGTTGTGTATTCATATCCTTTAATATCTTTTAGCATCATTATTAACGAGTCAACTTTCGCAAATATGGAAGTTTGTGTTAAAATAAAAAAGGCACTAATGGAACAAATGATAACTGATATTTTTAAAATATACCTTTTTTTAATATCATATCGCAAAATATGGACCACACTAAGTATTAACCCGAAATATCCAACTATCGAGAAAGAAAGGACAAATCCTATAAAAATAATCCATGCACTAATTTTATTTTGCAGTCCAAATTCTCTTCCCCTTCCTAATAAAACAAGCAATGCAATGTAAACTCCTGGAAGTGCTAAAATCGCAAAATGACCAGGCTCGCCAGATAAACCAATAGCCCTAGGGATAATGCCAAGGATTTCAGGTTCATATAAGTTAATTCTAAGACTAAATATGTTACCAAAAACAATATTTGTTAGAATTATTCTATTTTCAAAAAAAACACATAGGATTGTCTGCAGGATTGCAACACAAGTAATACCGAAAACAAAACGATAATATATTATGACTATTTGTACTATTCGATTGCGGTTTATTGATATGAAACTAAAAAGAGAAATAGAAAATATTACCAGTCCAAGATACTGCTTGATTATAGATATATCACCTAGACTCCTGATGTTGAAAAGGAAAGTCTGGAAAAATATGTATATGTAAAGAATAGACAATATTCTAGGGACTCTAAGTGTTTTAGTTGATATTTGAAACAGTATAGCAATATAAATAAAGAGAGTAGAAACATCTGTGTAAACAAAATGATTAAAAATTGTATTGCCTAAACCACTACTTACAAATGAAGAAATATAACATATTATCGTAAAATAGAAATTAAAATTGGTCTTCGTGCCAAAAGAATTTGACCAGTTTTTATTTATAAGGATAATCGAATTTGCATTGTTTGATCTACCAATCACTTTGCATAGGTATATATAATTACTTGAACAGATTGAAAAACTATATTGTTTTTCCCATTATTGACTTATGAATAAAAACATCATCAAAGTCGATGATTCTTGTAATAAAAACATATCCTTTTGACATTAAATAATTTCGTATTTCATCAGACCCATAATACCCACCTTCATTATTTTCAATGATAAAACAGCTCACTTTTACTGCATCAAAGTCAATTCCCTTCAAAACATTCAATTCAGAACCTTCGACGTCCAAAGAAATTAGTAAAATTTCCTTAATATCTTGTGACTTAAGAAGCGATTTCAATTCAAGGCATGGAACTGTTCTCTTTTCAACCTTTCTGCTCCTTAAATGAAGATTATTTCTATTAACTGAAGAAAACATGTCATCTATTTGGTTACGTTCTGTTGGAACATTAAGAATAACCGATCCCTCAATTTCTCCTAAAGCAATTGCATGAAAATCAGCACCTGGCCTCAACTTGTTCCATAACTCTTTATATTCTGCAATTGGATCAAAAGCTATAATTTTGCAGTCCATATATTTTTCAAAAAATAGAGTATTGGAAAAATGAACCGGATGGTTACACCCAACATCAATAATGATTTTACTATTTGATTTTTCAATTATCTGGAATAGCAGAGATGACAAATATATATCCTGCCCAACTTGTGAATAATATGTACCTGTTTTTAAAGGATTAATTACTGGAACATTCCAGTGATTAATTTTAAACAATATATATGACAATGCTTGCTTGAATCTTCTGTTGAAATTTAGCATAAATATTTTTTATAAGTTATTCTTTTATTGAGTTCCCATTCAAATCGAAATAGCAATTTTGCCAGTATTTGAATTTTTCTATGAAACTCATATTTAAATAAATACTCACTCATCCCTAGAACTTTACAAACATAGTCTTTTAAAACTGCCTTATCTTCCATTATATGTTTTGGAGTAGAATCAAGTATTGCCTTTAATTCATTATTACCATCGATGACGACATCTTTTTCTAAAAGAATTGCATCAACAGAAATACTTGATAATTGTACGACTATTAATTTTGAGTTTTTTATTAAACTGTAAGAGGATATCTTAGAATTGGCATCGAAAAAATCAATAGAGTGTTCGATACAAAACCTTTGTATCTGGACAACAGTATCAGAATAACTAAGATCATTGAGTTGATTTGGATGTGCTCTGACGGCATACTGCATGTTATTTCCATATCTTTCTACAACCGATTTAATGAAATCATAGTTTTCTAGAAATTCTATTCCACATAATTCTTTATTAACACTTGTATATTCATGGTCTGAATGGAGAAATATAACTACATCATATGATTTATTCGACTCATATATATACTTTTTTGTAAAAATGTTGCTTAATTTGGATATGTAGTATTTTCTTCCATTCTCAATTATTAAATTATTTTTCAATATGTTATTATTGTAATATTTAACAAGTTCCAACCCATATTTATATGAATTATGAACAGGAAAGTCCATCAGTAAATAATTCTTACCAAATATTGACCCATATTCATAATAGATTATTTTAATATTTTTCGAGACGCACCATCTTACGATTGGTTCACTTGAAGCCAGTCTTCCATTAAAAATAAAAATTTCATTACACTTTCTACCCTGTATAAATTGGCATATCTCCTTGGCCCCTTTAGCTAAATTAACCATGTTTTGATATAGCAATGGATATTTTTGTACGGTAGCAAGTGAATCACAGGTTACTGAACATAGTGAAGATGTGACACCCATATAATCATCTTCTTGTAGGAATGTGTTTATTGATGATTTCACAATCAGAGTATCAAAGAAAATTCGGAATATTAGTATTTTGATTTTTTTATACCAGATTGGAAAAAAGTCACCGTAATCATGATTCGATTTTATCCGTTCAGAAATAATAAACTTAAAGTCAGTCTTGTCTTTACACTTTTTGTAAATATCTACAGCTGTTAGTAGTAGATGAATCCGCAAATCTGTAATAATGATAAATTTAGTCATTTACCGATTTTTTACTTTATTTTGAATTTTGTACGGCCCTATCCTAATTATACTCATAAAATATGGCCACATCCATCTATCTTCTTTAGACGGGAATATACCAAACAACCATAACAAAACACAAAAGCACAGTAACAATAGACATTTTATTGTCAACGAGACAAATATTATACTATTTGACCATACGATCCCTCCCCAGGATCCTATTATAAGAATTATAACTCCAAAGCAGATTGTGGTTAAAAAGTGTTGATAATTCACTTTGATTTTTAAATATTTATGCATACCCCACATATTGAAAATAAGTGTCCCAATCCCGACTAACATATTAGTGAAAACAGCACCCATCATGCCTAAATAAGGTATCAACAATAAATTTATACCAACATTAATTATTGCCATAGCGAATGTGACCCATGCTATAAATCCACTTTGCTTGGCATAATAAATTGCACCAGCAGGTACTGCCGAAATGGCTACACACGCTGTCCCAATTGCAGTAATTGCTACTACACTCCATGCTTCTGAATAATTCCTGGTCGCTAATACTTTTATAATTTCTGATGCAAAAAGTCCCATCACCAAAGCCAAAAAAATAAAGATTAGGACAGAAAAGCGAAGATATTGAGACAGGACAATACGGGCCCTGTCAGGGCTAAGGGAATAAAGAAAAGGCTGCCATGCCTTTTCAAACGCACCTGAGATCATGTAAATTATATTGCTAAGCTGCACACCCAGGGCGAAAATACCAACTATTCCTCCCACGACAAAATACTGCAATATTAAAACATTCGCACGGGTTACAAAAAAACCAATTAGGTAGGTCAAAAAAATCGGGGCAGCAAAAGATAAGCTTTCTCGAAAATGTCGCAATTGTGGCTGGAATCGTAAATTAGATATCAGGATAATAGCTGAGATACTTGCAAACAATAAAGAAGAGTAAAAGGAACTTTTTACCTGACCAAGAGCCCCCTGCTTTAGCACCACTACGTGATAATAAATCAGCACTATATAACAGAGCGCTTGAGCTATACTCATGAGAACAAATAATCTAGGCCGTTCCTGAGCTCTAAGTAAAACTGAGCAAAAAATTGCAGATATTTGAAAAAACGCACTAGAGATTACATATTGTGCGTAGACTGAAAAAGGGGCAACCCGAATTAACATATCCCATGTTGAACGACCAAATAATTGAAATATCAACAGCATTAAGCCCGATAAAAACAGACTAAATAGCCACATACTTCCAAAGAAGGCGTTTCGACTATGTCCTTTCTCATAAAGAAAGTAATACCTAAACACTGCGGAAGGAATGCCAAATTGCATTATTGATACTAACATGAGATTAATAGCATTCAACGATGCCACGATTCCATACTCTGCCGGAGTCACAAAGTGGGTTAGTAAAGGCATTACAATGAAAAATCCTAAACCACCAAGTATGAAATCCCCAAAACCATATGCGGCAAATCCTAAAAACAGTCTTCGTACTTTCATCCCTTTGTTTAGGCCAACAATTGATAATCACACATTTTTAGGACGAAATATCCTGATGATTAGCAAAATATATTCTATTGGAATTATATTTATTATACAAAGAAATAAGGTCCTCATATTTATTTGAGCATAACATATTTAGATTTTCACTAATTACGTTAATGGGCCAATCCCACCATTTTATCGATAATAAAACATCAATAATTTCTTTTTCAAATCGCATGAATAATTTCTGTGCAGGATTACCACCAACTATTGAATAAGGTTTTACATTGCCTGAAACAAAAGAACATGCTGAAATAATAGCGCCATCTCCAATTTTAACGCCAGATAGAATTGTTGCACCGCGTCCAATCCAAACATCATTGCCAATTATGATACCAGATTTTCTAAATGGATGTCCATCAATACATTTTGCTTCAGGCCATTCGTCATTCAATTCATTAGCAGGGAATGGATAGGTCGTGAACCAATTAGAATTATGACCTTCCATAATAAAAGTCACATTTGATGCGATGGAACAAAACTTACCTATTTTAATTAGTCCTTCCCCGTCTATTACAGGATTTCCATATGTATAATCACCAATCTCTAAATGTGGATAATTATCCTTCGTCTTCTTAAGCATTTATGATAAAATTTGATAATCAGATATTTTCTTTAAACAATTATAGCTTCAGAATTTACATAATTATTAATCCTTGGCCCGTGGGTAAAACAAGTAAAGGTCTTTCAACAATCTTAGCAAATTCTTCATGAACCTTTGCTTGTTCATTACCTCCATAGCCCCCATAATCATCGAATACAATTATACTTCCCTTGATAAAACTATTTTTTAACAATTTCAAGGTTTCAGATTCAGCTTGTGCATTATTAAGATCTAAATGTAAGAATGCTATTTTCTTCTCAGGTAATATTTGAAGAGCGTCGGGTATCACTCCTGTTATTATTTTTACATTAGCATATTTGTTGAAATATTTACGAACTTCAACGTCATCATTTGAATATGCGAAATCTGCAGGATTTGTAACTCCATTTGGGCTCTCTAAATAGGGTTTAAATGTGTCAACCAAATAAAATTCCGGAAATTTATTATTAAATTTATAATAGTTACAAATACCTGCGGCCATGTACCCTTTACCAGTACCGCATTCGAGAAAAATCATGTCATTGCTATTGTCAAAGTTTTTTAAAGCATAACCTGATGCCCAAATTAATGTATGTAATCGCCATGAAATATTCCTGACTTTACCAGGGTCTCCCCATCTTTTTTCAGCTAAATGGAGAGAGGCTTTGAAGTTCTCTTCATCAATGAAATCATGCTTGTTGACGGTGGCTAAATTGTCTGTATTGTAAATTTTACCCTTTTGCTGAGGGAAAGGCACAAAGCTCCACTGTGTATCCGGGTATTCAAAGATGCTTTCCCCATTATGTGACATAATTAGGGGTTTTTTCAACTTACTTAAACTTAATTTAAAAAATAGTAAATCCCAATATTCAAGGAGCTTCGCAGTTTTTAATTTTTCCATTATAATGATTTTAACTACTTTTTATCGGCTAACAAAGCCGCCTGGTAACCTGTTGTATTTGTTCCCTCGACAGGCGGGCTATAAAACACAATATCGTTAATAAATCCCATCCTCACTCCGGCATTGAAAAATCTCACTTGCAAATCATAGTCGATAGGACGATCCCAGTTCTTCCTCCATGCGTCCACATTCCATTTGAAAAATTTCAAATATGATCTGTACAGCCAGGTCTGCATGCCACCAACGATAAAACTATTGTTATTGTGAAAAGCTTCAGGTTGGACAATTAATTTTTTACCATCTTTTATCGTGTCATAGGCAGCAGATATAAATTCTACCTTTTTTGAAATAGCAGCTTTTAAGAGTTTATCAATGTGATGCGGATATATAATATCGTCATCACTTATAAAGACAAACCATTCGCCTTTAGCAATTTTCATGCCCATATTTCTGGGAATTGCACCTTGAACAAACCAACGATCCTTAATGTCCTTTGGATATTTGCCACGTTTAGCTAGATCAAAGAAATGAACTCTTTTGTCTGGAAAATTCTTTAACATCTCCGGTGTATTATCGATGCAATGATCGCCAATAATAATTACTTCGATATTTGTATAGGTTTGTGCTAAGACAGATGGCAATGTTCTATTTATGAGGATTGAGGAACGATTGTACGTTGCTATAATTATGCTTACAAGAGGTGCCGGGTTGTAATATTTATCCTTCTTTAATAGCCTGATGAATTGTAAATATAATAATTCGAAAAAAAAATAGTATTTTGCTTTGGTTTGCGATATTAATATGTTTACAAACAGTTGAAATATCATAATGGTCCTTGTTTTCTTTCAAATACGAAAATATGTTAGGTCTGTTGATTAATATTTGAATCCCAGTTTGCGATGTTACCCCCTCTGTTAATAATTGATTTTCTTGCGTTTGGAAGTCCATTGCCGATAAAATTAAATAAATTTGCTGTCGCGACAGCATTTACTCCACTCAATTGGAGGCCGGTTAATAAGTGGTTTTCATTTCCTGCTCCCCCTGCAATGATTAATGGTAGTCTCATCTTATTTTCCAGCATTTTTATTACTTCTAAATCATAGCCAAATCCTGTACCATCCCTATCAATTGAATTGAAATACACCTCTCCAGCATTTAGCGATTGTATATATTTTATATACTCATATATTGACATGTTAATTTTAGTGGTGCCATTGTGAATAAATACTTCAATGCCAGTACTACAGTTTTTAAAATCAATTGACACCACAATACTTTGAGAGCCGTATCTTTTCACAAATTCCTTTACTAACTCTGGATTTTCTGTTATTAGGCTATTTAAAACTATTTTATCAGCACCATTATTGAAATATGCTGCTGCCTGTTCTATTTGCCTAATCCCACCACCTGCAGCAATGGGCACAAAACACCCTTTAGTGAGTGATTTTATATGGTGACAGAATTTTTCCTGATCACGTTTTCCTCGAGTTACATCAAGAATTATCAATTCATCAATTGAAAATGCAATTCTGGAAAAGTTGTAATTTTTTTGAAGCCAGTTCAAATCACCAACCCGTTGCAATCGAAAATTACGGCTCAGCATGAATGAGCCGTTGTCATATAATAGTGTAAATATTACGCGTTTTTTTAACATGTTCTTCAATTATCCAGAAAGTTTTTAAGGAGAATCAATCCATTGGTCTGACTTTTTTCTGGATGAAACTGCGTCCCACAAATATTATCTAATTCAAATGCAGCAAGAAATGCTACCCCATAATTACATATTCCATAACTCCCCTTAAAATCCTCAATAAGCATCCGGTATGAATGTACAAAATAAAAATCTGCCTGATCGGGGAGGTCCTTAAATAATCCGGTTTTTTGATTAAAGCGAACAGTATTGAAGCCAACATGTGGAATTTTTTCAGATTTCAGTTCATCCGTAGTAAACAAATCAACATTGTTATTGATCAATCCCAGTCCACTGGTTTCACCATCTTCAGTACCGT